>Ga0310343_10001927_pt1 | contig 10837 bp, 16 predicted proteins | sample HC15DNA2025_MG_FD_203519 | JGI IMG/M metagenome (GOLD analysis project Ga0310343, IMG submission 203519) | Marine microbial communities from station ALOHA, North Pacific Subtropical Gyre - HC15-DNA-20-25_MG | ecosystem: Environmental > Aquatic > Marine > Oceanic | place: Pacific Ocean: North...
AATACTTTGATTTGATTTAAAGGTGCTATGTCCTTTATTGTTTCAACATCAACAATACTTATGAGACCCCAATCAGCAAGAAGCTGAGCAATACGATTCCGACGCTGAACATCATTAATAGTAAGGTTAGCGTGTTTCCCGTCAAGAGCAAAAAGTTCTTTAAAGTGGACAAGATAATACCTCCCTTGCTTATGCAATATATGGCATGATTGATATATTTTTTTCTCTTTTCTGGAAGCAACACCAATACGTGTTAGTGTCTCACGGACTTTTAAAAAATCATCAGGTTCACCTAAAACCACTTCGACCATCTTATCAGGTGCCCATGTTACCTCTGGGACTTGCACCACACTCATTTTGTTCCTCCAGTTTCAAACTTCGATTTAATGAAAGCAATTTGTTCTTTAGTTAAAATAGTCAATGCTTGCTTTGCTTTTTCGTTACTATAACCATAGTAACGTTTTACATAATCAATATCTTTAATCGTATCTTTACGGAGCCAAGGAGAGAATCTCTTCTTAGTTCTGAGGATATTTATAAAAAAGTCATATTGCATCTTCTTTGGTAAGAAGGAATACATATTCATCTCATTTGCAAACATAATTGCATCAAGATGACCAGAGAAACAACGATTAATTATGTAAGGAGGATAGTCTTTTTCAATAGATGGATCTTCATCAATTAAATTCTTTTTTGTTACATTTATAGAGTTTAACCAATCTTTAAGTTCCATCAGATACATCATCAAAATAAGTGGAACAAGAGCACACCAAGTTACGATCACCATAAACATTATCAATCCTTGATACTGCTGGCCAGAACTTGTTAGTTTGACCTGCAGGATATGCTGCTTGTTCTCTGGTATAATTATACTCCCATTTGTCAGAAATTACAACCCTTGCTGTATGAGGTGCGTTTTTCAAGATACTTTTATCAATATAAATTTCTCTTCTTATCATCTCCATTGCCTTTACAAATCTTTTAAGTTCATCTAATGACTCACTTTCAGTTGGTTCAACCATCATAGTATTTGTAACTGGCCATGATAATGTAGGAGCATGAAAACCATAATCCATTAATCTTTTTGCAATATCTTCTGCAGTTACAGGTAATGTTCGACAATCAAAAATGCATTCATGTGCAACACGGCCATTCTCTGCTTTATATAAAACTTTAAATGATATATCAATTTCATTTGCCAACCAATTTGCAGACAACAACGATATCTCACTTGCCTTTCTTAATCCTTCTCCACCCATCATACGAATATACATCCAACTGATAGGAAGAATACTTGCACTACCAAATTCTGCTGATGATACTCTTTTGTTCATATATGGTGTAAGATGTGATGCAACTCCAATCGGACCTACACCAGGACCTCCACCACCGTGAGGAATACAAAATGTTTTATGTAAATTAAGATGACAGACATCTGCACCATACTCACCAGGTTTTGCTAGTCCAACTTGTGCATTCATATTTGCACCATCAAGATATACCTGTCCACCATTTTCATGAACAATTCTACAAATATCTTTAATGGTAGGTTCAAATACACCGTGAGTTGATGGATATGTAACCATGATACAAGAGAGTTCAAATGTATTCATGATTGCTTTCTTCTCTAAATCTTTTAAATCAATATTCCCATCATCATCACAATTTACAGGAACTATCTTCATACCTGCCATGACTGCTGATGCAGGATTAGTTCCATGTGCACTCGTGGGTATTAAACATACATTCCGATTGTGATCACCTTGACTTTTGTGATATTCTTGTATTGCTAACAGTCCTGCGTATTCACCCTGTGAACCTGCATTTGGTTGTAATGAAATGTCAGCAAATCCTGTTATATCACATAACCATTCTTGCAAATCGAATATAATTCTTTGATAACCAAGAGTTTGATCTTCTGGCGCAAATGGATGCATATTTGCAAACTCATTCCAACTTACTGGCATTAATTCTGATGCTGCATTAAGTTTCATTGTGCAACTTCCAAGTGGCATCATACCATTGACCAATGAGAAATCTTTTTGAACTAACTCATTGATATATCTCATCATATTTGTTTCACTTTGATACTTCGTAAATACATCTTGTTGTAACCAAGGTTTCTTTCTCATCGGTGTAGAAAGCCATTCATACTTTTTACTAATATCAGTAATCTTAAAAGGAATATCATCATATTGTGAATGAACAATTAATAATATTTCTTCTAAAGTTGTAAGTTCATCTAATGATAAAATAGTCCAACCATCTTCATATCGAACATTAAAATCTTGTATAGTTTTTTTACCCTTAAATCTTACAGTATCAAATCCTTCTGATTCATCAACTTCTAGACCACACCATTTCAATGCTAATAATAACGTTTGTCTATATCTTAATACTCTGGTTGCTATTTTTTTCAGACCTTCCGCACCGTGGTAAGCAGCATAAAAACCTGCCATATTTGCGAGGAGTGCTTGAGCAGTGCATATATTGGATGTTGCTTTGTCTCGTCTTATGTGTTGTTCCCTTGTTTGCAATGCTAGCCGTAGTGCTTTATTACCTTGACTATCTACCGACTGCCCTACAATACGTCCAGGAATCTTACGTTTATATTTTTCACTTATTGCAAAGAATGCTGCATGAGGTCCACCAAAACCCATAGGTATTCCAAACCTTTGCATACTACCAACTGCAATATCAAAACCCATTTCACCAACAGGTTTCATTAGCACCTGACATAGTGGGTCAACGATTGCAATCTTCATACATTTATATGCTTCAGCACATCTCAAAAACCCATCATGATATTTTAATGATCCATGATTATTTGGATATTGAAGTATGAGACCAAATGCATTTTCTAATGATTCTAAATCAACAAGTTCATCTAAATCAACTTTAACTATGTTGATACCTAATGGTTCTGCTCTTGTAAGTAATACCTCCAATGTTTGTGGAAATATTTTATCGTCAACTATAAAATCTTTTTTCTTACTTTGACTATGAGCAAGTAACATTGCTTCTGCAGCTGCAGTACCCTCATCTAATAAAGATGCGTTTGCAACTGGTAATCCAGTAAGTTCTGTGATGAGTGTTTGATAGTTGAATAGTGCTTCTAATCTACCTTGTGATATCTCTGCCTGATAAGGTGTATAAGATGTATACCAAGCAGGATTTTCAAATACATTTCTAAGAATTACTGATGGTGTAATTGTTCCATAATATCCTTGACCAATCAAAGTTCTTTTTACAATATTGTGTTCTGCAATTTCTTTTAATTCTTCAAGTGCCTGTTGTTCACTACAAGGTTCTGGTAAATTATCATCACCACGAAGTAAGATCGAAGTCGGTACTATCTCTCTTACTAATTCTTCTAACGAAGAAAGACCCAAATCTTTTAACATTTGAGCCTGTTCTGTTTCGGTAATACCGATATGTCTTTGAATGAATTCTGTCATGTAGTTAGTAATTCTTCTATTGGTGTTACTGGATTTATGTTATAGTTAGTTATTAATAATTCTTGTTTAACATTATCATCAGTTCCCTTTTCTCCCCTATGTGCCATTGAATATCTTAAATTCCAAAAATTTAATTCATAATCTGCATACATTTGCATTAAACGATGATTTACATTGTAGGTAATCATAAAATTATGTTTGCATTTATAAACATTTTCTGCAAACAAATTATGGTCAAATGATTTATGCATTTCACGATTCTTACCATATAAAAAATCTTTAATATCATATGGAGGATCGAGGAATACAAATGTATCATCAGAACCTTCTGCACTCATAACTTCTGAGTAATCAATATTTGTAATCTTCCAATGTTGAATTAACTTTGAAAACTCTTTTAATTTATCAGCACCTACTAATGAAAAATTAGCATTGGATGCTGTTTGTGAAAATGTACTATTCTCTGTTAGACCAGAAAAACTACATTTATTCATTATAAAAAATGCTACTGCTTTTTCAAAGTCATCATAAGTATCAATCTCTTCTTTGTACTTATTGAATAACTCTTTTGCACTTGCAGTTATTTTATCTGGATCACCCTCATCTAAGGTGTTTTGTTTTTCTTCACGAACTCTCTCCGATAATTCTTCACCACGATCTCTGAGTTGAACCCAAAAATTATACAAAGGGACATACAAATCATTTATCCAAACTGGTATATCTGGATTGGATTTAGTCACATCAATCGCAATCGAACCACCACCTATAAAAGGTTCACGATACTCTGATATAATTTTAGGATACCATTGTGATAATGTTTTAATTGCTTTTGATTTGCCGCCAGGATATCTTAATGGTGTCTTAAGAGATTTAATTGACATTAACGTTACTTTCAGTTGTTTCCCAAATAATATAATCATCAGGATTAATTTCAGCAGGTCTACGTTCAGAACCATTTAAGAATTCTACTCCTCCTCGTCTTGGTTCTCCCATAAGACGTTTTTGTATCATAATACTTATAGTTTTATCAAACCATGCATCTAATGATTTTGACATTGTTCGATATCCAGTGCCAACATAAATTTGACCTGCAACAACAGCTACTGTTGCTATACTCCAGAATGTATAATAACTTGATGATTTCATTTGTGCTTTTGTTTTTGTAAATGTTGATTTAGTCATAATTAAATAATCAATTTTTTAGTAGGAGTTGATATCTTACCATACATTGAATTATATTGTTCAATGATTTCTGGTTGAGGTTCTCCCATATAAACAACATACTTCTCAGTAACTTTTATTTTACCTTTAGCATGTAAAGGAGACCAAGGAGCAAATGCAATTTGTCCTGGTTGTTGAGATGGCACAGCAACGATTGGATTTTCCATCGTAATTGTATACTCATTCTCTTCAATAACGTCGGCGATTACATCTTCACCAGACCACATACGAATTAGTTTAATAGTCATTTTAATTTATGCTCCCACATATAGTTGATGTGTTTTAAGTCCTTTAAACGGTACGAAGTATTCATGATACAGTCCGTCTATCTTCTTCATCCTTCTATAAAATTTAGAAGGATTCATAAAGTCTAATTTGAGATTACTCTCAGCATCTTCTTGATACTGTAGCATTATATCTGTCAACCTTGTAGGATCACCTACAAGACCACCCTTCTTCTTATTACATTCAGCACAACAGATAGTAAGATTACTTTCATTTAATCTTAAATGTGGATACTTATATACTGGTAAAATGTGATCAAATAATAAAAAATTCTTTCCATCTGGTTGACCATACCAACCACAGTAAGAACACTTGATATAATGTCCAGAGTCCATAGGATGAGGACCTCTAGGACATCCCATTTCTATCCACTCTTGTTTATCTTCTATAAAATATAATGAACTTTCCATGTGATAGAACTTTTTCCACAAGGCATCTCTAAATTCTATCCACTCTTCTGTTTTACAGAATTGTTCTGAGTTCATTTAAATTCACACTCCACCATGATTTCTGTTAAGCAAGCAAGAAGATTGATTTCTTGGTCTGCGACAAATGCTATCTGAAATTGATATTTTGCCAGAATAAGGACAGCCGCAGGGATACTTCTATGCTCCAATGAATCATATAGACTATCGTAAATACGACGCAATAGAACAGAAGTGTCATTATCCAAGTTTGTGACAACCCATTTACGAACTTCAGAAAAGTTTTTTGATTTAAGATTTTTAATAAGGTCATTTACAGAAACATCTGAAAAGGCAGCTAATATACCACTATCTATTTTACCACTAACTGCATATCTTTGACACTCGTTAAGAACTCTTCTCCAATCTGGAAAATGTTTATTAATAAGTTCTGCAAGAACTTTCTTATCTGCCTCTACTTTTTCTTCTTCTAGAATAGAATTTAATCTTGCGAAGAATTGTGCAGCTATTGTTGGTTTGTCTTTTTTATTAACTGAGAAATCAACAACAGAACACCTACTATGTAAAGGGTCGATAATTTTGTTTTTGTAATTACAGGTAAAGATAAACCTGCAGTTTTTGGAGAACTCCTCAATACTCGCTCTGAGAAGGAGCTGTACATCGGAAGTGGTATTGTCTGCTTCGTCAATGATGATGACTTTATGTTTCGAGTCACTTGTAAGAGAGACTGTAGATGCGAAGTTTTTCGCACTGTTCCGAACCGTGTCAAGAAAACGTCCTTCATCCGATCCATTAATGACATAATAATCTGAACCTAATTGATTACATAATGCTTTTGCTACTGTGGTCTTTCCAATGCCTGGTGGACCTGACAATAACATATTTGGTATCTCACCTCTTTCAACAAAATCTTGAAAGGTTTTCTTGATACCTTTGGGTAAGATACATTCATCAATTGTAGTGGGTCTGTATTTTTCAACCCATATAAAATCACTCATTATTTAAAACCTTTCGATTTTGGTTTTGGTTTATCAATAACGTGAATAACTGTTCCCTCAAACCAAGGTGAACGACAATTATTCCACCACCATTCTTGAACCTCGTCCCAAGATTCTACCACAAAAGATTTGTTTTGGCAAACTATCTTATAATGGTGACGATCATAAGGTATATCACTTGTTTGTGCAAACCATTGTGGATCATCTTTTTCGATTAACTTAGTCATCATGATCATCCCAAGGATCTGTCAATCCTTTATTTGCAAAGAACCCTTTGTAAATTCCATAACCTGCTAATAAGATAGTAATTACTGCAATAGAGATACCAAAAGTAAAATCAGGATTGAATGTAAAATGTGGTATTAAAGTATCATTACACTTTGCAATTTTCTCTGGATCGTTCCAAGTACCAGGCAAAGTATAAACTGGTGGGCAAGCTAAAAAAATCATTCTTCCGATCTCCATTGTTTTCTCATTTTAACATATGTTTCACTTTTTGCAACTATATCTCTAACTTTCTTAAATATAGTAGCAGACTTCGCAAAATGACAAGTAGCATGATCTTCTTCTTGGGGTATTATATTACCTTCTTTATCATACTTTTTACCATCTCTATGATTGGCATATCTCCTTGATCTAGTAAAACCCATTTCAAGAAACTTACGACACATATCCATACCGATGAAATCTTTTTCATCACGATAATCAAGATACATTGCAAATATTTTATTAGATGATTTTACTGCATTCTCTGGTGTCTTAAATCTCCAATGAGCACAGATATTGTCAGTATAAGGGCGAACCAATAGAACTCCTTGCTCTCCCCTTCCAATACGATAAAGTTTACGAGTTTCCTCGTCTGTAAAATCAAGTCTTTTGTAATCGAGTTCATAATCAAATTCTTTCATAACATTTAGATTTAGTGTTTGTGGATGATAACCACTTACTTAAATATTCTACTGCACTTTCTGGTTCACAGTGTTCACCACAAGTAAAAATGTCACAATATGCAACACCTTTTTCTGGCCATGTATGAATACTTAAATGACTCTCTGCTAATAAAGCAAATCCAGTCACACCTTGTGGTACAAATTTTTGAGTTTCTATTTTAAGAACTTTTGAATGTGATGCTTCTGATGCATGAAACAAACAGAATTTTATATGCTCTTCATCATTCAAAGTGGGAAAGGGACAACCTTCCAATTCAAATAGAATGTGCTTCATAACCAATTCGGTTTCTTGGATGGGTCACGAAGATAATTAGATGCAGCCCAAGGTTTGGACGATATATAACGTTTGTAAGCAGTAAGAGTGTCAATGCTTGTGTCATATTTAAATACATCGGGACCTGCAAATGCGAATGGTGTTGCTTCTTTGTGGCATAGTAATGTTCTCCCTGTTTTTTCTTCAAACACTCTTTCTGCTTCATTCATTGCAGTTTGACAAGAGTGTATCTTTCCATATCTATGAGTATACTCTTGAAGTAATCCAAAACCATGTTGAATTAACCAAGCAGTATTGGCAATACTTTCTGCTGCCCAGATAGTACAAGGGTGTCCCCGAAAGGCACCCTTCTCTGTGTTATATGGAGTTCCATCTTTCTTGGGTAATAAATCATTACCCCAATTGTAATACCATTTGGAATAAACTACTGCCAACATTTGACAAGTTTCTAATGGCATCTTGACCACATGTTTGTCAGGCAAAACTTCTGCCGACTTCACAGGGTCAGGATCTGTCACAAAAATGTTCATAATAAAAATATCTTACTTCTATTATAACACATTATTATTCTTTATCAATATTCTTTATAAATTCTTTCTTTTCGTAATCAAAATTAGGATGTGGTTGAGCATTTTCAAAAGGGTTCTTTGATGCATTTTTCAATACGATAAATTTATCCTTTGCAAAAGTTCCTGCAATCTGTACTTCAATATCATCACCATCTTTCCAGTTTATTTCACCTTTTAGATTAGTGTGAAGCATTGCTTCTTGTATTTTGTCAATGAGTTCTTGTGTAAGCTTCATTTCTTTTTAAATACACCTAATTTTGCAAGTAAGTATACTGATAGTATAGTCCAGAATACTACCTCTAATCCTACATTATTCATTATCCAAATGTTGAGTCTGGTTCTAATGCTATGTAATATTTTAAATCATAACGTGTATTAGAAAACTTAGAAAGTAATTTACTTGATACTACCACATCATATGCACCAGGTATAATTTTAATATTCTCTACTCTAAAATTGAATACAAAATCTTTATCAGTTTCACCAACTACAACTGCGTATTCATTTGATGTATCATTTCTCTTGTCACGAACAACAAGTTTAACAACACCTGCTTCACCAATCGCAGATAAATCTGGTAATTGATATACTGCCGCTGCTTTGAGTAATTTATCTAATGCTGTGCTATCTAATTGGAAACATACATCTTCTGTAGGAAGATTAATTTCTTTCTCAGGAGGAGCAGTAATTACTTGAGGATCTGCATAAAAATATTTAACTCTTCTTGTCCCTTCTTTAATTGCAATATATGACTCAGGACTAAAATCTAAGTCAGGATCTGAATGTAATCCAAGTCCATTTAGAAACTGATTAAGATCATAAATTGCTACATCACGAGGAAACTCTTCTGGAATATCTGCTTCTGCAAGAATATTTTTAGCAACAGATATTGTTCTTAATTTATTACCTTCTTTGACAAGGATTGAGTTGTTGATACCTGCAAAATTCTTGAGTACATTCAAAGTGTTGTCAGATAATTTCATAGTTCTTTCTTTTAAATTCATTATGTTTAAGGCATGTTAATGTCAATATTCCCTGTTGTCATAGGGGGTTTACTATAGTGTCCATCAAAGTGTAATAATAGCATAGCATAGTGTATGACTTTTAGCAAGTCTTTTTGATTTCTTCCATCTTTATTTCCATACCTACTTCCATATTTCAGTATGTTTGCTTGACAAAATCCTGATGCTAAATCTTTAGATGCCATCAAGTCAATTGTCTGAACTTTACGAAACTCATGTGAGTTACCTGTATAATGTCCTTGATAAGTTCCTGATACGTATTCTTGAATATCTTTTAGAATTTCTTCTTCATGATATTTAAAATAATGTGCCATTGGTTGTTCTGTTGTAAAATGATGTGAATACATATCGTCTATATCAGACATATAATCGGCAGAGGAACTCATATAATCGACTTCATAATCAAGTCCATCATTTTCATAAGCAGTATTACCTGCACCAACTACAAATTCTGCCCTTTCTCTATCTTTAGGATCAGTAAAAGGATTTTCTCTATTGGGGTCATTACGAGTGTAATCATACCAATACTTTGAGTGCTCTGTTTCTCGTTTATCCATAAGTAAAAAGAAAATCGTTTACCAGACTCTCTGCTTTTTCTTTTCCAAACTTACCAGACAGATATCCTGCAACTGGATCGAGTTTAGTCATATATGCATCAAAATCTTTATATTCACTGGTTTCAATTCCAGTGGGTTTCTCTAATTCTACCATCTCCTTGTACTTTGTCAAGTAGTTCGTAAACATTTCAAGATGTTCATCAACCTCATCCATCGTACATTTTGCAATGTAGATATTGTCTGAGAAATGATTACCAGGTTCAAAGAAACGATAGTCTCCTTCACTCTTTGGTAAACCTTCAACTGAGAAAGGATACTTCTCTTTTGGATGTTGAAAATCAAAAACTATAATAACTTTCTTTTGAAAGAACCCCATTAAGTCCATACCAAAACAGGGCAAGTTACTGCCCGTCTTTGGATAGATGATATTGTTGTAAATAGAAGATTTATCACTCCATATATCAACCTCTCTTGCTTTGATAAAATAATCGTTTGAGTAGGTCTTGGCAATTAGTGAAGTACCTTTACTTTCCCAATCTGCCCATGTTTCTCTATATTCCAAATCAGGGAACATAGAGAACAGAGTGCTCCTATAATTATCCCATAGGTGTTTCATCCTTTGTTATGTCAAGTTCTTTTGTAATTTCAAAGTCAGCATCTACTTTGTCATATAATTCTAAGAATGATTGCTTTGTATCTTCATCGAAACGATTAATACAAACTTTGATTGCTTTCTCCTTATCATTGAAGATAGAGAATGCACGAAGTACATGAACTAATCTACGAGTACTGATGATCTCTTCAATACCACCATCGTAGAATGTTTTACGAATGATGTCTGCCCAATCTACAAGTCTCTTACAGAACTCAGTATCATCTACACCAAGTGTTGATGCAACATTCTTAAGTATCTTGATTTCGTGTGCAGGTGCAGGATATGCTTGCTCAAAAGTTACTGGGAATCTTTCAAGGAATGCTTCGTTGAGCACGTTAGTTCCAATAAATCTTCCGTCGTCTGAACCTTTACCCTTAGTATTTGCGGTTGCGAGTATGTTGAATCCTGCTCTGGGTCTAACGA
>Ga0310343_10001934_pt1 | contig 10817 bp, 8 predicted proteins | sample HC15DNA2025_MG_FD_203519 | JGI IMG/M metagenome (GOLD analysis project Ga0310343, IMG submission 203519) | Marine microbial communities from station ALOHA, North Pacific Subtropical Gyre - HC15-DNA-20-25_MG | ecosystem: Environmental > Aquatic > Marine > Oceanic | place: Pacific Ocean: North...
GAAGCGAAGGAACGCATCACTAAACGTTACGAGCGGCAACTTCGCAGCATCAAAGAGTTTGGTTCTAGCGACGTGCAGGAAGCTTTCCTCACAAGCCTCACCCACATCTTCGATCCGCACTCGACGTTCTTCTCATCAGACACATTCGAGGATTTTAGCATCCATATGCGCCTATCTCTCGTAGGGATCGGGGCCTTGCTCAGCGAGGAAGATGGGTATTGCGTAATCAAAGAATTGATACCCGGTGGACCCGCCAAAAACACAACCGATCTGAAGCCAAACGATCGTATTGTCGCAGTCGCTCAAGGAGAAAACGAACCGGTAGACATCGTCGACATGGGACTTCGCAAGGTTGTCGATAAAATCCGCGGCGAAAAAGGCAGTGTTGTCAAACTCACGATCATTCCCGCCGACGCTGTCGACGAGTCAGAGCGACGTGTCGTTAGCATAGTACGCGATACCGTTCGCATTAATTCCAGCCGCAGCGAAGGCGATATTTACCAAGTGCCCATGGACAACGGGACTACAATGCCGATTGGCGTAATTGATATTCCCAGCTTTTACGGATCGGAAGAAATCGACGATCATGGACGACGTATTGTAACGAGTGCTACAGCCGACGTGGAAGAACTGGTCGTTAAAATGAAGGACGCTGGCGCCCAGGCCATCGTGCTTGACCTAAGAAGAAACGGCGGTGGGTTACTCAATGAAGCCGTTGACATGACCGGGCTCTTCATTTCGCGGGGCCCTGTCGTGCAGGTTAAGGATTCCTACGACAAAGTATTGGCTCGTTCGGATCGCAATCCGAAAGTCGTCTACAACGGGCCTCTCGCCGTCCTTACTTCGCGCCACAGTGCTTCAGCGTCCGAAATTGTCGCCGGAGCCCTGCAAAACTATGGACGAGCCTTGGTAATCGGAAATGACAGTACTCACGGCAAAGGTACCGTACAGCAAGTTTTGCCTCTTCAGGACTACGTTCTGCGGACATACAATTCCCAAAACAAGGCCGGTGCTGCTAAGCTAACTATTCAAAAATACTACTTGCCTAACGGGTTTTCGGTTCAGCGTAAAGGCGTTGTATCCGATATATCACTACCTTCGGTAGCCGATATCACAGCCGTGGGCGAAGCCGATCTGGATAATGCCTTGCCATGGGATTACATCAAGCCCGCACGATTTTTCGTGGAGATGACCCTAAAAAAGCTGTTCGTCGACACGCTCAAAACGCAAAGCGAAAGCAGACGAATAAGACTGGAGGAATTCGATTTTCTCCGTGAACGTATCGACTGGTATCGTGATCGCGATGCGCAGAAGACGATTTCCCTCAATTTAGAGGAACGAAAGCGAATGATGGATGAAGATCAGGAATTTATCGACGCCATGGAAGATCGTCAGCGATTTCTAGCGGAACTAAACTTCGAATCCTCAGAAATCAAACTCGACGCAGTTCTCGCTGAAGACGCGGAGAACGCTGAGGAAGAAGCTTCACCCGAGCTTTCTCAAAGCGATTCCGCTCCCACTGACAGCGACAGCGAGCTGGCCTCCAACAACGATCTTACAGTAGATACAGAGACGGATGTAGAGGCTGTAAACGATAACGAAGAGGAAGAACCCGTCCCAGACTTCGATATTCAACTGCGGGAAGCGCTTCGCATAATGGTTGACGCTGTAGAGACATCGCCAAATACCAATGACTGGAAACAACCCGCATTGCCATTGGCATCCTCCAAATCGCGGTTCAACAAGTTGCTCAACTAGAGTTTTGCTTATAGAGTAGAGGCATATCGGGGGTTAAATGCACATTCCCGTGATGGCGGAATCGAACTCCGCCTCTCTCAGCTTTCGGTGGGGGGGATTTCGTGTTGTTCGACAAACCAATGGGTAGTGCTGACGATTCCTGGTCAGCCGAAGCCACAGTTCTAGGGCGGCTACTTAAGGATAAGCAGCCCTATCAATTAGCCTATTTTGAAAAATAAATGCGTTACTTCTATGTGTGATCATCGATCAGGCAGGGCGATAAGCGAAACTTACTCGACGCCTATTTCACCGCGTGGATGAAGCGAGAGCGATCTGCCCAATCCAAGATTCCTTCGAAGGATTGATACCCGGCATTCGAACAAGCGTCGAGCAGTTGTTCGTGCTGGTCGACCCCAGTCTCTAGCCAAAGCGATCCCGAGGGTTCAAGGTACTCGATAGATTCGCTTATTATTCTCAAGGCATCCTCCATCCCATCATTTCCCGAAAGCAACGCCGATGTTGGCTCGAAATCTCTAACTTCTGGCTCTGCAGTCTCCAATTCTGAATCCGTCAAATAGGGAGGATTGGATACGACTAATCTGAAGGGACCCTTTTCCTTCAACGATTCAAACCAATGAGATCGAACCAGTTCAATTCGATTTTGCAAGCCGTTCCCCAAAGCGTTCTCCTCGGCCAGTTCCAAGGCATCTTGACTCGCATCGGTCGCGACAATTTTAGAGTAGGGAAAACGCTTAGCCAAAGCAAAAGCTATGGCTCCTGTACCCGTACCCAGATCTAAAATACTGAACATTTCATCAATCTTGGGACCAAGATCCACGATATAGTCAATCAGCTGCTCAGTTTCAGGCCGAGGAATGAGAGCCCGCTGGTCGCACTTGATAAGCAGGTCATGAAATTGGGTCTCGCCCACTATATATTGCAAAGGTTCGCGCTTTCCCCTGCGCGAAACGAGATCACGCATCAGGTCCAACTCCGCTGGCTGCAACGGTCGGTCGAATTGCATATAAAGCTCCATTCGCCCGATATTGAGAGCGTGGGCAGCCAGCCATTCCGCATTTAATCTTGGACTTCCGACCGACTTGCGCTCCAGGAAATCCGCGCTTTTCTGCACGACATCCAATACTGTCAGACGATCGCCCATTTTCGCTACGATTGGGCCTTGGCAGTAATTAACGCTTCAATCTTCAACTTCTGGTCTTCTGCTTGCAAAGCTTCGATTACCTCGTCCAGTTCCCCTTCCATCACCTGAGTCAGGCTGTGAATAGTTAGTCCGATCCGATGATCCGTCAGTCGGCTTTGCGGGAAATTGTAGGTTCTTATCCTCTCGCTTCTATCGCCAGTTCCCACCTGCTTCTTTCGATTTTCCGCGTATTTAGCCCGCTCTTCCTCTTTTTTGGACTGCAAGAGCCGTGATCGCAATACGGTCATGGCTTTGGCCTTGTTTTTAATTTGCGAGCGCTCGTCAGCGCAATTCACGATAATTCCCGTAGGCTTGTGAAGTATCTGGACGGCTGAATCAGTCGTATTCACTCCTTGGCCGCCAGGCCCACTTGCCCTCGTAACCGTGATCTCAAGTTCCTGAGGATCTATTTGAACGTCCACTTCCTCTGCTTCAGGGAGAACAGCAACTGTCACTGTCGATGTATGAATGCGTCCTTGGGATTCCGTTTCCGGAACGCGTTGCACTCGATGCACCCCGCTTTCGAATTTCATCTGTTTGTAAGCCTCCTCGCCCCGGATTAAAAAAGCTACTTCCTTGAATCCACTGATTCCGCTTTCGCTAGAACCCAGATGCTCTAGCACCCAAACGCGCCGCTCAGCCAACCTGCCATACATCCTAAAAAGGTCCCCAACAAATAGAGAGGCCTCATCGCCCCCGGCACCAGCCCGAATTTCCACAATCGTGTTACGCGAATCCGAATCCTCCGGAGGAATCATGGAAACCAGAATCTTTTGCTCCAGCCTTTCGATTTCCGCCTCCAGATCCGGGAGCTCCTCCTCCGCTAATTCTTTCAGCTCTTCATCGCCTTCATCGTCCTCCAGCAACTCTCGATGCTCGGCCAATGCCGATTTCGCTCCACCCAATGCATCGTAGTCTTCGATCAACTGCCTCAGCTTCAATTGTTCTCGGGACAGCGATGCCGAACGACGGGCATCGTTGAAAAAGTCGGGCTGATTCATCAGTTCGTCGATTTCTTCAATCCGTTTTTTGAAAGGTGAAATGTCCGGAAGCTCTATTGCCATGTGAAAGCAAGGAGCAATGTCGCGTCGTTTGGGAAACTGCAAATCGAATTTAACGGCGGGGCAGATTGCCATTGCAGTGCAAGGTGCTTCCTCTTTGCTAATGAACATGTCGCAAGGACTGTTCACTCAAAACAGAATCGCTCTCATCTGAGATTTCGACAAAACGCTCATTTCCGGCTACATGCAACAGCCCATATTCGAGCACCACAAAGTCTACGCACGAAATCGAGGGCAATAAGGTTTCCAACAAAGAACATGGTATCGATGTGAATGCCAAGATGGTTCATAAAGATCGTCGGATACCTTTTTAAAATGATCTACATCGCTGATGGTCCCAGCGATGTGCCTGGCTTTTCGATAGTCCGCAAAATCGGCGGCAAAGCCTATCGAGTTTACAAACCTAGCAACGATGCCGAATTTGCTCAAAACGAATTGCTCCTGCAAACCAATCGCATTCATGCCTATGCCCCAGCTCACAATGGAAGTGAGTCCAACACCTCGATCTGGCCTCGCCTCTACACGCGAAAGATTCGCGACCGAATTGTGGGCGATAGGGAATTGAATTTCGCTAAGCGGATTTCTGGCACTCCAAAACACCTAGAAGACGAGGCTCAGGCATCCAAGAACGGCCTAGAACAAGAGTTACAGGGAGAAACTAATCAGCCCCCCGACCTAATCGCTCTATCATTCGATAGCAAGACTCTCAGCGATTCGCTATCGCCAATTGAATCGATAAATACTTGAAATTGACATCGCTCTTATATAACTGCATCGCCCTTCATCTAACCCACTCTGTGCTACAAAAGCTCCTTCAAGCCATGAGCCGGTTTAACCACTAGAAATCTAATCTTTAATTGGAACTTGATCTTGCTGCGGGAATCTATTTTCACAACCTAATTAACAAGAATAAATCCACCTATGGTTGCTGTAGAAAATCTAGTTAAAGACTATGGTGACTTGCGAGCTGTAGACGGTGTATCCTTTCAAGTCAAGAAAGGCGATATACTCGGCTTCCTCGGTCCTAACGGGGCCGGCAAGTCCACCACGATGAAGATGATAACCGGCTTTTTGTCGCCTACATCGGGAACCGCTTCTGTCGATGGTTTCGATATCCGCAAGCATCCGCTCGAGGCTAAAAGCCGAATCGGCTACCTGCCCGAAAGCAGTCCCGCGTATCCAGAAATGACTGTTGTCGAATTCCTCTCGTACGTTGCGGAGACGCGCGGTTTTCGATCGAAAGACGAAGTCTACAAACGCCTGAGCGACGTCATCGTCAAATGCCACCTGCAAACGGTGCAAAGCCAGTCGATCGAAACGCTCTCCAAAGGATATCGGCAACGCGTTGGCGTCGCCCAATCTATTCTTCATGATCCCCCAGTGCTAATCCTGGATGAACCGACTGATGGTCTGGATCCCAACCAAAAGCACGAAGTGAGAAAGCTAATCAAGGCTATGGCCGAAGACAAGGCTATCGTTTTATCGACTCATATACTCGAAGAAGTCGAAGCGATCTGCAATCGAATCATCGTCATCGATCAAGGCCGGGTTCGCGTTGACGAGACGCCTGATGAATTCAAGGCCCGCAAGCCAGGCTCCTCGATCGATGAAATCTTTCGCGAAATAACCAGCAGCAAAGCTTACGCATGAACCAATTACTTCCTGTATTCAAAAAAGAGTTTTTCGGCTACTTTCGCTCGCCCGTGGGCTACGTGATTCTGGCCGTTTTCCATATCGTAATCATCGGTCTCACTATATTCGCCGGCTACTATGAGAGCAATCAGGCTAGCCTCGATACGCTTTGGACCTTCCTGCCCTGGGCTTTCCTGATTTTCATCCCGGCAACGGGGATGAGACTGTGGGCGGAGGAGGAAAGATCCGGCAGTATCGAGCTTCTCTTTACCCTGCCGATTCCTCCCATGGCCGCTGTACTCGGAAAGTTTCTGGCCGCCTGGGCTTTCATCGGAATCGCTCTCACCTTGACCTTTTCGCTTGCCTTAACGACGAGCTATTTGGGCAACCCAGATTGGGGCATTATGTTCTCCGGCTATTTCGGCTCCGTACTGATGTCCGCAGCCTACCTGGCAATAAGTTCGGTTTGCTCAGCTCTGACGAAGAACCAGGTAATCGCCTTCGTAATCAGCGTCCTCATCTGTTTTCTGGCTACCTTGTTCGGTTCCCAGATTCTGATCGCATTACTCGAAAGCATCGCTCCTGCTGGACTAATCGATTTTCTCGGTAATTTCAGCTTTCTAGCGCATTATCAAACCATGACCCGGGGATTGATCGAACTGAGCGCCGTTTCGTTCTTCATTACTCTGACCACCGCTTTCCTAGCGATCAACGTGGTCATGCTCGAAAAGTAGAAAGGGAAAGCATAAAAAATGAGCCTCAGAAAAAAGCTTCACACGACTCTTCTCATACTCGTTAATTTTCTTCTGCTCCACTATATTATATCATCGCCGCCCATACGGTTTGATATGACCGCAGAAAATGCATTCACGCTTTCCAAAAGCGCCAAATCGCTGCTCGCTAAAGTGGAAGAGCCTATTAGATTTGATTTCTATAAAACGAAATCTTTTGAGGGGGTTTCCCCGCAAATCAGGATGCACATACAGAATTTCGGCAATCGCGTCGAACAACTTCTACGTCAATTCGAGCGGGCTTCTGAAGGAAAAATCATTCTTGATATCATCGATCCGCAACCAGACACTTCCGAAGAGGAAAACGCGATAGCTGCGGGCGTTAACGGCCAAAACTTGCCCAACGGAGACCGCATATTCCTCGGCTTGGTTATCAGCCAAGGCGATTCCGAACACGCGATCCCTTTCTTCGATTGGAATAAGGAAGGTTCAATCGAATACGATATCGCCAAGGCTGTCCATGAGGCTCAACAGCTTTCCAAGCCCAAACTCGGTCTCGTAACCAGCCTGCCCTTGAAAGCACCCCCCGCCCTAATGATGCCGGGCCAACCGCAACAAGAGGATCAGTACATCATCACAGAGTTGGAGAGCAGCTTCGATGTCGAAGTTATCGAACCAACGGCAACGGAACTTCCCATGGACTTGGACATGCTGGCCGTAATCCACCCAATCGGTATAAACGAAACTCTGTTGTACGACATTGACCAGATGATCCTATCTGGAAAGCCTATGCTACTCGCTGTCGATCCGTCATCTGTTTTCTTCCGAAGCCAGCAACAAGGTCAAATGGGGATGATGGGGCGTCCCAATCCAAATACGTCCAGCGATTTTCAACGTTTCTTCTCGTCTTGGGGAATTGAGTACTCGCCAGGAGACGCCGTGGCCGACCCAAATATTGCCTACACGCAACAAGGGTCCATGCAGCCCGCGTGGCTCATCTTCCGGGAAGAAAATATGAGCCAAGATTTTCTGCCTGCCGCGGAGCTCGATGCCGTCCTACTGTTGGAGCCTGGCTCTATCAGCCTCAAAGACGACTCGGAACTAAATTTCGAACCCATTCTCGAGACGACGGATGCCGCTGGGACCGTAAATGGGATGATGCTCCAATTCGTCCAGCAAGGAGCCCTTCTCAACCAATTGCAAACCGATGGACAAAGCAAAATCGTGGCTGGCGTGCTGAGGGGCGAGTTCACTACCGCGTTCCCAAATGGGAAGCCGATCAACCCTGCCGAAGCGGAGGCCTACGAAGATGAATCATCTGAAAATCTAGATTCCGAGCAACTGTACACAGGCGAAAGTAATGTATTCATAATCGCCGATACGGATTGGGCCCTAGATCAATTTTCCATTCGTCGCCAAAATTTCCTTGGGATGATGACTATACAGACCATCAATGACAACCTCGCGATGGGAACGAATATCGTCGAGTTTCTCGGCGGCAGCCAAGACCTTATTGGAATTCGCAGCAAAGGCGAGGAAACGAGGATCTTCGATCGAGTCCAAGCGCTAGAAGTCGAAGCCCAGAAACAATACCAGATTAAGTTACAGGAAGTAGAAGACCGGATTTCCGAAGTGAACCAGGAGATTCAGCAGCTCGCAACTCAACAGCAAGGAACTGGCTTGATTGTCGCCGGCCCTGAGCTCTCAGAAGCCCTGCAACGTCTTCGCGAAAACGAGGTTACTCTTCGAGCGGAACGCCGCGTCATCCGTCGCGAGCTGCGTAAGGATATCGACGCTCTTAAATGGAAGCTCGTGTCATTAAACATCGCATACTCACCCATCGGTTTGGCCATTTTCGGCCTTCTCTTCTATCGTATGCGGAAAAATAAGGCACTTTAGGAGGAAATATGAATATCAAGAATCTGTACATCAGTGCGGGCGTTCTCGCTGTCTTCGCTATAGCCACTAGCCTATTTAAGAGATCCGATAGTGCTCCCCTACTTGACGACCGGGTGGGAACAGCTTTAGTCGACCCAACGGCCCTCCGAGATACCGTTAAAATCGTAATCGAGATGGAAGACGAAACGCTTAGTTTCGCTAACCAAGGCAAATCCAACCTATGGGTTCTCGAATCGCGCTTTGATCTGCCAACCAGTTACGATCGTATATCAGAATTCGCTCAAAATGTATCCGAAGCGAAACTTCAGCGACTGGTAAGCGAAAATCCCGACCGAATCGCTAAGCTTGGATTCGAAACAGGCGAGCGTATTCGATTTGTCGACAAGCTCGGGAATGATATCGTTGCGTTTCAGCTTGGCAAAGAAACGGAGAATGGAAGGCAATTCATGCGTTACGAAGGTGAAGAAAAGGCCTTCCTAGTGGATACGACCTTCTTTATAAATTCCAGCTTGGATTCGTGGCTGGAAAAAAAGCTGGTCGATTTCGAAGCTGATGATGTCACGGCGATCGAGGCCACGCTCCAGAATGGCGACCAAATCAATGTTATCCGTGGAAACGCAGATTCGGAATGGGAAACAGGTGACGCGCTGCCTGAGGGCAAAATCCTTAATCAATCTTCCATCGGGCAAATTGCCTCCCGCTTATCAGATCTCACCTTCACGGCAACCGCTGAAATCGACGATGAAAATGTGGTTGCCGCGAAAGAAAACAGCCATCAGTTCACGCTGAAACTGAACAGCGGGAATAGCTACGAGTATTCAATTGGCCGCCAACCAGAGGTCAAAATCGAGAAAGAGCTTCGGAAGGAAGGTGAAAATGGCGAGACGACCGCAGAGATCGAGGAGGAAGTGCTTACTCCTGAAGGGCCCGTCTACTACTTTATCACTTCCTCCGAAAGCGAAGATCCAGTAAACGCCTACATGGCACGGGCTGCCTTCGAGGCAAGCTCCTATCAATTCACGAGCTTACCGGATACGCTGGACAAACTCCTTTCCGAAGCTCCTGAGCCGGAAGAAGTGCCCACACCGCTTGCCGCGGTTCCCGAAGACGAACCGGCTCCTTAAAAAGGTAACTTTTCATTCCGAGCGACCTACCGTAGCAACTTTCAATCCGCGGCTGGCTATTTTTTAGTTATTGCGTTGCCTTCGCGAACAAATCGCTTCACTGCCAAAACACACGGTTTCTATTCAAAAAGCCAACGCTTTGGCCTTTTCATACTCGACCATCGCTTCGTCTACATAAGCGTGAAGAACATCCAAGCGTTCCTGAGAAGTTGGATGGGTCGAGTTGTAGGGCTGGCTACCCGCCGCACCTATGATTTTTTCCATTTTGCCCATCACCGAAATCGCTGCATTCGGATCGAACCCAGCCCTGGCCATATACATCATGCCAATGCGATCCGCTTCCACTTCCTTCGCTCTATCCCAAGCTGCTAGTTGACCACTCATCGATGGCGCGATATGCACCATCCCTCCCGTCGCAATGGCCGTTCCCAACGACGAAATTCCAGATCCCGCCTTTAAAATGCCGGCTTGAGACATTCTCTCGTGAGTATGACGAGCCGTTACATGGGCAATCTCATGGGCTATGACCGAGGCTAACTCATCTTGCGTCTCCACTATATCGAACAAGCCCGACATCACTCCCACTTTGCCTCCGGGCATTGCGAAGGCGTTCACTTGGCCTGGGGCGTCAAATACGATGAATTCCCATTCCGCCAGGGGCATATCCCAAAACACTTGCTGAGAAATGCGATCAGATACTTCCAGCACCCAATCGTTCATCCGGGGATCCTGGGAAATCTTCATCTGACCTTTCATCTGCTCGAATGCCGCTTTGGTCATTTTCACCACTTCGGAATCGGACATCAAATTTAATTGCTTTCGTCCGGTTACCGGTACGGTACTACAACTGGTAACCAGCATAAAAGTTAGCAAAATGACGGTTACAGTATTAAATAATCTTTTGGTGTCCATGATTCGCAAGTGTTCCTCGTTTACAAGTATACGAAGCGATCCTGATATAGGATTATTAAACTTACGCTATGACCAACAATATGCAACTGAGATCCCACCATTCATCGAACTTCTACTCACATTTAGATGAATCTAAAAGCTTTTCAAAATCGTAGCTTTAACCCCGCATGCTTTACAATTAGCCCTTACTCGGGCAATCTCTCAACCTGCCTAGCGATTTTCGGAATTCATCCGCACAAATAAAAGGAACAACAGAGACTAAATTTCATCACATAAATCAACCATGTCGGACATAGAGGATAGCTATCAAAATCCGAGAAAACATCGCGTAATCCACTGGAATCCTGAAGATGAGGAAGCGGCCGAAAGAGCCCGGTCAACTAGGCGGAAGATGGTCACTTTCGGAGTTACGTCCGGCATTTTTTTCGTGGCGATTATCGCTACCCTGATTCTCTGGAAGAACCCGGACGAGGATGCCAAAGCCCTAGCTGACAGACTTGGAATCACCGAAGAAGCTGTG
>Ga0310343_10001936_pt1 | contig 10800 bp, 16 predicted proteins | sample HC15DNA2025_MG_FD_203519 | JGI IMG/M metagenome (GOLD analysis project Ga0310343, IMG submission 203519) | Marine microbial communities from station ALOHA, North Pacific Subtropical Gyre - HC15-DNA-20-25_MG | ecosystem: Environmental > Aquatic > Marine > Oceanic | place: Pacific Ocean: North...
ATCATAGACCCATCTGGTCTAGATAGATCTATGGTTGGGTCAGAACCTATAATACCATCAACCATACTAGATAAAGCACCAACATCACTTTCATCATAAAGATTAAGAGTATTTTTCGGGCCTTTTACCAAGGGTTGCTGCGGCAGTTGTTTAAATTTATCTATTTCATCTTCCATGCTTGCAACTGGCGGCATGAACGTACTCATGCTAAATGTCGGATCAGGGGCGTTAATAGGCTTTATGCCGCTAGATACGGGACTAAAAGTATCTAAGTTAGTAGATATATTTGCTATACCACCAACTTCAGGTTGCACATTTGGGCCAATGTTTAAAACAGCACTTACAATCTCAGGATTTTTAACTTCACTACCCCTACGTTTACTTCCTTTTCTTGTGGCATTAAAAACCCTACCAGAGCCGTCCGTGATGTATCTTTTGCCACCATAAACAACTTCTCTAGTAGGACTACCTGCCCTTTGCATCTTAACAACACCGCCATCAGCTTTTTCAACAGGTCTAAAGTCACCACCAAAGTTAATTATCTCTGCAATAGACTTACCACCCGTAGCTTCTTTAATTTCTTCTTCCTCATCAGCACCTAAACTTCTTAGATATGCTAATAACATTTCCATTCTATTCTTAGGCTTACCGCCCTCTTTCATCATTTGGACACCATCATTTTGTTCAATTGAACTTTTTGGAGCCATAGATCTAGCCATCTCCATTATGCCGCCTTGCGGTACACCCGCTGCAGACACAACCTCTTGGGCAACCGTAGGTTGATTTTGAGCCTGTCTTCCCTCCATGTCTTGCTTTATTCTATTGCGCCTTCCTAGCTCTGTAAGAACTAGGAACTGAGGAACCATTCCAGAAGGCTGATTTATTTCGTTGATTAATTGATCTTGAGAAAAGTTTTTGAGATTATCTTGTACTTCTACAATATTCATTATGTTAACCCACGATATAGACTAAGACCTGTTATTCCTGCACCAAGAGCCTGTTGTAACGGATTGTAAGGCTGAAATGTTTGTTGTGTTGTGTTTGGCCTTACAGGAACTCCTTGGAGAATATTAGACAGAAAACCTAACTGATCTTTAGTAAAGTTTTTCTGCCCTAAAAAGTCTTCAAAACCTATGTCTAATTCTGCTTGTTTTTCTCCAAGCTGTGTTTTTCCTATACCCTCTAGAAGCTGTGCGCCCTGTATGTCACCTGCTCTTCTAGCACTCCCAAGCGATGCTAATTGCCCAAGGCCTTGCAATCCTGTTTGCCTATCAGCATCAAAAGCTGATCTAGCATCCCTAAAAGCAGCTTCTCTACCTGTAGCCTCTATGTCTCCTAATTGTCTTTGCAAGCCTTCTTCGGCTAAATAATCAGCAACTGCTGCTCTAGAACCGCCGAATGCACCTGCATTCACAGCATCTGCTGCTCTGGATGCGCCCATACGATTAAAATCCTGTATTGCACCCTGTTTTTGTCTTTCTATAACCTGATCAATGTAAGGATTCATATAATCCTCAGCGACTTGACCAGTAAACTGACCGCGCCTAGCTAAATCTCTAATTCCTCCTATAGCCTCTTCTGTTTCAGGCATTCCTATATTTGCTATATTTCTGACCATATTTCTTGAGTCAACTATGTCAGCAATACTGCCAGATCTAGCTATTCTTTCGCCTTGATATGGCTGAAACTGGTTAAGCGACTCTGCCTCAGCACGTTCCATAATGTTTTCAAAGTACGGACGAGCGTAGTCAGGTAATGCATTAATTACCGTTTGTTCTCCCGCTTTTACCTGCTTATTACCCTTACCCATGATCCATCATCCTTGTCCACGTTACTGTATTTGTATCATCAGTTCGTTTTATTCTCTGCTTTGTGTTTTCTAAATCCATTTTCCAAGCTATATAATCTGGATTCCACCCGTACTTTCCAAGTAAACGCCCCCAAGCTTTTCTACCATAGCCCTCTAAATACTTGCAGTTATGGTCTTCAGCATAACTAACCATTATTGGGTGTGCTATAGGCAACCATTCTTTCATTCTTGTTCCACCCACCCAATCTAAAGCCATAGCGTTACCCTGTGGGTATTCAATAAGCCTAGTTGTTATAGCCGCTATAATTTCATCATTATTAGTATCTAAAACAACCCACAGCACCAACTCGTCTTTTAAAATACAATCTAATAAATCATCTACTTCATACTTGCCCTCTGCTGTAGCAACAGATCGCTTTAATACTTTTGCTACTTGAGGCCATATAGTATAGGCGCAGTCCTTTGGTATCGGTGAAAATATTAAGCCTGTCTGTACGTCTTTCATGACAATGCCTTACCCATTATCCCCATAGCATCTATTTCTTTAGGCTGCATAGAAGAGCCAGTTGCAGCCTTTCTAACTTCTTCTCTCATTTTATCTAATTTTTCTGCACCTGCATCGCTAGATCCGTTGCCAATCATAGCAACTGTTGGAGCATCAACTACATATTCATCTTTGCTTATAAGAAGATCTTGCTCTCCATCGATAGTCGCAGGAACTGAATCACTCATGCCATCTCCGCCACCATCAATCATCCCATCTGCTTTACCGCCAATACCATCGTATTCGCCTTGTTGCACATCATTTACCAGTTCTCGCAATGCTTCTTCACCATATTTTTGCACAAACTGAGCCAATGCTATAGATGCTGATTGTTCATCCATATTACCCTTTACTGCGTTTACAGCATTAATAATAAGATCTTTTTCATTTGGCGGCTCTGCCGTGGGAGCTAAGGATGCTATACCACCCTCTTGTATAAACCTAGTTTCTAATTCTGCTGCAGATGGATTTCTAAAACCATAATTAAATTGTGGATCTATTCCGGGTCTATATCCGGGCATTGGTCTTGCTATATTTTGCTGTATTGGCACAGTTTCTCTTGGCCTAAATGGTGTTTTTGCAGGATCTTCTTGCCGCTGATTAGCAGCATCAGCCAACATAGCACCACCTACTAGGCCTGTGGTTGTAAATGGGTTTTGTTTAGCAAGCTCTAAGCCACCTTTTAATGCACCTGATAAAGCAGTTTGACCGCCTTTTAAGCCCCCTCCCCTAATAGCATCTGCAATATTTGTTGATGATATAGCGTCTGGCACACCTTTTGCCATTTTAGGATTAATTAAATCTGTTATACCACCATCGCCTTTTGCAAATTCTTTACCAAGCCCACCTAATAATTTACCACCCATAAAGCTTGTTAGGCCTGTACCTATAGCTTCATCTAAATCATCACCCTGAAGAAGGCTTCCTAAGCCAGAACCGATAGCTCCTGCAGCTAAAGGACTTAACGCTCCTGCACTAAACATTCCGGGGAGTAAAGCTGAACCTAAAAAGCTACCTAAGAGGGGAAGTACCATTTTAATCTCCAAAAAAGTTCAATTGAACTTTAACATTTTATTGTATTTTATGCTATAGTATTATTTTAACCAACCATAAATCTTTTTAGTTTCTTTTACGCGATGGTCTAGACCATTATAACCACCGTTTACTACTTTAGTGACGCGCTTGATTGTATCATCGTTTACGCCCTCGTCACATATCTTCCATATGTTGTTACGCTTAAAGAACCATAAAGCAGAATCCATAGCATAGTCGTGTGCCACAAGGTCTGGATTGTCCATAACGTCTGGTAGCCTCATATCGCTTGCAAAAGCCCTATAATTATCCCGGTGGGTTAATTGTAAAAATCCTCGGCCTCGCCACGCATAACCGGATCCTTCGTTCCCTCCACGATGTCCGTAAACCTTATCAGCAAGAGCTTGAGGATTTCTTGCATACGGCTCTGCTTCTTCTTTTGTTTTGAAATACTTGCCAAACACCTTGAGGCAAGCATCTACAGAATAGTTCAAATTTTCTGACGTATATTTAAATGAACCGCTTTCATGTACAGTTTGACCTAACAAGTGTGCGCCACGCTCTGGTGATAGCTCAAAGTGAGATACTATAGCCTTAGCTGTATTTGGGCCAAACGCTCCATCTGGTTCTACACCACACTTTTCCTGCAGTATTTTTAATGCTTCAAACGCCATTAGATTCATCCCTTTTTGCCATAAGATCATCAAGGTTCTTTTCTTTAGTGCCGCCATCATAAGCCCAAGCATAACCTTTATCGATCATAATTTGATTAATAGACGTTGTATCGGTCTCTGATTTGTACAACCAACCAAGCATACGTCCAAATTTGCCTTCTTTTTCAGTCTTTACGGTAAGCTTTTTTGCTTCCATAAGATGCATCTCTAAAAACTCTGTGGCCTGATAGCCCATCTCTTTTTCTTTTTGATCTTTAGTTCTCTTCTCTGGTGTGTCTATACCCGCAAGTCTAACTCGTTCTTTTTTGGTAAGATCAAAGCCAAGATCAATACTTATGTCTATAGTGTCACCGTCAACAACCCTATCTACAGACTTCACAAAGTAGGTGTACATCACTGCTTACCTCTCTTCTTTCTAATAGCTTCTTTGCCTTTTTTAGCAATTTGAGCTTGTTTTGTTTTCCCAGCTACTTTTGCTCGCTGTTCTAAGACCGTCAGTATCTGTATCTTTCTAGCAAAAGGCTTGTTAATTCTTTTAACTTTAGCAACCGTTTCTCTAGCATCTTTTTCGGTTGCAAACTTTATAGGTACGGTGTCTCTTGGATTTTCGTCTGTATAAAGCCTACGACCACTTCCTTTAGGTTTTTTGCCTGTGCCTTTCTTAGGATCAGCCACCTATTTTCTCCTAGTAAATTGTTTGTACCCTTTCACACCAAAAGAGGCTGATATTGCAATACCCAAGCTGTAAAAATACCAGTCCGGTGCCTTGTGAAGCTGCTCAAAACCCCTGTCTACAATACCTTCGGCACCCGGTATGAAGGCTAAAATTAATGGAATACTTAATACAATTACAAAAAATTCGTCTTTCCATGACGACTTGCTGTTCTCCGCCATGATACGTTCCCAATCAGCCACAGACGTCTTTTCAGATAATAATATCTTGGCTTTCGCCTCAGCCTCAGTAAGTTTTAGTTTTGCTTCTGCAGCTTGCTTTGTAGTCTTTGCATCGAGCCAACTACTAGCCAAACCTGCTACTGGCCCTAATAACTGTCCTATCATTGATTTTTACCCATGTTTGTAAATCCATAGTAAGCTGCAACTATAGCAGCGATACTTACGTAGTATATGTTGCTCATGCTAGAAAGCATTTCTGACGCTCTTGGCAACTCCATCCACTCAGTAAAAACAACACCAAATGGGAATAGAAGCATACCTGTAAGGCTAAACCATGCCATACGTCTCTGTGCATCACGTTTGGCATCTGCGTCCATCATAATTCTACGGCGATCTTCAAGCATTATTTCGCGCTCTTCAGGATCTATTTTTCCGTTGTCGTTTAAATCGTAGTTTTGCTTGGGCATCTGCGTACTCCTGTATTATTTGCCTATTATACCCTAATATAATTAGTTTACCATTTTTATCGTATGCTGCAAATTTTTTGCCTCTTTCTATGATTGTTGGGCGTTCACCTCTAGGCAAGCTACTTTCATCGAGTTGTGTGTCACTAGTATTTTTGCTTTTTCTGCCTGTGCTAGACATTGCTCTTTGTCCGAATAGGTTCCTATCTGATAATAATGCAAGTTATCTGTGTTTATAAAATGTAAAAATATTAATACATAAATCATCTAAAATAATCCCTTACGTCAATCCATTCCATGTAGTGTAAATAAGCAGCCGCTCCTACAAATGTAAAAATCAACAAAACAACTATACCAACGATTGTAATAATAAGCTCTTGTTGTGCTATTTGATCCCTTCTTGCCTGCGCTTCTGCTTCTCTTTTTTCTTGCAATACTTCTCTGCGTATTTTTAGTAGCGTCTGCCAATGGCTGGGTCCCAACGACTCGCATATAAATTTTTTAAGCTCCTCTTCGGCTTCAGCGGCCTGTCTCAGTTTTGCAAACCTTTCCATCGCAATGGCGTTTACGTTTTTTCCAGACACACCTTTTTTCTGGAGTTTTTTCTTTGCATTATCTGTGGCATCAAAAAAATTACCTATTTCTTTCGACAAAGATGAAAGTGATCGACCCGCCGAGATCGCGCCCTTAACGGTCCCCAAAATAATTAAAGGGTCCATGACTACATGCCGTCTTTACGAGTAAATTCGACAGTCTTTTCTAAAACAGCTATTCTCCCCTGTAGTTTGACAATAGCCATCATGTGTTGTGCCATGCCCCCCATATCCTCGTGGATTGCATCCACCTCATCCCAAATCTCATTGTCACCATCTTCAAGATCTTCATAAAACTCAGCTAGTATATCAATCATTTCATCAATCTTTTCACTGTTTTGTTCTACATCTCTAATCAAATTCGTTCTGTCTGTCGCATTATTCTCTACTGTTAGGACATTCACCGTTTCTTCTAGGTTAGCTATCGTACTAGCTTGCTGTGCTGTCCACCATATAAAACCACCAATCTGGGCTATTACCACACCTACAACAGCAATGCTGACTTTTGGTAACTTATCAGACATCAGGTAGATCCACTTATCTGTGCAGGGGCTGTTACACAAATTAATGTAGTTCTTACCTCACTGCCTGTCCAAGGATTTCCGCATTGTGGACATTTGCCATCTGGATATGAAGCTATCTCTGCAGGTGTATCTACTAGATTTCCACAGTTTTCACACTGCACAACATCTGTAGAGGTAGAGGGTGACCACTTTGAGCCATCAGGCATGTTTATAACTGTATCAGACATAACAACTCCTTATGTTATACTAACTGTTACCCCACCCACACCAGAAGTAGCAGATGCAGCGGTTCCAGTCAAAGAATAGGCAGAGTCTGTGCTAACATTTCCAACCTGACCTTGACCTGTGAAAAATACTGGCTGCTCTACTTCTGCAGAAGCATCAAAGGTTATAACCTGACCTACCTGCCCTGTAGCAGAGTTAAAAAACTCAATACTTACTGGCACTGTCACATTAGGATCTATGGTAATTCTAACTTCACCTGTGGATAGCATCCACATATCGCCCGGTTGCAGACCTGCTGCATAAGCTTCTACGTTGTTAGCAAACTGCCGTATGCCACCACCTTCAGGTTTTAAATTTAACTCGTTAGCGGTTACTTTACCCGGATTTGATAGCTGTTCTTGGAAAAGAGAAAAAGCCCTAACAACTTCGCGCATATAGTTTGGATCATATTCTCTTGGCGGTACACCAAAGAAGTATCGTGGGAGCGGATTGTCTGCCATTATCTTTTACCATCAGGCCGAATATCTAATCTATTTAAACCTGTTCTCCATGTTGTACCCACTTGGTCAGAGCTTATTTTTAAAGAAACAGCTCTACCTCGAACCCTGAGATCTACCTTTTCTGTATACTGTTCTACAGGTACGGAGGACGATTTTACAATATTTGCTGTATCTGTGCTTACTTGTAAGCCTCCGTTGTAGTTAAAAGCATCGATAGTAAAGTCTGCTTGTGGTGCAGGATTTGTGCTTGTTCTAAAAGTTATGTCGGGTATTAGTTTTCTAACATAGCTAAATACTTCACCATCTCCTAAATCTATTGGCGCAGATTGTATAAACGATTCTACCGCAGCAGGTGTCGTGTCACTTTGATCGTCTATACCAAACTCATGGGAGTAAAGTTTGCCGTCTGTACCTGCAGCTATTGGAAAGTCGTCTATACCTCTATCAATCCATGCTGTTCGGTTAAGAGTGCCGTAATACCAAATATCCATTTCGTAGTTATAGACAACGTACTTATCAATATTATCACTGTTTAGTGATGGATAGAACCACCATATTTCTTGAAATCCAGAGTTAACACCAACAAATATTTTTGTAGACTGATCATTGTTAATATCTGTTAGTACCTTCTCTTTTACGGTGCAGTTAAGTTGGTTTACGTTACCTCTGTACACATAGAACTGATCAACGCCCATCCAGTACACGCTATCTCCAATAGCTACAGCAGCGTTGGGGCTACGAATAGTTATGTTCTCAGACACCCTGTTGATACCAAAAGTATAAGGTGGGCCGATAAACTGCATTGAGTGTAACGCTTGGTCTGTAAATACAAGTATCTCTTGTCTTGTCTCAACAGCTTGCACTATGGCTGTACCAGAACCTATGCGAAGATCTCCTGCTGTATTCGTAGTGCTTGGTGTCCAGTCAGCAGGGTTTTCTTGATCTGAAAATCTTATAAGGAGAGGGTCTTGTGCGTTAGATCCAACTGGGTTGCACCCAAAAGCTATAACATGCCTATCGATGTCTGACACCATAACTTGTTTTGCGATTGTTGGTGTGTTGCTTGCGCCTGTGAGAGAGGATAAGTACACGCCTCTTTGCGCTGTTGTGCCAGAAGTATCCCAATAAAATACAGAACCGTCTCTTATACAGAAGACTAAATCTTCTCCAAAGGTGTCGTGTTGCCATAATCTTAGGTTTTCGGACAAAACATTAACTGTAGCCTTTGAGTTCCAAGCGCCCCTAGACCAAGTACCTGCACCCCAACCATTGCCGAATGTAGATGTGTCTGTACCTGTCTGCACCTGATAGGCTGCAACTGCAGAAGAGCCACCTGTGTTAGTATCCCCTGACGTAGCAACAACTAAAGCTGCACTATCGTCTATAACACCGTTGCTATAGTATTGATTTACGTTTGTAGTAGCTGCTCTTGCATTAATTGTGTATGTGGCTGTTGTTGGAGCGGTTTGGATTTGATATTCTTGATTCAGGACATCGGCTGTTATAGCCCCACCTAAACTAGCAGCTCCGCTAAAAGTAACAAAATCTCCCGCCCTAGCTTCGTGATTGGTATCTGTCACAGTTATAATGCTGCTACCTTGACTAGCGGAAAATGTGACATCTCCTGCTGCAGTGGTGTTTCTGATAGGTGTAATATCATAGTATACACCACCGTCCTCTATGTAGTATTTAAGATGCGTTCCTACACCAATAAGCCTGTCGGATTCTAATGTGAGCCAAGGCTTTAAAGCACGGGCAGAGCCTATAAATTGATTGTCGCCTTTTCTTGCCCAACCACCTATTTTTTCTGGATACCCTACACGAAACCTTATTTTATCCCCATCACTCCAACCGTTCTCGTTGGCATAATCAGGAAGCTCCGTATTTATTCCGGGCCTAAACTCCATTTTTTGTAGTACCATGCTGTTACCTCATAGCCTCTATATGCGCCCCTAACATTGTATGTGGTCGTCTTATTCTAATATAAGATTCTTTAACTTGAATTTTATTTGCAAAAACTACGATATACCTTTTTTCACTAGCTAGTTGTTCTACTTTGTCAGCCAGTTCACTACTGCCCAAAAAATCATTTTTTGTTACCACTACTGAGTCTAACTCTTTAGAAGAAATTAAATTGTTAGAAGCATCGTACCTGTCTATAAGCATTTGTGGTTGATCGCCTGTTTTATCTCTCCAATAATCCTCTCTTTCGATCAGATTCATATTAGCATCGTATATAAAACCAACTGCAGAAATATCATCTCTTGTTGCATCATCTCTATGCAATCTTAGTTTGTCAGTCCCAATACTCTCTAAATCAACAGCATACCTTGGATAATGCGAATAAACTGTACCTTCTGATACTTCAGTTGGCACATCTCCATTTAGTAAGGAGCCTAGACAATCTAGACTTTCCGTTACAACAGAAACGCTTTCCACGCCATCACGCCAGCAGTACACAACTTCCACCAGTTGATTTTTTATATCGGGTGATAGGTCACTAAGCGCAGGAGATAAAAAACTAAAATGCTCGGCAACAACAAATCTTGAATACTCAGACATATTTTACCCTACCCTGTTAATGTTATAGTGCCACTAGACGTAAATGGTGTTGTAACGCCGTTAGCTGTAATTGTTGCATATCCTGCGGCTCCATCACCCCCTGCATAACTTCCGTGGAACCTGCCCGCTCCACCACCACCGATAGTTACTGTAATAGTAGTTCCGCTTGCAACAGTTATTGTACCTGTTATTCTAGTTGATGCGCCGCCGCCTTCACCTGCAAACCCTGTGCTATCAAACTTATTGTTGGGCATGTCGCCACCACCGCCGCCGCCACCTGCGCCATAAGATGATGAAGGAGCATCATAACCGGGGCCGGGATCAGTGTTTGGCCCTCTACCGCCCCCTGCTCCATAGACGGATGCGTCTCCGTCCTTTTCAGTTGTATCAGTTCCCGGATGGAAATAACCACTTCTACCGCCAGTTCCCCCAGATGCTGATACGGTCGAGAACCCAGAACCAGAGATAGAAGAAGTGCCGCCGCTATCAGCGGTAACACCATTCGCACCGCCATCAAAACCATGACCACCACCGCCACCGCCACCTATAAGTGCATAGGTAAAAGTAACGACATCTGATAATCCGTAAAAATCACTTATAGAAATAGGGTTTCCTGTAGAAGGAACACTAGAATGAGCAGAGTAGTACTCACTTAAACTTGCAGGATTAGAACCCCCAAATTCTCCTTGTATCTGAGCTATGCTTAATGCACCTGAAGAAGGTAAAGCCATTATGCACTTCCAAACGCTGTCACATCATTTTCAGCTACTATTGCACCGCTAGAGGTTATCTTAAATTTATTAGTACCCCCATACGCAAACTTTAATTCACTTCCTGCCTCGGTAATAGTCCAATTACCTAAGTCTAATGTGTTTGCCTGAACTTCACCTGCATCTCCATACACAACACATTTTGCAGTTTGCACAGAATTTTTTACTGCGCCATCTAATAAGTTTAAATCTGCCGCTTCTAAAGTAG
>Ga0310343_10001939_pt1 | contig 10797 bp, 20 predicted proteins | sample HC15DNA2025_MG_FD_203519 | JGI IMG/M metagenome (GOLD analysis project Ga0310343, IMG submission 203519) | Marine microbial communities from station ALOHA, North Pacific Subtropical Gyre - HC15-DNA-20-25_MG | ecosystem: Environmental > Aquatic > Marine > Oceanic | place: Pacific Ocean: North...
TGTAAAGATCGTAAAGCTGTTTCTCTACCTGAACCTGGGCCTTTTACTTGAACGGTTAATGTTCTTAATCCTTGTTCATATGCTTTAGCACCAGCATCGTCTGCCGCCACTTGAGCTGCATAAGGTGTGGACTTTCTAGACCCTTTAAATCCTTTTGCTCCAGCAGAGGACCATGATACAACATTTCCACTCTCGTCTGCTATTGAAATTATTGTATTATTAAAAGTTGAATAAACATACGCAATACCAGAAGTTATATTTTTTTTAACTTTCTTTTTTTTTTTAAAAGTACTTAACTTTTTTACTTCAACTTTTTTTTGTTCAACTTTTTTTTCTGTTTTTTCTTTTACCTTATTCATTTGAATATTATTTCTTTAAAGGTGTTAATTTTTTACCTGCTATTGCTATTGCTTTTCCTTTTCTTGTTCTTGCATTACATTGAGTCCTCTGACCTCTTACAGGAAGTTTTTTTTTATGCCTTGTGCCTCGATAACAAGCTAAATCTACTAGTCTTTTAATATTAACCGAAATCTCTCGTCTTAAATCACCTTCAACTTTATGATTTGCATCAATAAATTCTCTTATTTTTAAAACTTGATCTTCAGATAATTCGTTAACTCTTTTTGTGACTGGGATATTTAATTTTTCGCAAATTTTTTTTGATGAATGCAATCCTATTCCATGGATATAGGTTAAAGCTACACTAACAACTTTATTTTGTGGAATATTTATTCCTGCTATTCGAGCCATAAAATATATGAGTTAAAATCTAATTCAGCGTATTTATATTGAGTAATCATTTAAAGTCAACCCTAGATAGACTCAATTAAAGCGCTAATTTCATTGTTAATTTGAATTATAGAAGCTTCACCATTAACGACTTTCAGTAAATTTGAATGTTTATAAAAATCAATTACTGGTTTTATATTTTTTTCATAAGTTTCGTATCTTTTAACTGCAATTTCTTCTCTGTCATCTTCTCTTTTTTCAAGATTACTTCTTTCTTTAATTCTTTTTATTATTGTATCAAGACTTACAGTTAATTTTAAAGCAATATGAATTTTTTGATTATATTTAATCAATAACTCATTTAAAGTTTGCGCCTGTATTAAATTTCTCGGATAACCATCAAAAATTATTTTATTTTTATAATCTTTATTCGATAAATATTTTTCAATTAAACTACCAACTAATTCATCAGAAACTAAATTTCCTAAGTTTATTATTGACGAAATTTGTTTGCCTAAATTTGTGTTTTTTTTGATTTCATCTCTTAATAGTTCTCCTGTGGAAAGCTGATATAATTTAAATTTTTTAGCAATAAAACTTGATTGAGTTCCTTTGCCTGCTCCTGGTGGACCAAAGATAACTAAATTCATTGAATAAATTATTTACCAAATTTTGTTTTTCTAATGAGTGACTCGTATTGAGAGCTCATTAATCTTGTCTGAACTTGAGTAACGGTATCCATCGCTACTACAACAACAATTAAAATTGAAGTTCCACCTAAATAAAATGGTATTGGATATTTAGCAATTAAAAACTCTGGCATTAAGCAAACAAATGTTAAATACATGGAACCAACTGTAGTCAAACGCATTAAAATAGTATCAATATACTCTGCTGTTCTTTCACCAGGCCTGATTCCAGGAATATAACCACCGTACTTTCTCAAATTTTCAGCTGTTTCTTTGGGATTAAATACTATTGAGGTATAAAAAAAAGAGAAAAATATTATTCCAGAAGCGTATAGTAACATATATAAAGGTTGACCTTGCGTAAACATTGAGGATATTTTTAAAAAAGTATCAGACTCAGCCATTCCAAAATTAGAAACAGTTATGGGTAATAACAATAATGCAGAGGCAAATATTGCTGGTATTACTCCTGCTGTATTAATTTTTAAAGGTAAATGTGATGACTCACCACCGTACATTTTATTTCCAACCTGTCTTTTTGGATAATTAATTAATATTTTTCTCATCGCTCTTTCAAAAAAAACAATGAATAAAACTGTAAGTATCACTAGAATGAAAATTCCAACAATCATTAATGCAGAAAGAGCTCCTGTTCTGCCGAGTTCGAAGGTTGAAGCTAAGGCCCTAGGAATTTCAGCAACGATACCGGAAAAAATTATTAAAGATATACCATTACCAACACCTCTTAATGTTATTTGTTCACCAAGCCACATTAAAAAAGTTGTTCCAGCTACTAGAGAAATCGTAGTAATTATTCTAAAAGATAAACCTGGTTCTATTACCAAATTTCCAGCATTCTCTAAACCTACTGAAACACCGTAACCTTGTAAAATTGCAATTAAAACTGTTCCATATCTTGTAATTTGTGTAATTTTCTTTCTACCAATCTCGCCTTGCTCTTTTAAATTTTTAAAATAATCTGAAACACCAGTCAAAAGTTGTACTATAATTGATGAAGATATGTATGGCATAATACCTAAGGCAAAAATCGCCATTCTGGTCACAGCTCCACCTGAAAACATATTAAACATTCCAAGCAATCCTTTTTGGCTTGAAGCCATTATTTCTTTTAATGCACTAGGATCAATACCAGCTAAAGGAACATAAGTTCCTAGTCGATAAATTATCAATATTAAAATTGTAAAAAGAATTCTGTTTTTTAAATCTTTTGCTTGGCTAAATGCACCAGCTGTATTTAAAGTTTCACTAGACATATCAAATTATTTTTTTATTATGTTCAATTTTCCACCTGCTTTTTGTATCTTTTCTGAAGCTTGTTTAGATGCAAAATGAGCACTTATATCAATATTAGTTTTTAATTCACCTGTTCCTAAAATTTTCAATTTTGAATATTTTTTGTTTATCAAATTTTTATCTTTTAATATTTTAATATCGAGTGAATTCTTTAAATCGTTAGCTTTTTTATCAAACATATTTTGTATTTTAGAGAGATTTAAAATTGCTATTTGATGCTTGCTGAATTGTTTAAATCCTCTTTTTGGTAATCTTCGATATAAAGGCATTTGGCCTCCCTCAAAACTCTTAATAGATACTCCAGATCTAGATTTTTGACCCTTGTGACCTCTTGATGAAGTTTTACCCTTACCTGAACCAATGCCTCTACCAACTCTAATTTTTTTCTTATTAGTTTTAAGTAATTTATTTAAACTCATTATTTAGCCTCTCTTTTTTCAACTATATCAGATATTTTTTTTCCTCTGATTGCTGACAAAATTTTAGGTGAACTTTGAGATTTTAAACCGTTTACACATGCTTTTAGTACATTGTGCGGATTAGCTGAACCTAAAGATTTCGCAACAACATCTTGAATTCCTAGAACTTCACAAACAGATCTAATTGCTCCACCTGCGATTATACCTGTACCTGATGGTGCTGCTCTTAAAAAAACTTTTCCCGAACCATTTTTACCAGTTACATCATGATGTAAAGTTCTGCCTTCTTTTAGAGGGATTTTTATTAAGCTCCTCTTAGCTACCTCAGTTGCTTTTTTAATTGCATCTGGAACCTGTTTTGATTTTCCTTGACCGATACCTATCGAACCCTTTTGATTTCCTACTACTACTAGAGCTGCAAAACCAAACCTTCTACCTCCTTTAACTACTTTCGTGATTCTATTTATTGCTACTAATTTTTCTTTTATATCACTTTCTATTTTTTTATTCTCAGTCATTAAAATTTCATTCCATTTTTTCTTAATGTATCAGCAAATGTTTTAATTCTTCCATGATATTTATAGCTACCTCTATCAAAAAAAACCTTGCTAATATTTTTTTCCTTTGCTCTTTTTGCTAAGATTTCTCCAGTTAATGTAGATTTTTCCATTTTTTTTACTTTCTTTTTTCTGATCTCATCTTCGTTAGAAGAAACAGATACTAAAGTTTTTCTTTGAAAATCGTCTATAATTTGAGCTGAAAAATTATTCAAGGATTTGTTTATTGAAATTCTAAACCTATCTGTATTTACTTTTGTAAGCTTTTTTCTATTTCTCAATTTTCTTTTTAATTTATTTCTAATTTTTTTCATATCTACTTTTTCTTTCCTTCTTTTCTTAAAACGAATTGACCTCTTTCTTTTATTCCTTTAGCTTTATAAGGTTCGACTGGTTTTAAACTTTTTATATCTGCTGTCACTTTAGAAACTAATTCTTTATCAACACCAGATATCTTTATCACTGTTTGTTTTTCAACAGTTATTTTTAAATCTTTTGGAATATGAAAGTTTATGTCATGACTAAAACCTATTTGTAAATTCAATTTATCACCTTTAATGTTTGCCCTAAAACCTACGCCGCTTAATTCTAATGTTTTTTCATGTCCTTTTGACACTCCAGTAACTGCATTATTTATTAAACTTCTATAAGTGCCCCACATTATTGAAGTCTTTTTATCTATATTTTTTTCTAAAGGTTTAATTTGCAATTCACTTTCTTTTAACTGAGAAGAAAAAATTTTATCATTGATTGTTAGTTTCTTTGTTCCCTTAGGCCCTGTTATAGTAAGGTTTGATCCTTCAATTTTTACAGATGAGTCTTTTGGTATAATTATATTTTTTTTCCCAATTTTTGACATTAAAATACCCTACAAATTATTTCGCCACCAACATTATTTTTCCTTGCTTCTGTATCACTCATCACACCTTTAGGTGTAGAAAGAATTGCAAGACCAAGTCCATTCATTACTTTTGGTATACTTGTTGCTCTAGAATAAACTCTTCTACCAGGTTTTGAAATTCTTTTAATTTCTTTTATTACCGGATCACCTTCATAATATTTTAAAGATATTTTGAGACTAGTTTTATTATTTTCTGTTTTTTCAATAAAGTAGTCTTTAATGTATCCCTCTTTTTTTAATATTTCTAAAATATTTTTTCTAAAATTAGAGGAAGGGATGGCTATAGAGTTTAACGATCTCATCTGACCATTTCTTATTCTTGAAAACATATCGCCTATCGGATCTGTAAATGTCATATCTCTCCTACCAACTTGATTTTGTTATTCCTGGAATTTTGCCTGAAGATGCCATATCTCTAAGCGCAATCCTAGATATTTTTAATTTTCTATAAACTCCATGAGGTCTTCCTGAAACCTCGCATCTATTTCTCACTCTGATTGCTGCAGAATTTTTTGGTAATTTGTTTAATTTAAGTTGAGCTTCAAATCTTTCTGATAATTCTAATTTTTTATTATTTATAATTTTTTTTAAAGCCGCTCTTTTTTTCGCGTATCTTTTTACCAATTTCATTCTTCTTTTATTTTTTTCAATTGCACTTTTTTTAGCCATTTTTACCTCAGTTTTTTTTTATATTTAGTGGAAAATTGAACTCTCTTAGAAGTTCAATAGTTCCTTCTTTGCTTTTACTTTTCGTAACTATTGTTATGTCCAATCCTCTAATTTTATCAACCTTGTCAAAGTTCACTTCTGGAAAAACGATATGCTCTTTAATTCCAAAAGAATAATTGTAAGAACTATCAATACCCTTCAATGATAAACCTCTAAAATCTTTTATTCTTGGCAAAGCTATATTTACTAATCGATCTATAAATTCGTACATTTTATCTGATCTTAAAGTAACTTTCGCTCCAGCGTTTGAACCTTTTCTTGTTTTAAAATTAGAGATAGATTTTTTAAATTTTGTAATAATCGGTCTTTGCCCAGCTATTAAAGCCAAATCATCCACACAGGCTTTTAATTTTTTACCATCTGAAGCATCTTCACCTAGTCCCATATTTAAAATTATTTTTTCTATTTTTGGAACTTGATGTTTATTCTTGACAGATAGCTTGCTCATAAGTTTGTTAGTTATTTCTTTATCGTAAGCTATTTTTAATCTTGGAGTCATTTTTTACCTTTTTTTTTCTTATCATTAATTTTTACGTCTATATTTTTTACATTTGACTGATGAATAAAGCTTTCCTTTGAAATTATCCCGCCTTTATTCTCTTTTGTTGGTCTAAGATGTTTTTTAATCATGCCTATAGATTTAATTTTAACTTTATTAAGTCTTCTATTAATTTCTAAAATTTCCCCCGTTTTACCTTTATCTTTTCCTGAAATAATCTTTACTTGAACTCCTTTTTTTAAAAGCATTAAAGTACCTCCGGAGCTAGTGAAATTATCTTAGTATGACCTCTTGTACGAAGTTCTCTTGTAACAGGCCCAAAAATTCTTGTCCCTATCGGCTCTCCCTTATCATCAGTTAATACTACTGCATTAGTATCAAACTGAACTTTAGAACCATCATCTCTGTATATTTCTTTCCTAGTCCTTACAACTACCGCCTTATGAACTGCTCCCTTTTTTACTTTTCCTTTTGGTATTGCATCTTTAACACTTATTACAATTATATCCCCTACCGATGCATATCTTCTTTTAGAGCCCCCAAGAACTTTTATGCACTCTACCCTTTTAGCGCCTGTATTATCTGCAACTGCTAATTCTGTTTGTATTTGTATCATTTATCTAAAACCTGCCAAGTTTTTTTTTTAGAAATCGGTTTGCACTCAATTATTGCAACTTTTTCCCCTTCTTTAAATTTATTTTTTTCGTCATGTGCGTGATACTTTTTCGATCTTTTAATAACTTTTTCATAAAAAGGATGTTTAAATTTCCTTGTCACTTCAACGACAATAGTTTTATTATTTTTTGCACTTGTCACTATTCCTTTTAAAATTTTTTTTGTCATTTTGTATTTTTAATTGTTGTATATAGTCTAGCTATACTTTTTTTAATTTGTTCATACTGTGCTGGATTATTAACTTGATTATTAATCTTCTTAAATCTAATATTAAATAAATCTTTTTTTAAAGATAATATTTTTTTTTCAGCCTGATCTTTGGTTAATCTTTTATCTTCTTTTTTTTTTGCCATAATTTATCTTTTTATAAATTTCGTTTTAATTGGTAATTTAGCTGAAGCTTTATATAAAGCCTCTCGAGCTGTTTCCTCAGTAACACCATCTATTTCAAAAATAATTCTTCCAGGTTTCACTCTACAAGCATAGTATTCAGGGGATCCCTTACCTTTCCCCATTCTCACTTCTGTAGGCTTTTTTGAAACAGGTATGTTAGGAAAAATTCTTGTCCATACTTTTCCAGTTCTTTTCATGTACCTGGTTAGAGCTACTCTTGCTGCCTCAATTTGCTTACCAATTATTCTATCAGGTTGAATAGCTTTTAGACCAAATTGCCCGTAATTAAGCTTCACAGCCCTAGAGGCATTTCCATGAATTCTTCCTTTAAACGCTTTTCTATATTTAGTTCTGACTGGCTGTAGCATTTTTTACCCTTTCTTTTTTTTCTTTTTCAACGTCTTTTGCCATTAGTTCACCTTTATATATCCAAACTTTTACACCTATAATTCCATATGTAGTCAATGCTTCAGCAAAACCATAATCAATATCAGCCCTTAAAGTATGAGATGGAATACTTCCTTCTCTTAACCATTCAGTTCTTGCTATCTCGTTTCCAGCCAGTCTGCCACTAAGCATAACTTTTATCCCTTTAGCATTTAACCTCATAGCTGATTGCATAGCTCTTTTCATTGCTCTTCTATAGGCAACTCGTTTAACTAATTGTTGAGCTATATTTTCAGCAACTAAATTTGAATTCAGTTCAGGTTTTTTAATCTCTTTTATGTTCACATTCACATCACTGTCAGTAATTTTCATTATATTTTTTTTAATTTTTTCAATATCTGCACCTTTTTTTCCAATTACAAAACCCGGTCTTGATGTATGAATGGAAACTGTACATTTTTTTGAAGATCTCTCTATAATAATTTCAGAAACACCAGAGTTAGTAATATTTTTTTTGATATAATTTCTGATTTTATGATCTTCAATCAAAAATTTTCCAAAATCTTTCTTTTTAGCAAACCAAGTAGAGTCCCATCCGCGGTTGATACCCAGTCTTAATCCAATAGGGTTTATTTTTTGTCCCATTATTTACTCACCTTCTTTTCCTTTTTTTCCTCCAAAACAATTGTGATCCTACTAAATGGTTTTTTAATAGGACTTGCTCTACCTTTTGCTCTGGGTCTATATCTTTTCATAACTAGTGATTTTCCAACATACGCCTCTTTTACAAATAAATTATCTATATCATATTGATAGTTGTTTTCTGCATTTGAGATAGCTGATTTAACTGTTTTGCTAACATCTTTTGCTATTCTTTTTCTTGTGAACTCAAGATCCCTCAATGCAATATCAGCTTTTTTTCCTTTGATTAAATTACAAACCAAAGATAATTTTCTCGGGCTTGTTCTTACATTTTTATTTACTGCTTTTACTAATGTGTTTTCCTTATTCATTATTTTTTATCTCCAGTAGCTGGTTTGTCAGTTGGTGCAGCTGCAGCAGCTTTTTTATCAGCAGGCGTATGCCCTTTAAAAGTTCTTGTAGGTGCAAATTCACCTAACTTGTGACCAACCATTTCTTCAGAAATAGTAATTGGTATAAAAGATTTTCCATTATGTATCATAAAGCTATGTCCAACAAAGTCCGGAATTATTGTAGAATTTCTCGACCAGGTTTTAATTGGTTTTTTATTGGGTTGATCTTTAAGTTTATCAATTTTTTTTAACAAACTAGGATGCACAAATGGTCCTTTCCAAATTGATCTTGTCATTATCTATTCCTTTTCTTTCTTCTAGTAATTATTAATTTATCACTTCTTTTAGGCCTTCTTGTTTTCAACCCTTTTGCTGACTGACCCCAAGGAGAAACAGGACTTCTTCCACCTGAAGTTTTTCCCTCTCCACCTCCATGTGGATGATCAACTGGATTCATAGCAACACCTCTCGTTTGTGGTCTTTTGCCTCGCCATCTATTTCTTCCAGCTTTACCAATCTTTATATTTTTTTGATCTGGGTTTGATACTGTTCCAATTGTAGCTATACATGAGCTACTTACTTTTCTCATTTCTCCAGATGAAAGTTTAAGAATCGCATAATCTCCATCATATCCTGAAAGTGTAACTGATGATCCTGCAGATCTAGCTAGTTTTGCTCCATTACCAGGAATTAACTCAACATTATGTAGTGAGGTACCTGGTGGAATATCTTTAAGTTCTAATGAATTTCCGATTTTAATTTCAACATTTTTACCAGACTCTATCGTATCTCCTTTTTTTAAACCTTGAGGACAAATAATGTAAGATTTTTCATTATCTTTATAAGTAATTAATGCAATATAAGCAGTTCTGTTAGGGTCGTATTCAATTCTATCAACAGTGGCTTTAATGTTTTTTTTCTTTCTGTAAAAATCGATAATCCTGTACTTATGTTTTGATCCACCGCCTATATGTCTTGAGGTAATTCTACCATTATTATTTCTACCGCCTGTAAAGTTTTGTCCTTTAGTTAATGGCTTATATGGCGTTCCTTTCCATAAAACACTTTTATCTATGACAACAGTTCCTCTTGTTGATTTTGTATAAGGTTTAAAAGTTTTTAACGCCATAAATTAAACTCCCGTAGTAAGATCAATGCTTTGACCTTTTTTTAAGGTTATAATTGCTTTTTTATACCCACTTTTATGAGATTTTCTTCCTTGTTTCATTTTTAATTTTGGTTTTTGATTAATTATATTAATCTTAACAACATTAACTTTAAAAAGTTTCTCTATATTTTTTTTAATAGTTTTTTTGTTCGCACGATTATGAACTTTAAAAACAGTTTTATTTTGCTCAGACAAAATAGTTGCTTTTTCAGTAATAATTGGATTTCTTATTGAATCTATATAATTAATTTTTTTCATTTAAAATCCTATTTTGAATTTTTTTTGCTGAAGATGATGTAATCAATATATTTTTATATTTATATAAATCGTATACATTTGCTCCTTCATCTTTGATAATTTTTAAATTCTTAATATTTCTGGCTGATTTGTTAATATTTTTAAGAGAGTCATTATCGGAAATTATTAATACGTTATTTATTTTATTTTTTTCTAAAAAACTATTAAATTCTTTTGTTTTTTTAATTTCTTTCTTTACATCTGCTAAAATATGTAAGCTTTTATCATAATTTTTTTTTGAAAGAGTTTGTGCTAATGCAAGTTTTCTAACTTTTTTATTTATTTTCTTAATTTTATAATTATTTCCTTTTGGACCATGAGCTACACCTCCACCGACAAATATTGGTGCTTTTTTACTAGCATGTCTTGCTCCACCACTGCCTTTTTGAGCAATTATTTTTTTCGTCGAACCTTTAATTTGATTTCTTTGTTTAGTTTTAGCTACTCTTGGCTTTGAATGATTAAGCTGCCAATCTATTACGAATTTAATTAATTTATGATTAACTTTTAAATTAATCAATTTATCAGAGATCTCAATTGAGCTGGGTTTAGTTCCGTCTATATTCAATAAAGGAAGTTTCATTATTTTTTACCTTTCTTTGCTGATGCAGCTTTAATCTTTGCTTGATGACGTTCTTTAATAGTTTTTCTGGCTATATTTTTTATAGACTCTCTCAAGAAAACAGTCGAGTTCTTAGAACCTGGTATCGATCCTCTCAAATAAATTAGATTATTTTCTACGTCAGACTTAATAATCTCTAGGTTTAGCATAGTTCTAAGTTTATCCCCCATGTGCCCAGCCATTTTTTTTCCTTTAAATACTTTTCCTGGATCTTGTCTTTGTCCAGTTGAACCATGGGATCTATGGGAAACAGAAACACCATGTGAGGCTCTCAAACCACCAAAATTCCATCTTTTCATCACACCTGCAAAACCTTTACCGATAGTTTTTGATCTCACGTCTAAAAATTTTTTGTCTTTAAAAATCTCTAGTCCTAGTTCGTTA
>Ga0310343_10001944_pt1 | contig 10783 bp, 7 predicted proteins | sample HC15DNA2025_MG_FD_203519 | JGI IMG/M metagenome (GOLD analysis project Ga0310343, IMG submission 203519) | Marine microbial communities from station ALOHA, North Pacific Subtropical Gyre - HC15-DNA-20-25_MG | ecosystem: Environmental > Aquatic > Marine > Oceanic | place: Pacific Ocean: North...
AGAAAAAAAATAAAGCAGTGGTACCTAAAAAATTTTTTTTGTTCAAGCCTAATGTTAAAAAATAAATTGAAACGATTGGACCTGCTGCATTACCAATCATTGTTGCAAAACCTGATAACATACCTATAAAGGGGGACAAATAATGATTTTTAGAAATTTTAATATTTTTATTTAGGTTCATTATCATTATTAGTGTACCAATCAATATAATCAAACCTAAAATAAATGCAAATAATTGCTCATTAATAAGATTGCCTGTTAAAACTGCTATAAAAATCCCTATGGTTGTTGTAAAAGATAAATTTTTAATAATTTTTATATTTACGGCTGAGTGATAAAAATAAACACCAAAAATATCAGCTAAAATCATCAACAAAAGAACAATTCCTGTTGATTCTTTTGGACCAAAAATCGTTGCCATAATTGCTATGACAGGAATTGCTACACCACCTAATCCAGTTTTTGCTGCCCCTATCAAAGAAGCACATAAACAAAGTAAAAGAAAATTGCTCTCAGATAAAGAGTAAATCGAAAATATATAATCCATCATATTGGATATAATTTAAGATCTAAAGAAATAATTATATTTAAGAAAGAAAGAATTTGAATTTGACCTATACCATGAATTTTCAATATTTTCAAAATAATTGTTATTATTTAAGTTATATACAACATATAAAAAACTTCCAGAAAAAACTTCCCATCTAAATACAAAAGTTCCTACATAATTTTCTATTTTAAAGCTTTGATCGTTAACATAATAAACTTCTTCTAAATTATTAGTTTTTTCTTGTAATATTTTATTATAATTCAAATAATTCATATCAACATAAAAAGGTTGAAAAAAAGATTCAAAAGTCATTTTTGGTGACAATGTTACGTTCAAGCGAAAATTTATATTTGTTTGCCATTGTTCGGAATTTGCATACACTATATCATACAAACCATCTTCAAAATCATAAATATCTACCCATTCCATAAAATTAGGCCTTAATCTTCTATTTAAGTAAGCACTAAAATTAACCTTATCATTTGGTTTAGCTGACATCCATATTTTAAAATTATATCCTACTCCACTCTCAGAATAAACATTATAATCAAATCCAGGAGATATTATTAATCTTTTTCTAGAGTCTGTTCTAAATCCAATTTGATATGAAGTCCAACCTTCATCAACTATGACCAAAGCTCTTGAATCTCTATAAAGATCATTGTCATCAAAAGACTTAGGATTCATTCTGATATCAAGATCAAAAGACCAATAATTCATAAATTCATTTCTTAGAGAAATATCTAAATCATTACCACTAATAATATTTTCACCAGAAAATCCTGACCAACCTCTTCGAGCTGATATTTTAAAATTTTGTTTTAAAAAAATTCCACTAGGATTATCTCTTCTAAACTCTACTTCTGCGCCCATTCCACGTTCATTATTTCTATTGTTGAAACCCATGTCATTGACATAATAGTTAGGATCTTTTCCACCAGCAAAAAAAGAAATTGACCACCATGATGGGTCTCGATATTTCATCCAGACATGACCAGCATAGCCATTATCACCTTCATTATTTAAGGATGAAGCTAAGGAATTTTGAATTTGGAGTGTATTAGTAAAAAAAGAAAATTCATTTTTAAGAGAATAGGTAGTAATAAAATTTTCATTCTCTCTTTTTAAATTATTAACATTAATTTTTGTTATAGATCTTTCATTAAATACTGGAATTTGAACAACTGACATATTGTAATTTTTATAGGGTTCAAGAAGAAAATCTTTTTCAATTTCTACACTATCAACAAATGATCTTACTCTAGCATATTCTCTATCAGTAAAAGCATTTAACATACCATATTGAATACCATTTTCAAATTGACCTATTAATTTAAAAGCACCTAAAATTGTTGTAGAATTAGGTTGAGAAATGATTTCATCGTCTGTTTCATAATAACCAGGTCTTTGACCAATTCTTCTAGTATGGGTAATATTTTGAGGACCTTTAAAAAAATTTCCACTTTCTACAAAAAATGGTCTTTTTTCATCTAGTCTTGTTTCAAAAGCAGATAAATTAAGCTGAGAAGGGTCTGCTTCCACCTGTCCAAAATCTGGATTGACTGTAAATGCAGAAGTTAAATTTGATGAAATATTTAACTTAAAATCCAAGCCTAAATTTTGAGTAGACTCTATTTCATCAGATTGAGTTATTCCACCTAAAATATAAGGATAAAATTCAATGTTTTTTGGTTGAGGTATATTTTTTATTCCTTCTAAAACTCCCCAAGACTCAACTGTATTTTGAATTCCATTATATTCACCTGGCCACATAACTGCCTCTTGAAATGAAAAAAGATTTCTTCCAGCTATTAAACCCCAAATTTGTTCTTTATTTTTATTAAACTTAAAAATGCTAAATGGAATTTTTATTTCCACACTCCATCCATCATTATTAATAGAAACCTCTGACTGCCAAACAGCATTCCAATTCGTATCCCAATTTGAATTAATTACTTGTGCATCAAGTTGTATATTTGAAGCACTTACTCCAAATGAAAAAGCGTTTTTATTATCATCCATAGTATCAAAACCAAACCAAATATTATCAGAGTTGTTACCAAAGGCACTTCCCCAATCATCTCTTCTTCCTAATGGTTTTCTAAGTTTATTAGGATTTGGATCTAGCAAATTAAAAGAAACATAAATAAAATCATCATCATATAAAATTCTCAACTCACTTTTATAAGTAGGTTCAGCTAAATTATATGGTTCTTTTTGCAAAAATTCAGATTGAACAATAGCCAAATTCCACACATCATCATTAAGAAAACCATCTATTTTGGGTGGAGTATCTATTCTTTTAGCAAAAGTTTTTTTAAATGGAAGTGTAGTATAATCAATATCACTATTTTCCGAATACAAAATACTGCTAAAAAATATAAAGAATAATATTAGGCCGCGAGACATATTCAAATTTAATATTTAAATAATATTAACTACTCTATATTTATTTTACAAAAGCAATTTTTTTTGAAAAAATTTCATTATCTATAGTATAATTAACAAAATAAATACCTGAAGGCAAATTAATTGGTTTCCATATAAAATTATGATGACCTTGATGTAAAAATTTGTCTTCAAGCAATATATTGACTTTATTTCCTAGTATATCATAAATATTGATTGTAATAGAATTATTAAATGAAAGATAAAAATTTATGTTCACAGAAGGATTAAAAGGATTTGGATATGGGTCTTCAATTTCAAATTTTTCTGGAGTTAATTGCAAATGTTTAAATTCATCAATATTATTCATTTTCAAAATTAAGCTGTCAATTTCGCTTCTTATAACACCTTCATAAAAACCATATGAACGATATTTTAAAACCATGTTATGATCAAGAATCACATTCATAGGCACATCATAAATATCTCCCCAAACATAATTTAAATAGGTATCATAATCTGAATCGTCGACAATTGGAAAACTTAAACCAAATTTTTTATCCCAGTCCTCACAACTGTATGGTTGCAACCATTCAAATCCAACGCCTAATACTATTAATCCCTGGTCTTTATATTGATTATAAATTGATTCTGTGATTGGAGCTTCCGCCTGACATGCAGAACACCATGATGTAAAAAAACTCAACCAAATGATTTTTGATTCATCATCATCACTTAATGAAAACAATGTAGTGTCTGAACCTGGATTTCCATTTGCACATATTGATTCAGTAAAGTTTTTAACTGTATCACCAATTGAATAGTTTTGGGAGAAAGATAATGATATAAGAAAAAAAAATACAAATAGATATTTGTAAATAAACATAATTATTTTATTACAATGATGATATAAAGTTTCTTAACTCTGATTCTGGTATAAACTCAACATTAATTCTTGAAAGATTTGAAATTTCTGATCTAGAAAACTCTAAAGTGTAGATTGCACTTATTTCTACAGCCTCCATCGTAACCTGCAGGGACCAACCACTAACTGTAAAAGCAACTAATGGTGAAAAAATATTTTCTGTTTTTGCTATTTTATCTTTTCTAAGCTCATTATGCCAATAGGGATCTCCTGTATCAAGAATAGTTGTATGAACCCCTCCATTATTATTTAACAATTGAACTATTGGAACAATTCTAAAATCACCTTTAATAATTCTTTCATTAAGATTTCCGGAAACTGGAAATTTATCTCGAGAAAACTCAATTGTTGTTAAGGTTCCTTCCTGTCTTACACCAGTATAAGGCAAGGATCGTAGCATTTCCTGGATTAAATCTTCTTTTAATGTATAATTAATACTAAGGGAAAAAAGTACACTATTTCCTTCACTCTCAGGATCAATTTCAATTTTTGGATCATTAATTTCAACATCATAAGGATTTGAACCAATTCTTTCAAGAATCTCCTCTAATAACAATGCTTCCTTGGTTTCAGGTGCATTAGGAATCGCCTTGTTTCCAAAATTTAATTCTTTAGAAAACTTACCTTCTTTTAATGTAGTCCCTTCTTCATTGGTCCTTGCACCTATGTATACGTCCATTGCCTCCTCAAGATTCTCCAAAGCTGAATCAATAGATTTACTAACTTCTTTTGTTTGTCTATTGATTTCGGGAACATCTGATTGTTTTGAATATAAATTATTAAGGGTATTTTTTTCATTTTTTGGAAAATTATCACCAAGTGCTTTTGAAATTTGTTGGAAAATTTTATCACCCATTTTTGAAATATCAGTCATTGAACTTACAGATGAAAAAATGCCAATGTCATCCCAATTTGAAACATTGATTATTTGTATGTTTACCGTAATCTCATCAAGATTTCGTATATAAGTACCCATAAGTAATATGTTTTTTGTTCCCACCCTTTGAGTTAATAAAATTGATTTATCTTGTAATATTTTTTCAAGAGCAGATCTACCATATACTCTTACTCCATCAACTTCATTAAATTTCTTACTTAAGATATCAACATAACCAGATGAAAGCCACTCTAATGATTCTTCATTTTTTAAATTGTCAAACTCAGGTATATACAAATTCAATTGATTGGTCAAGGACCAAGTAATTGATGAAGAAAATAAAATACATATAAATAATGTTTTAATTGATTTCATGAATAAATAATCTATGAGCCAATTGGGAAATTATCAATTGCATATTTAATTCTTCTTAAAACAGTTTCTTTTGTTAATAATTCCATTAAACTGTAGAGGGAAGGACCTATTCCAAAACCTGAAATAGAAACTCTTATTGGAAGAATTACCTTTCCCATTGAAATTTTTTCGCTCTTTGCAAAAGCTTTCAAATGATTTTCTAAATTAAAAAAACTCCAATCTTCAACATCCATTAACATCTCATAATATTTTTTAATGTAAATTTTTGTATCTGCTGAAGACCAACTTTTTTTTATCGTTTCAGAATCAAATTCTTTAGGATCATTAAAAAAATAATCAGAATAAGAAATAATATCATTTATTGTTCTAACTCTTGTTTTTAAAATATTAATGACCTTAAATAAATATTCATTATTTTCATCTAAACCCCAGTTTGGATTGATCTCATGAATTAATTCTAAAAAATCTTTGGGTGATTTATTTTTTAAATGTTGACCAGAAACCCATTCTAATTTTTTAATATCAAAAATAGCGCCTTTTTTAACTATTCCATCAAAATTAAATTGATTTACCATTTCATTTAAATTAAAAATCTCTTTTTCATCAGTTGGCGACCAACCTAATAAAAATAAATAATTCAAAATTGATTCAGGGAAATAACCCATATTTTTATATTCTTCTACACCAGTAGCTCCATGTCGCTTTGACAGTCTTTGACCCTTTGATGCTAAAATCATAGGTAAATGAGCAAATTGAGGTAATTTTTTTGATAATAAATTATAGATCACTATTTGTTTTGGAGTATTTGCAAGATGATCCTCACCTCGTATTATAGTATTGATTCCCATAAACAAATCATCAACAACACATGACAAATTAAATGTTGGAGAGCCATCAGATCTTTGAATAATAAAATCATCAATATCTTTATTATTAACTTTTATTTCACCATAGACCATATCATTGAAGGATGTTTCTCCATCTGGAATTTTTATTCTAACTGAAAAAGGTTCAGCATTATTTAATTTTTTCTTTATTTCATCATCAGAAAGGTCTCTATATTTTCCAGAATATTTATAGGGAATTTTAGCTTTTTTTGCAACATCTCTTTCTTTTTGCAATTCAGTTTTAGTACAAAAACATCTATAAGCTTTTTTTGTTTTTAATAAATGATTTACTATTTCAGAATGTTGAGATTTATTCTGTGACTGATAAATTATAGGTTCATCCCAATTTAAACCAATCCAAGTTAATGAATTACAAATTTGATCAACAAACTCATCCTTAGAACGTTCAGAATCAGTATCTTCAATTCTTAAAAAAAACTTACCTTTATTTTTTTTTGCGTAAAGATAGTTAAACAATGCAGTGCGAGCACCACCTAAATGAAGTTCCCCTGTTGGGCTGGGAGCAAATCTTACAATTGGTTTTTCTAACATATAATTATGTAAAATTTACTAAAAAAATTAAATCTAAAAATATACATTTAAATCTTTGTTCAATATTATTTATTACTATAAATATTTTTCATTTTCCATGTTTGCATGGATTCAACAAACAAATCATCATCTTTTGAAAAGATTTTAATATTTGGTTGATTTCTAATATATTCATGTTCATATACAATAGCTTGTTTATCATTAGCAAAAATCTCAATGATATTTTTATCAATGAAAACTCTAAGATGTAAATCTTCATTGTTCATTAGATTAAAAGGGGCTTTCACATTTCCAACATGGATGATATTTTTAACCTCATCTATCAATATTTCAACAAAGTTGTTTCCTAATGAATCACCTAAAATATCAACTCCAAATTGATTTGGTAATGGTGAATTGAATTTAATTTCTAAGTCAATAGCATCTCCCGCAATATCTAAAGGTTTATATTTTTCAGAACCTTTAATCTTAAAGGAAAATTTTGAAATTTGACCATAACGTAACTGTTTTAATTCTCTTAATGGTTTGATTCTAAGAATTCCATCAGCTGGAAGCTCCAACTCTCGAGGCAAAGATTGAACACCAGATAATTTATTTGATACTAACCATGCCCACATTATTCGTCTTCCATCTTTAGATAGAATAGATTCTGGTGCAAAATAAACAAGTCCATCTTGCACATTATCATAAATTTTTTCAAATTTTGCATCCACCCAATTCATTTTTGCATGAAAATCAGGTAAGTACTTGCCATCTTTGAAATCTCCGAGGTAATATCTGCAACCAAGCGTATGACTAATTCCTAACAACATCCACTTATTACCGATCTTAAACATATTTGGGCATGATACATCTTCAAATCGATTTACACCAATATCATCTGGAAAATCATCATGAAATAATTTTCCTTCATAATTCCAATATTTCAAATCACTTGAAGTCATTAAAGGAGGATCTCCAAGTTCACTTCCAGAAATTGCAAAATATTGATTATCCATTACCCAAAGGTCAGGATCCCAATAACTAATACCTTCAACTGGGTTTCCATTTTTATCTTTTGCTATAACAGGATCGGATTCAGACCATTTGTTTAAATCTTCATCTAATGCATATTTAATTACATTTCCTTTTGTAACTGCATGATAAATCATTGCAGGGGTACCCTCTCTTGTAAAAAAACCTGTGCCACTAAACATACCATGTCCTGTTAGTGGAGGAGTTAAAACAGTAGGCTCCCAAGTCCAAGAAACCATGTCTTTACTTGTTACATGTGCATAAGAATAACCATATGAGTTTTTATAAATGTAATGCATATGGTATTTATCTTTATAAAAATATGCTGGGTTTGGATCACCAGGGAATGCCACTCCTGGACCTGGGTGTGCTAAATGAAAAGTGGGCCATTCATTTGGTGGATTTTTAGGCCATTTTGGAGTTTCAAGACTATAATCTCTTGAAGCTACAATATGACCCCATTGATTGATGAATAATTTTCCATTATTAAATTCTAATCGATTCCATGTAGAACCAAACTTACTATAGTAAGTGTATGGACCAGATAAATCAACAAGATCTCCATCATCAAATGTCCACCAAGCATAAGGTTCAATATCTGAAGGTTCATTTGGTAATAGGGATTGTAATTGAGCTTCTGAAAGTGCAATATCATAAATTCGCACATCATCAATTGCTTGAGATATAAAGGCATTGTTATAAAAATAATCTAAACCAAAATTAATAATATTGGTATTACTTGAAAGCAAATCAATATTTTTTGCTGGATATTCTGAAACAAACTTTCCGTTTTTAAACATTTTGATGCTTTTTTTTGTATAAACAATACCGATTTGAAATTCTTTATAAATTTCTGATGAATCTATTGATATCCCCATATCAATATTAGTTCTATTATTATTTTCACTTCCAGGATACCACTTAAAACCATCTTTTGAAGAAAGAAAAATACCATCAAATCTATCTCCATCTTGAATGCTAATTAAAGATCCTTCCATGTTATATGAATCTGTTAACCTCACCCAAGCAACGATAGTTTTCTCTGTAGATTTTAGATTATTACATTGTGTAAAAAAGAGGGAGAAAATAAAAACAATTAATGATAATCTTCTATTCATTGAGGAAATAATAAAATGCGGAGGCGAGAGGATTCGAACCCCTGAACCGCGTGAACGGTTGCCGGTTTTCAAGACCGGTGCAATCAACCAGACTCTGCCACGCCTCCAAAAAATCTTTAAGATCTTGCACTTAATTTAATAATAGAAATTAAATTGAAATAATATATTTAATAAAAAATAAATATTTGTAGTTATTGTATTTTGTTATAAACAAATGTATTTTACCGACGATTTTTTTTCAACTTTATTATAGGTTTGCAATTGGAAGCATTTGATAAAATAATTCAATTAATTAAAAATTCAAGAATCAAACAAACAGAACTTGCGAGAAGAACAGGATTAACCCCAACAGCAATTAATCGATGGATAAATCGTCAGGTTGAATCCATTAGACCAAGTAATGTGGAAATTGTTGCTGAAGCTCTTGGCAAAAAAGTTATTTGGAAAAACAATGGTAGAACTAATTGTGAGTTTCAGGATCTTATTGAACAAAATCAAACCAGCTATATGGATAATAAAACACCCGGAATGCTTGAGAGAATTTTTGAACTTGAAAAAAAAATAGAACATTTAACTTCTAGTAGAAAAAGTGATGTAAATTCAAAAATCGATTGGTATTTAGGATTTGGAAGTTGGCTCCAATTACAAATTGACCTTGATTATTCTCAAGAAAATATAACATACCCTATTAGAAATGCTTTTGAGGGAACTGCATATAAATGGATTGATATTTTAGGTTATAGAAAAAGAGATTTAATATCTAAAGACTATATTTCTTTACTTCATGAAGATGATAAAAACTCCTCAATTCAAAGATCACATGAATTAGCTGAAATATATGCTCAAAACAAATCACCAATTCTAGAAAGTGATGTTATTCATCGCATAAGGCATCAAAATGGCAATTTCATAAAATTATTCTGTCATATACGAGCAAATTTAGAATTAAAACAATCTAAAATGTGGTGTGTCCCTTTACCAGATAGTGAAAAATAGAAAAATTAATTTTTTATATTAATAATAGACATTCCTAGATCTTCTTCAAAATTTCCATTATCATATCTGTATGTATAAACTAAAAATATTTTGGGAAATTGAATTAAATGATGAACTTCTGCTAGAGCACCTATGTTTTTAAAATTCTTTCTATCAATGATGGGATTGTTTTTGTATTTAATAAATTTATATCCATCTATGCTATAAGCATAGCCAATGCTCTCCTTAACGTTCATCCTATTTTTTTTAATATTTCCTCCACCGTAAAAAATATGAAATTGACCGTTATAATATGAAACCTCAGCTTCAGAAAAACCACCAGAATCCCAACTTCCTTTTTTACCCTCAACCATTACAGGTTCTTTATGAAATTTCCATGAACCAGGTCCTCTAGGGTTATCTGTAGTAGCTAAATAAATCCTTCCATAATCATCTTGAATCTCATGAGGTCTTGAATAAAATAAATATAAAATTCCATTCAATTCAACAACTCCACCAACATAATTCACTAAATTTGCAATACTTCCTTGTTTAACCCATGGTCCTTCGGGATCATCTGAAATTGCAATACATAAATTCATTTCTTCATTATCTGATTCTGCAGTGTAATACATATAATAGTTTTCATTATATTTCATTACAGATGCACACGCTACAAATTGCGACTCATAATCTTTTTCAGGAATCAATATAGGCTTAGGTCTTCTTACCCAAGGTCCAGTTGGGTTTTTTGATGTTGCTACACCTATGGAATACTCGTAATTACTATTTGGTCCATTTGCATGATAATACCAATAATAAACACCATTATCATAAAACAAATCTCCACTTTCTAAAATATTTCCATCCCAACTCGATTTATCTCTTACAATGGATGGATTATTGGATAAGTCAACATTAAAATTGTTTTTATCTAATAATTGAGAAAAAATAGCATTATAAAATATGAATGAAAAAATTAATGAAAATTTTAGATTCACAATTATAATAATGTTTACCAATGATTTGTAGGAGCGATGTCCCATGTTGTGATGGACTCAACCATGGCTCCACCCTTTTCAGAAAACACTTCAACTCCTTGACTATTGTCTAAAACCGGAT
>Ga0310343_10001945_pt1 | contig 10777 bp, 16 predicted proteins | sample HC15DNA2025_MG_FD_203519 | JGI IMG/M metagenome (GOLD analysis project Ga0310343, IMG submission 203519) | Marine microbial communities from station ALOHA, North Pacific Subtropical Gyre - HC15-DNA-20-25_MG | ecosystem: Environmental > Aquatic > Marine > Oceanic | place: Pacific Ocean: North...
ACACCAACTGGTGATAAAAAAGGATGCAAGAATTTTGGTATACTTGCACCATCAAATTTAAAACCTGCCGGTATTACATATTTATTTCCGTTTAAAACATATTCAAAATCTTTTGCAATTTCCCAATGTCTAACACCAAGTATCCACATTAAAATCATTTTAAAAAAACCTTTACCTTTTGTGGCAATTCTTATAGGTTTCATCAACGGATAATCTGTAAATGCGAATGTGTATAATTTAGGTTGTTTCTTGTCAAATAAATTAACAATAAAACCTATAATTATTAATGCAATTAAAATTGTCCACATCCAGAATTTCATTGCTAAAGTAACTATTAGTTCCATATTAGTCCTTACTTTTTTTATTAGCGTTTATATATTGTTGGTAAACTCTATGAGCTGAAGCAAGGTCTTTTTTCTTTTCAGGATCCTTTGCTCTTTCACTAGCAACTTTAGCTCTTTGCGACATTGCAATAGCAGCCTGCATTTTGTGAGCATGAGTCTTACCAGAATTTTTTATTTTATTTATAGATTGAACGGCCTTCTCTCTATCTACAAAACCTAAACCGTGTATTGTGCCTTTAGGATTTTCATCTGTATATAAATCAGAGTGCTTATCTGAACCAGCCTTTTGACCAGGTTTTCTAGGTATTCTAGGATTCTTTTGAGCTGTTAAACCAACTGCTCTATAAGACCTGCTACCTTTTCCTTTTGGCGGCACATCACCTAAACTTGCGATAGGGTGTGCTTGGTCAACTCCACCAATTGCATAACCTCTTGTCATTCTACCTATGTATTCTTTAAATGTCTTCATTAAATTGTCCTGCATGAGGAGTATTATCTTGTAAATCTTTTACAAATTTATCGTGAAAGGTTTGTTTTTTTTCTAACTTAACTTCTTCTTTTTCAATACCATTTTTTTCATCAATCTTATCTTCTAATTTATTAAGTGTTTCGTTTATACCTCTCAATACTACATTATTGTTATCAAAGTTTTCTTTTACATTATTTCCCATTTTTTTCATTATGGTTCTTCTTAAAACATCTGTAACATCTTTGTTAGTATCTTTGTATTTGTCTTTGTCTTTTGGTTTTCTACCTGTTGGATTCATGTCAACACCACCATGTGCTACAGCATTTGCTGGAGCGTCTTCGTCCATCTTATTGATTAATTCATCAATCATATCTTTATAATGTTTTGGCATATTCGTCCTCCGCTACCAGTTCATCACCTCTTTCATATACATCTACACCAAAACAAGTCATGTATGGCTCGCCAGGTAATTCTGGTATTTCTCTTACTTCATTTAATAACATATTGTATAAATTTTCTTCTTTTAAATATGTTATGACAGCAGACTCTATTGAGTCTTTATGCTGTGCGTATGTTTTATCTTCTTTGATTAATAATGCTAGAGCAACTGCAAAAGAACCAAGTCGGCTACCTAGTCCTACTTTTTGCAATATTCTTTTTAAATTAAATACAAATCTATGAAGCATAGTATAGTGTTTTCTTTCACTACCTTTTACTTCTTTAAATTTTCTTAATACTTTACCTTTTTCATCAATAATACCTAACTCATAAGCTTTAAACTTTGTGAAAGGTGTAACTAACATTTTCACAACTCGGTAAGTAATAATTAAATCTATAGCTCTACTCATAATTGTTTTAACATTTCCTCTATGTTCTTATCTGTTTCTATATCATTTAACTCATGTGGATATAGATACTCCAGATAGTTCAAACATGTTTTTAGTATTGACCAATATTTTTTATCAATTTTAAATAATAATAATGTAACTGCCACCTCTACACCAAAAACATTTTGTAATACAACTAGGTGATTTAAGACTAGTCTTATTTTAATATCACCTACTATATCGTATTTACGAAATAACCTTTTAAGATATTTAAATCGCTTAATATCATCATAAAACTCCTCTTCTTTTTCAAGAGTAGGGTTGTCATAGTTTTGTTGTGCAAACAACAACCAATTATCTTTGGTTATTTCTTTGAACATAAAAAGTCTATACTAATTTAGCAAAGACTTTTGACGAACCGTTTTCTAATGTTTCGTACTTAACATTAAGTTTCAGACCACCCTCTTTTTTATGAGATATGCCATCATCTTTAATATCGGAACCATCAATATCTTTACCAAATCTTCCTCCGAATTGATTCACTTCAATGTTTACAGAACCATTACCTGACATTTCAGGAATAGACATCTCTAAACCAAGAGTTTTTAATTTACTAGCAAGTTGTTCTAACGCAGCTTTAGGATTTAAATATTCTTGATTAGCTATTGAGCCAACAAAACCATTTACTCTTTCTAAAACTTTGGGGTCATGTATGTTATGAACACCAATACTTCCGTCTTCAACAGAATTTACTTCAGGTGTGCCAACATTTCCAGCGCCATACTTACCTTGTTTGTAGCCTTCTTTTACATGTTGTTTAAAAGTTTTCATTACTTCTCCTACTTATACTTGTCTGATTTTCGTTTTGTGCCATCACTTCTAGCAATCAGACCTTTTGCTTTTAAATGAGCTTTGTCTGTGAAACCAGCCTTACCTGCTTTATATCTTTTCATTGCGTCAGCAGTATTAGGTGCTTTCTCAGCCATTAAGTCTTCTTCAAAATCATCATATTCACTATCTTTAATATGTTGTTTTAAAGTTTTCATCCTTTAGCAACCATTTCTTTTAAAGCTTTGGATTTTTCTTCACCCTCTGCTTCAATTTTATTAATTAATCTATTTGTTTGTTGAATAGCACCGTTTAAAGCATTCATATTTGCTTTCATCTGTACTAAATCCATTTCAACTTTTGTGATGTTTCTTTTCATCTCATCAAAGTCTTTTTGCAAAAGAGCTTTTTCCTCTTGCAAAGTTTCTAAATTTATAGCCATTATATTCCTCAATTATATTATGCAACTGCAAAACCAAAACCGGCGATTACATTCCAATTTGAATTTTTGAATATGCAAGTTACCGTTTCACCAGGTGCGTTCAAAGTTATCGTTGTTCCACCTCTTAAATTTGAAGGTGTAATCACCACATTATTAGAGCCGCCAGTTGACACATTTATAATAGTCTTAATTTGACCATTTGCGCCATCAGCTAATGTGCAAGGTGCCTGAGCTGAAGTTGCGTCTACCTCTGTTACAGGTGTTATTATATCAATTGCTGATGATGTTGAACCATCTCCTGTAATTGTTTGTGATGATGAATTTAAACCTAGCCAAGATGGTATATTATTAAATACATCTTCAGCTGCGATTTTTTTATTGATTGGTGTTCCGCTTGGGTCATCCACTACATGGAATAAATCTACTGCGGCTAGACCGTCACCAAGGTCGGTCAATTGTGTTACTTTTTTGTCTGCCATTTTATCTCCTTAAAACCCCTTTATGGGGAATGCTACTTGTACCAGTTGATACAATCACTTTATTAATATATTTATACAAGGGGCCGAAGCCCCTTGCATTAGTTGTTATTATGCGTCTTGTGAATTAGTTAATGCAACTAAACACTCATACGCCACTCTACCACTTCTACCGCCAGAACCAGTTGTTTTTAGGTTCCAACCTACATGAGCAACTGCACCTGATTGAGTTTCAGTATCTTTAAAATTAAAAAGACCTATTGTAACTCCAGATATGAAGTTGTCAGCAGTCGTGTCGTTGAATAAGTCAGTTCTATTAGCGTTTGACTTTTCTTTTCTAATTGCTTCTACAGCCCATAATGGTGCTGAAGCAGCTTCGTCTGTATTTGACCATGAAGACATATTATTCTCTCCCTATTAATGTTTGTTAATGGTACTCACCTTCTAATTATGTACCACTATTTATAATATGAGAGATTAGTAACCTAGTTTTTTAAGCTGTCTAATTGTATTGGAAGTTGATGTATGATGAATACCTATACCGCCTCTGGCAGTAAACTCTTTAGCATTCTTTTCATAATCGTCTATAAGAATGGCAGGACTTCTATATCCTGTTTGTGCGTAGTCTTTCTTTTGAAATCGTCTGACTAAATTAATTCTGTCGTTGGGTAAACCTAAATTCTTTTTTACCCACAATGTTTTACCTGGTATACAAGTAGGATCCCTCACCTCTTCTACATGAGCAGATAAGATATCAGGATTATATTTTTTGATGAATGACCAGAGTTCTTTACCGCCTGTCATCCAAGGCATTGTGGACCAAAAATCTCTTTTATCTACTATTGGTTTCCACTTATCTATTTTTGATAAGTTCATCCACTTAGCAATAGGTACACCTACAATTTTTTCTGCGTATGATTTAAAGTCGCAAAGGACTCCATCCATATCACAATATATTTTTGGTAGGTTTTTCATAGTGTTTTTGTCCTTTCATACTTACACTATATCATATTCAAGGACAAAGGCAACAGCTAATATGTCGCAATTAGTGATTATTTGTCGTATTCCACTTTAGGTTCCATCTCAACTTTAGTAGCTTTTTGATTAGTCATAGTCTGCTTTCTTTTCATATCTTTAGGGTCATCTTTTTTATTTGGAACCATAGTTTCCATACCCTCATCTTTAGCAGTATATTTTTTATCTATCTTGTTGAAAAATGCTTTTTTCTCTGCTGGTGACATTGAACCTATACCTTTACCAGCTTTTTCTAGTTCTTTCTTGAACATTTTTTGGTAACCAGAATCTTCTTTGTAAGATGATTGTTTAGCTACAATCTCCTCAATACTTCCTGGTTTATGTTTTAAATAACTCATTACTTACTCCCTCTAACTTGTTTTGCTAAATCTTTATCAGCACCACCCCATGTACCAGATGATTTAGTAACAAAACTATTTACTCTAGCAAAAGCCCATTGTTGCTGTGTTGTACCTGGTCTGTGACCACCACGCCATGCAGCCATACCTCTATCATAAACTTTTTTCAATATTGAATAAGGCATACCTGATTTATCAGCTTTATTTTTTAGACCTTTGATAGTTTCATATAATTCTTTACTAGGATGATTTTTATTTTCTATGTTTAGTTTTTTCTTTATCATTTTAGTTGCAACTCCATATCTTACTGAATCACCTTTTTCTTTACCATATCTATCTCTAAAATCTTTTTTTGGTAAATCGTCAGCTTTATCATGTACTTTTTTTATTTGAGATTTTGTTAAGTCTGCTTCGTTCTTTAATGCCTTATCAATCATCTTTGCTTGAGCGGCATGTTTAGCACTAGCACCTTTTAACATATCTTTAACTTTTTTAATTACTTTTTCATCATCTTGATTTAAGTCTTCTTTAATACCGAGTTTTTTCTTTTCTGCTTCAATATCTTTTTTAATTCTTCTAGCACCCATGTAATCTTTCGCTTGCATAAATCTACCATACTGAATTAATAACTCTGAATATCTTGTAAATTTACCCTCTTTTATATCTTCAACTAAACCTGATAAAAATTTAATATCAGCATGTTTGATTGCCAATTGAGTTGGTATATCCATGTTCTTAATCATTTTCTTAACAGCAGGTGTTACATCACCAGGTTTCTTATCTTGCCAAGTTTTTTTGATGTTAGCAATTTGAGTAGGATTTAATCTAGGTTTTAGATAGTCTGCGTCCTCTTTTATCTTTTCTTTTTTCATTTTATCTCTCAAATGTTTATAAGCAACACCAACTTGAAGTAATGGCTCGCCTGTTTCAGGATTTACCATCTTTTCAGTTTCTTTTTTAGCAACTTTAGCTTTTTCTGTTTCTGCTTTTACTTTAAGAGATTGAATTTCATTGTCTTTCTTTTCAATATCAGCCTTTAATTTTTCAACACTATCACCTTCTTTTTTCTCTTTTTTCTCATCTGTTGTTTCAGCATGTTCAGCGTCACCATCTGGTGCAACATCAGCCTTTTTCATTTTCTTTTTATCGTCTTGTTCAGTTAATTCTTCTATATGTTCATTGACATCATAATTTTCAGGTACACAATTAGGTACCATTTTATCACCTTTTTTCTTCATGCCTACTTGTTTATAACCAGTCCAACAAGCCTCTGTTAAAGGGTCAAAAGCGTCTTTCATATTTACAGGTGGATTATATCTACCCATTTTATCAATCTTGAAACCTTTTTTTCTTAAATTGGCTGCCTTTGTTTGTAGGTCTTGTAATGTTTTTGCGTCTTCAAAACCTGCATGTTTACCAAATCTATCACTATAAGATAACATAAATGGTTTGATTGCCTCATCTATGTCTTCTTTTTGAGGTTTCATGCCTAGTTTTTTTAATCTCTTCATATCAGCGTCTGTTGGTGCATTTTCACCTAGAATATTTTTTACCGTGTCAACAGGCAGTTTCATTTTCTTTGCAATCTCTTCAGCACTTTTACCTTGACTAAACATTGTGGCAATAGTTTTCATTTTGCCTTCTTCTAAATCAAAATCTTCTTGTGTAACTTCTTCTTTAAAAGGATTAATTGTAGAAACTTTAAACTTCATATTTCTTACAGCTAGTTTACTTCTTGCGCCACTTGAAACAAAAGGTATTGTTTCTTTACCTAATTTTTTTAGGTCGTCTTCTTTAAACTTATCAAGAATATTCATAAGTTGTTTTGCTCTAGCAGCTGAAATTGTTTTGCCTTTAAATGGTGCATATTCTCTTTTGAGAATTGCAATCTGCATATTAGATAGGCCTTCTTCCATGGCCTGCCTCATTGATTTTCTATATCTACTCATTAGTTGTCTACCTTTGCTCCTGCTCTCCATTGATAACATGACCAGTACCTTGCTTTAGTTTTTGGTCCTGGATTATCACAATTGTGCCTAGCTCTAAAGCTTTTTCTTCTAGCTGGGTCATCTCTTTTAATACTTAATCCTGTTGTGTCGCCAAATGATACTTTCTTTACCTTATCACCGTCTTTAACATATACATAAAACTTTTTACTTCCACCACGAATTGGGTCATTTAATTTGACCTTTTTACCTTGATACTCTGCCTCTTGGATACCCTCTAACTCATGTTCAAAGATAACCTCTTCGCATTTTTTATCAATATTTTCGTACTCTTTAAAAGTCTTCATTATAGTTTCTCTATCATTTTAGCAACAACCTCTGAAAGTTTTGCTTTCCATTCTTCTTTATATCGTTCCCTATATTTATTCATTGTGGACTCTGTAGCTGCCCATTCTTTTACATCTTTTTCAGTAGGTTTTTCTCGTTCTCTATCCAAGAAACCTTTGACTTTTTTAATAGGGTTTTTCTGACCAGGTGTCATGTCAATCGTATGTTTAGTGTATTCTGGTGTGCCTATCTCATAGTATTCACCATACATTTGTTTGAATTTTTTAGTATGAATACTTGGTTTAGTCTTAGCACCTTTGTCGCCTGGTGCTGGTCTATTATCATTTTTTGATGTATCTTTATTTTTAAAGTAATCTGCTCTTTTCTTTTTCACATCTTTACTTAAAGTTTTGTAATACTTTTTAGGTTGTGTGCCTTTTACTTTTTTCACATCTTTGTCTTGTGGCTGAGCGTCTAAATCTTCTTGTATTTCAGGCACAGCTTCAAAGCCATAATCAACATTTAAATTAACTTCTCTCATATCTGCCTCTCTATCGGCTGCCACAGGAATACAATCCCATATCCATGCCTTGTGTAAATTATTATTACTATCTTCTAGTACAATATAGTTTGTACCTTTTCTTTGTACTTTACCTCTAATATCTTCTTTGACATAATCAACTTCATCACCTATATTAAATATTTGGTCTCTGATATAAAGGTCTCTTATTTGTTGTTGTTCAAATTCTTCCATACTTGCGATTGGTTGTGCCTTTTTCATATAGATATAATTAGCAGCCAATCTCATTCCTTTTCTAACTTGTTTCATAAGTTTATCTGCGTCAACTCCTGACGGCAATCCTCTTCTAAAACTATCAAGGTCACCTTTGGCAGCTGCAGCTCTCATCTTACTTGCACTCATGCCTGTAGCGCCTTCAGCATCCGGGTCCCTTTCACCTGCTGACAATACATTTACATTGTCAAAGTTATAATATCCATGCCTTGATTTTACATTGTTGTATTTGTTTATTATTGTTTCAAACTCTCTAACTCTATCACTACCAACAACCATAAAGATTTCAGTAATACCTTGATTATGAAGTTCGGTACAAATATCTAATATCATATTTGTGGTATTAATTACAATTTTTCTAGCATGTCTAGGAAACATCTGTTTCATAATTGCTAGTTTATCTCTAGCAGGTAGTGGATTCTTTTTAGGGTCTTCACTTCTACTTAAATATATTCTGTAATCATCAGCACGAACACTTGCAACTTTATTAATAAGTTTTTCGTGACCAATTGTAGGTGGATTAAATCTACCAAAAGTAAATGCTAATGACTTTCTTTTTGCCTCATGCATTTCTAAATCATCTATTTCTTTATCAGAAACTTTACCATCATCTAAAATCTTTTTACATTTTTTATAGAATTTTAAATAGTGGTATTTTTCTAACATCTTGTAGATAACTGCTTTTGGTAATCTATTCTTAATACCATATTGTCTAATCTCATCTGGTGACATATCTCTATCAAATGCAGCTCTTCTTTCTGCGTCAACGCCATCACCTATTTTAATAATATCTTTAATACTATCTTCTATCTCATCTAATTTTGTATTGATTTTATCTTGTAGATTTAACACATCATCATTTGTTAAGCCTTCTAATTCTCTGTAATCTATAATATCTCTTTTTAGTTCACCTTTTACTACATCTATTTCTTGCACTTTCTTTTCAAAATCTTTTACATATAAGTTAGGGTCAAAAGTAAACTCCTCTGGTCTCTTAATAAATTTATTATCTTCTATATCAAATACTGCGTCTGCCTTTTTCTCTTGGTCATTATAAGTTTTCATATCTGTAATGAAGTAAAAATTAATAGGATGTTTTGTTCCAGGTATTAGTTTACCTTGTATGTTATCTGGATTTTTAGCAGACAAATACTTTTGAGATAATCTTAATCTTTCATCTTCTCTTTTATCAACAGGCACATCAAACAATACATTAATGTCCAAGTCTGCGTCATCTCTATATCTTTTTGTTAAAATAGAACCAATAAGACCAATCTTTACAACTGGATATTCTTTTTCAAACTCTTCAATCTGTTTATCAATCTGTGCCTTAACACTAGACTTTATTTTAGGATTATCTGTATCAGCTTCATCAAATACACCTTTAGCGTATGTTCTTCTTGGTATATCTATTACTGCTTCTAAAAAAGTTTTCATTTTCTTCTTCTTAATCTTCTTTCTGTAGCCATCCATCTTTTTGCTGTGTATGACTTAATTTTATTGTTAAGCAATCTTCTAACTGCTTTTGAACATCTATCCATAATTTGTGTGGTCAATTCTCTATCATCTTTACTATTATCAATAATCACCATGTTACCCATACCAAAACTATTTTGAAATTTACCAATATTACTTTGAACAATAGCATGTGATTTTCTAGTAATATATTCTGGTACACTTCTCTCTCTTCTTTTGTTTCTTTCTAACGCAACATCTAAACTAGTATTTACAAATATCATATAACAATCATAACCTAATTGTTGTAGTATTGCTTTTTGATTAGCAATCTTATCGTAATCTCTACCTGTGCCATCTATGACCATACCTAATCTGCCTTTGATTGATAAATCCATAGTTTTATCAGTTGTACCTTTTGCTCTTGCTCTTAATATATCTCTAGCCTCTGCCTCATCTTCAGGCATTTTTAAAGATAAACCATTCTTTCTTAATGCATTTTCAAAAGCACTATCAGAATTAATCTGTCTTAAACCTGTACCACCAAATGCATTTCTAGTTACAAATGTTTTACCAGAACCTGGTCCACCTGCCAAAAAGAAAGCTTTGAATATATTAGGGTCATATAAGCCTTCGTTTAATTCAATGTTGTTTAGTTCATCAAATTTTTTCACTTTCTATAACCTGTGCCTTTCTCTCTATTACACCATCTTTTATGCCATGCATAGTTTGTAAACTTGACACCTAGACTTTCTATAATACTATAATAAAAATCTAGTATTCTAATTAATTTCTTTTTTATATTATCAATTAAATCTGGTATAGTTATCATTAATTCCACCCTTTTGGCATTGTAAAGTTTTGCCTACTAAATTCTAATCTATCTACAAGTTTAACTGCACCTGCAACTTTATCAACTGCAACATAACCCTCTGGTGCCGTTACTCTATAACCTTTTGATGTTCTAATAAAGTTACCAATACTTTGTATTTGATTCATCTTTTGTAATAAAGTATTCTTACAATTGCCTAATGTAATATGACTAGCAATTGCAAAGTATAATGCTCTTTTATTTCTATCTATAAATCTTAAACCATCTCTTTGTGCTCTAATATATTTTTCTTTACCTCTAGGTGTTTTCTTTGCGTCTATTTCTGCTTGTAATATATTATCATAGTAATCTCTAAATTGTTCTTGCATTGTTGCAACTTTACCCATAGCACTATTAGAGTTTTTTATAAAGTAATTAAAATATGTTTTTAATCTAAAACCTACTGATAACTGGTCGCTTGATGTTTTACTCATCAAATCTAAAATAGGAGCTGCCTTACTTAAAGAGCCTTCAGCCATTCTAATCTGTGCGTCAAATCTTGATAGCTCTGATTTAGAAAACATTACAGCAGTTTCTTTATAAGCTGCACTTGCTAAAAATATATTTCTATTTGATGAACCTCTAACGGTACCAAAACTAGCAGATAGTTTATCCATAGTTTTACC
>Ga0310343_10001946_pt1 | contig 10777 bp, 3 predicted proteins | sample HC15DNA2025_MG_FD_203519 | JGI IMG/M metagenome (GOLD analysis project Ga0310343, IMG submission 203519) | Marine microbial communities from station ALOHA, North Pacific Subtropical Gyre - HC15-DNA-20-25_MG | ecosystem: Environmental > Aquatic > Marine > Oceanic | place: Pacific Ocean: North...
AAACGACTCAGAAAGACCTCCTCCTTCGCTTTGCACAAAACACGCTTTGTTTGCGCGCTTTTCTTCAAAATGCAGAGAGAAGTCGCCGGTACCACCACCACCACCAACGGTCGTCGTCGTCCGCGACGATGATGATGATTCGGTCGTCGTCTCCTCTCGCGGCAAAGTCCAACAAAAGCGCGCGTTTCTCACCAAAAGATTGTTTTAAAGTCAAAAGTCCCTTTGTGTTTTTTTGAAGTGTTTCTTTTGTTTCCTCCGATGTTCTTTCCCCCCTTTTTCTCGAAAACAAAAAAAAAAAAAGAAAAAAAAAAGAGGCATGCAATTTAGGGTATCAAATGAACACACTCAAAAAAGGTCTCTCTCTATGAAGACGACGACGACGCGAACGACATCAGAGTCGAGAGAGAGAGAGAGAGAAGGACGACGATTGACGAGGCGAGCAAAAAAGGGGCTTTGCGGTTTGGGCCAACGACGACGACGCTTTGCGAAAGGAAGAGGAGGAGGAGGAGTCCACTCGAACGCGTTTTATTACAACAGAGAATATCTTTTTTGGGGGTGGTTTTTCTCGAATGCGATTATTCGTCCCGAAAGCGTTGACGACTTTGCAATGTCGTCGACCAATCGTCGTCGTGTGCGTCGTCGTCGTCGTCGCCTTTCTCTTCGTCGCGAGAACCGTGGAAGGCGCTCGACCGATAGCAGAGGAGGGACGTTCGAACGACGAGGCGGTGAGATATAAAACGAACGACGAGCTACGAACGGCGTTCGATGGGATCGCGCGACGGTGTCGCTCGAAAACGGGAAAAGTGATTCCAATCGGCCGTTCGGTCAATGGGTTTGAGATATTCGCGCTGCGAGTGAGGAACGCGAATACCTTTGAGAATAATAATAATAATAATAATAATAATAATAATAATAATAATAGCGGTGAAGAGAACGAGGAGAATGAATACGAAGCACACGCGAAGGAAGTGGACGAAGAGAACGAGGAGAACGAACAAACGATGCCTTCGTTTGGATTCATCGGCAACATGCACGGCGACGAACCGCTTGGGCGAGAAATTGCGTTGCGTTTGGCCGAGTGGGCGTGCGGCGAGGACGACGATTCGTTTTTCGGTAATAATATCGATTTAGCGACGAAAGTGAAAAACAAAGCGACGTTGTATTTCATCCCGACGTTAAACCCGGACGGATTTGTCAAACGAAGACGAGAAAATGCGAACGGTGTCGATTTGAACAGAGATTTTCCATTTATCGAGTTTGCGAAACCGGAACCGAAGAAGGTGCCGCATCATGTAAAGATGGGGGCACCTCACACGCAGAACATGAGAGTGAACGATTTATACGACGACACTTTGAGACAATTACAGCCGGAAACGAGGTCGATTATTGAGTTTAGTAAACGAGTCAATTTAACTGGTGCGTTGAATTACCATGAAGGGGCGTTAGTCGCGAATTATCCCTGGGACGGAAATCTCGACGGAGCCACGAAGTACTCGAGAGCGCCGGACGATAATATTTTCAAACACGCCGCATCGATTTACGCGCAATCTCACGGTAAAATGAAGCTCTCGAAAGAGTTTGTTGGAGGTATAACGAACGGCGCGCAGTGGTATCCGTTGTGGGGCGGCATGCAAGATTGGCACTACGTCAAGACGCAAACTTTAGACATAACGATTGAAGTGAACGATCGCAAATGGCCTTTGGAGGATACGAATCTTGGGGAAATTATCCGCACGCACTGTCGAGCGTCTATTGATACCGCGCATGCGGTCATGTTCACTTCTGCCCGCGGGTTTGTGTTTGATAAGAGTTCGAATGAAGCATTGGAGAAGTGCGAAGTGCGCGTTGAAAATGTAGCCGTCGATAGACGAATCCTCATCGATGGGAAAACGGTTAGACCGCCGCTGCCGGTGTTTACGAATAAGAGAGGGTATTTCGTGAAACCGATCTATATGAGTGGAGAAATGAGCACGTTTGAAATCATGGTGACGTGTCCGGAGGCGTCGCAGACACATCGGCAAAAGTTTACTGACGTGGACGTCTCTAACGGCATCGATTTAGTCGTTCGAATTGCTACTTCAAACGGTAGTGATGGTGCTCGACGAAATGGCGGTTTTGAATTCTCATCGTCGTCATCGTCGTCGTCAATGTCGAGTACCGTGGACGTGAAGCAAATGAATGCGTTGAGAACGTCGTCGGTATCGCTATTGCGGGGTGCTCTCTCGCCTCGCGCTGACGTCGCGCAAATATCGCCAAAAAGTAAACGAAGCAAATACATTCTATTCGGCGTAACTTTAACCGTTGTGGTTATTCTCGTTCGCCGCCAACGTCGTAGACGTGCAAAACTAAACGCCGTTAGGAGACTAGAAACGAATGGGCAAACCTTTTTGAACTCGCCCGTGCCGAAAGCGAGTAGTTTGATATCTTAGAGTAGAGAGTAGAAGTATAAACGCGTTGCGATTAATAAGTGTAATAATAATAGTATACCACGAGGCATTAAAATAAAAACGTGCTCTATCTTTTATATACGTTGTAAGCGTCTTTCACCCCATTCATCTGTCGTCATAGGCGCGGACACACTTGAAAATACATTGATGCCGAGGATACCACACGCTTGAGAGCACGAGCCTTCTTCGTTCGTTCGTTCGTTCGTTCGTTTGTTCGTTCTTAAAATTTTTTCTTTCTTTTTATATTTCGAAATACATTTTGTACAGCAGCAGTAACCGCTAGAAGAGGTACACTTTCTCTCTTCTCTCTACTGAATCATCGCGGGGTAACTGCCGTGCCTCTTCAAATCGTGCACATCCACCACATCGCCGATCATATCCGAAAACGACTCCACTCTGAAGACGTTGCCGCACATTTGGCCGGACGAGTTCACTCTCGGAATCGTTCTCACGGGCATGGTCCCATACTTACGGAACCCTCTAATAGCAGTTTCTCCAGACTTTGTTGGTCCACACACCACGCCTTTCTCCCCAGGGATCCACCCGATTGTCCCTTCTGCGACAAATACCGCGCCTTTCGGAAACGGACTCGACGCCGGGAAACACTCTGAAAACAACTCATTCTTCTCCTCGGTCGAAATGAACAAACAATCTCCTTTTTCCCCATCCGCCGCTAAACCCCAATACAATGGCATTGGATTTGTCGTCGAATCTCTCGCCACGATCAATCTGTGCGCCTTTTTATCGTAAATCACAAACGCGAAGCCTTTCTTTCCTTCCGCGGCGTTTGCCTCGGCCAATTGTTCCAATTTCAACGCGATAAAGTCCGTGTTTAACTGTGGATCGCATTTGTGCGTTCTCCCTTCGTGCAATCGGAAATTGTTCGACCAGCGGTAGAAATCGAGCATGCGTTGCGCGTTGGAGGCTGGCGCGTACGCGTCCACCTCTTCACCTCTGTCGTCGGAAAGCCGCAAAGCGAATCGCAAACGTACACAGTTATTATTTTGGGAGAAAAAGAACACATTTTGAGGTTAGTTTGTCGAGCGAAAAAAAGGCACCCCCAAAACCGTTAAATAATTGGAAGAGATATTTTATCACCATCAATCATCATCGTCGTCGTCGTCGTCCGAACGGAAACTCGAGCGAAAGCGACGACCCAACAAAAGAGAGAAAACGAAAAACTCACCGAACAAAGGCCGAGTGCATGTCATCGAGCGTGTGCAAATTCGGCACGCAAAAGTCGCCGCAAAACATCACGGTCACCTCGTCGTCGGACGCCGCAGAGATGCAATCTTCGGTGCTCACCCACGTCGCGAACGACCCCAATCCAAAGGTTTCGTACGTCCTCGTCGCCTCTTTGAACGCGTCCGACTTCGACACGCGTTTCAACCTCTCCTCTCGTTTCGCGTGGAGCATCTTGACGCGCTTCGCGTGTTCGGCGAGCGTAAACTCGCGCGCTTTCCTCCCCGCGTTCTCGTCCTTCAATTCCATCGGGTGGCACACCGTCGACGCGTCGTCGAGACAGACGAAGAGGGAGCCAGAGTGCGACGAGAGGGACGCATTCGTCGCAGATGTCGACTTTGACGTCCCCAAATTCGACGTCGCGTTTGCCCCCCCGCGACTCCCCCGCTTCGACGATTTATCGCCAGAAAGGAAGGTTTTTATGAATCTTTGCATGATGATGATGATGTGGCTTTATTAAAGCGTGTCTCGTTGAAAGGAGTCGTAGTCGCGATATTAAATTGTTAGGGCAATTGTTCTCCAATTTTGGAAGAAGGAGACGATATTTTTGCCACCTCAGCAATTTTTTTTTCTTTGTTTAAAACCCTAAATATACAAAGAGGATCAAACCCTAAACAATACAAGCGAAAAAAAAGGGACCAAATTCTCCCGACGAGGCGCGGCTTCACAGAGCATCTCCGCGCTACACAAAGGAAGGACACCCGGGGATCGCTTTTTGGTTCCCGAAGAAGAGAAGCTTTGACAAACGAGAAGACCGACGACGAGTCGAAAGAGTCGCGAGGAGGTCTCGTCATGTTTTCTCGGGGCCGCCGCGCGAAAACGCTCGGCTGGAAGGCGGACAAGTACGCGTTCGAGGTGCACGTGCGGACGCTGTATAATCTTTTGCCCGGGACGCGAGCGTGCCAATTGACGCTGAGAAGAGGCTCGAAAACGCTCAAGACAAAGACGGTGGAAGCGAGCAAAGGAGAATGCGCGTTCGATGAAACGTTAGAGACGACGGCGACGCTCTTCGTCAACCCGAAAAGCGGAGAATACGAGAGCAAACCGGCGCTGATAACCGTGAAAGAAGTGATGTCGCCGACGAAATCGAGACTGTACGCGGAAGTGAAAATCGATTTGATGGATTTTTGTCTATCTCCAGGAAAAGAAATCACGAAAACGGTGCCCTTGAAAACCGGGAAAGGCGGGACCGTGACGCTCACGCATCTGCAGTTCTCGGTGCGAGCGATTCCTATGGCAGAAGGGGTGGCGTTTTCGGAAATTTCGAGCGACGCGTCGATCGCGAATTTGAGCGATTTTGGAGACGAAGACGCGTCGACGACGACGACGGATGTAAAGAAGAAGAAGAAGAAAAGACAGCAACAAGACGCGGAACTGCAATCGGTCATTGAAGAAGAAGAAGTGCGCGATGAAAGTTTCGCGTCCTCTGTATCCGAAGATTTATCGGCGCCACAGAGAGGGTCGGATCCGACGGCGTCCTCGGACGTCGCCGCAGCTCCGTACTCGACGGCGAAGAAGAGGTCGAAGAAAGCAAACATTTCTTATGATATGGATGACGACGAAGACAAAGAATCTATATATTCCAGCGAGGATGATATTCGTGCAAATGATACGAGTACAATTCAAGCCGGCGCGCTCGGATACGATTACAACGCTGACAGCGCGTTTGTGTACAAAGGCGAAGGCCAAAATAACGAAATCCAACAAGCACCAATGCAAGGACAACTGCGTTTTGAGAACGTCGACGGTGGCGTCGAAGCGATTGATACGTTGGTCCCGGGTAACCGCTCGTTACGGTTGATGGTGAACAGAAACTGCAAAATTAACGTCCGAGTTATCGATCGATTCGGTAATCCACGCGCCAGAGGAGGGGACGACGTCGAAGCGGTCGTCGTGCACACAGAAACGAACGAGCGAGCGAGCTGTAAAGTAACCGACCACGGCGACGGGTCGTATTTGCTCGACTTTTCCTGCCCATCTGCGGGCGTTTGGATGCTTCGATGCGCGTACAACGGACGTTTGAGTAATGAGGTGCACAAATTGGTCGTCTCGCATGGACCATTAACTGCGACGGATTTGATTTTGGATTTGCCGCAAGGCACGCAACCGTGTGGAGGATATGCCCCTATTCGCGTGCGCATCGCTCGACCGGAAGATGGACGTCAGTTTTCCGGTGCGGAAGGATTCCAAGTGAAACTCACATCTCCGTCGGGCGTTTCCGTTGGCATTCCCATCGAGTGTCAAACGGGATCGATTGAAGCCGTTGGAACTATATGCTGGCCTGAAGTTGGCGAAAACTGGATTTCGGTCACGTTAGATGGTCGTTCGTTACCTGGTGCTCCGCATGCGGTGCAAGTTGCGCCAGAAGTTGCGTGCTTAGCCGCCTCGCAAATCACCGGCCCGGGAGCGCACAAGTGCATTGCCGGCGAACGAGCGACGTTTATTATCGAGACGAGAGATCAAAGAGGCAACCGTTTACGAGAAGGAGGGTTTGACTTGGAAGTATCATTCAAATGTAAAACGAAAGCTGGAAACGACGAACGGTTTCGAGGCGAGATTATCGATTTTGGGAACGGTTCCTACGAAGCGTCCTACGTGTGCAAAGTAGCTGGAAATTTCGAACTCGTCGTCACGTTAGGCGAAGAAGAATTAAACATGAAAGCTATCTGCGAACCAAACGTAGCGGTGATCCAATCGTGCGTCTTACTCGGAGATTCGAATCTCGACTTAATCGTTGGTAGAGAAGGTCGAGTGACTATTCAAAGAAGAGACGCGTACGGGAACGATTGTCCTTCGAGGCAAGGCCAATTAGCATTTCGATGTACCATCGACGGTCCAGGTTTGGCGAAATGCGACGTCATCGACGGTTCCAATGGTCGTTCGGACGTCGTTATCAAATGTACCATCGTTGGTCGGTACTTTGTCTCCGTTTCGGGAGGTAAACATATGGATTCGTTACCGGGAGCGCCGTTTGAAATTGTCGTCACGCCAGGCATCGCCGCTGGTTCCGCATGCGTTACATCGATTTACGGCGCACAGCTTGCATCTCCCGATAGCGACGCTTTAGTTGCAGTCGCGGGTGACGAAATTGTCGCGAATGTTTCCCCGAAAGATATATACGGCAACGCGACGTCGTTTACCAGCGATCAATCGATTTATTTCACCGCCGTCATGGACGACGAAGAGTACCACTTTGAAAATCGCGGAGGTCCCAGAGCTGAAGCTACATTATCGGCGAGTTTTCAAACCGCGGGTTCGTATTTGCTCTCCGCCGATGCTGCCGAGGAACCGTTAGCTGGGTACCCGCGCATTCTCATCGTCGTTCCGGGTGCCACGGATCCCAGTAAGTGCATGGTGTTTGGAGAAGCTGCGGCAGGCGTTCGCGTAGGTCGACCGAGCCATCTTACCATCCACGCCGCGGATAAGTTTGGCAACTTGAGAGCTACCGGAGGTGATGTATTAGACATGACTTTAGTTTCTCCGGATGGACGTTCTGTCGTGACGGCGAAAGTCGTCGACCATTCCGATGGGACGTACGGGTGTGAATTCAAACTCGACCAACCAGGGATGTGGGATTGTCAGCTGGTTGTCAACGGTCAATCTGGACGTTCGGACGTTCAATCGATTTTAGCGGAATACGGTCCGGTTTTAGCGCAAGAGTGTTCCTTCGTCGGACTCGGCTCGGATAATTTAGGCGGCGTCGTATGCTTTGAAAACAGCACAATTACGATTTATCCGAACCACGCCGGCGCCGGAACCGTGAACGATACTTCGGTCGGTCGCAGATTTAACGGCACCGAAGCAATGACAACTCGCATTTTGTTACCGTCTGGTGAAGTTGCGGAGGTGAAATTGACGTTTGAAAACGGCGTGTATATTGGCTCGTATCGCTGGACGCAAGTCGGCATGCACACGATTTCCGTCAATCTAAGCCAAGAAGCCATCATTGGGTCGCCATATAACGTCGAAATTCTCATGTCGTTGCCGCAAATTCCTGAAAATCTCTCCGCGAGAGAGATTGCTGATATGTTACCGAAACTTCTTCCGGAAGGAGCTGCGCAAGCGCTTTCGAACTTGTCGCCGAAGGACGCCGCGGACGCCATCCAAGGCCAAGATGTGGAAAACGTCGCGAGGATGTTGAGTGGCGTTATGCCCGGAACGTGCGCGGAAATTCTCTCAGAACTTCCTCCTAAAGACGCCGCGGATATTTTAGGTAGTTTACGTGACCCGACGGACGCTCTTCTGGCCATGAGTACGGATGATTTGGCGAAAATCTTAGCTGCCGCAGATCCGGAAGACAACGCGAAATTTCTCGACGCGTTGGAGCAACTAAGCCCGGACGATTTGGGACCAGTTATGAAAAACTTGGACCGTGGAAATTTGGAAAAGTTATGCGAAGACGTTGATGTCGCCGATGTCGTTGGAAAATGTAAAGATAAAAAGGATAAAGCTGGCATTTTAGCGCGGTTACCGCCGAGGCTCGTTCCGAAAGCCATGCGAAATCTGGACGTGAAAGAACGCGCGGAAATGTTAGACATGGTTGAAACTATGCGCAAAGAAGCTGGATTTAGTGAGTCTACGAGTGAAGATGGTTGGAACTGGATCGATTTAATCGCTGGGTGTTCCAACGCTTGGCTTTCCGATCCTTCCTTACCGGCTCACGAACGACAAACTAGACGACAAAACGCTTTAGAACGCTTAGAAAATTTAGCGCCGGTGATGACGGATATATCTTCTAAAGGTGGTTGTTCACTCTATGAAGCAGGTTTTGACGATGCCGACGGTGAGGACGTCGCGGTTGTCGTGTATGCCTTGCTCTTAGCGGACGATACCGGCGGAGTCATGCAAACCAAAGACGAGATGAATTCAAATCACGCGTTGAGATTTTTTCGATGCTGTCGAGAGGATCAACGCATTGCGGCGTTGCCCTTCTTATTAGACAACAAATCTTTTGGCCGATTGGCGTTGGAAATGACGCCGGAAGAGCTCGCAGATTTGCTAAAAGATCAAGATGCTTCGACAGTTGAACGCGCTTTTTGCCAAGTATGTAAGCAAAAAGGTCATGAGTTGGCGGCAAACGCGGCCAACTTGCTAGACCCGGTTCTGGCCGCAGAAGCCATCTCTATTTCTTTACATCCTGATAGTAATTGCGATTTGTCTGGAATGTTTCAATTTTTGAGCGCAGAAATTTTAGCGCTCATTGATCCTTTGGAAGCTTTGGGTAAAGCGTGCGAAGGTTTAACGAACGCTCACGATATTTTGGGTAAGCTTTCCCCGGAGAACGCCTGTCGCGCGTTGCGCGGCATGTCGCCGGACGAGGTGACCAAAATGTTGCGTAATCTTAAAGGTGAGGATTTGGACTCTGAGTCCTCGTTGGCTAACGCCGTCGCTTTATACGCTGCCGCTTTACCTCCGGAAGTTGCGGCGGCATTGATTGAGGACATCGATCCAAACTTGGCTATTTCCGTGGTTTCTTTAATGCCGGAGCAAATGATTCAAGCCATGATGAAGCACTTGAAGAGACGTGACTTGAAAGATCGCATCTTGAACCGGTCGACGTTATGTTTACCAAGATGTACGGTGAAGTTCGCTGAATATGAATGCATCGCAGGTGTTCCGGCGAAGATTGTCATCGAAGCGAGAGAAAAAGGCGGTTCGCGCATCCCGCACGGCGGTGCGCAACTCTCTGTTTTCACGCGACCGGCAGATCCAAAACTCGCGTCTCAAATCGAACCCATCGAAGGTGATATTAAAGACAGAGGTAACGGCGATTACGAAATTATTTACATTTCCAAGACAGCTGGTCCGGTTGAAGTTGTTGTCACTGGCAACTCCGAAGAGGCCGTTTACGATTCCACGTGCTATGCCGGCGACTGCGACGTGCTCAAATGTACCCTCGATAAGTCAGGGTTAGACGAGTGGAAAGCTGGCGAAGGTGGATTGTTACGTTTACAACTCGTCGACGCCTACGGTAATAAAATTGACGCGAATGATTGCGTCTTAGACTTCAAAGTTCGGTGCGTCGGCCCCGGGACAGTTAAGGTAAGCAACAAGCGTTTGCCTATGCCAGATGGTCGAATTGAATTTGAACTCGAAACGAACACCACCGGTGTGTATACTATTACCGTCTCGTGCGTAGATTCGGGCGAAGTCATTCTGACAACGCCGTTTGAAGCCGCAATGGTGACTGGGAAATTATCGCACGCTGGTTGTAAAGCTGTGTTGCAAACCTTAACATCTTCAACGAAAGGCTTCAAATTGGACAACGGGTTCAACAGCACGAGAGGAGATAAGAGTAATAATTCCCCGCTCGTTTGCGCCGCTATGGGCGGTGAAGAAGTGACCGCCCTGGTTGATGCGTGCGATCGATACGGAAACCCAACCGTCTTCAAAGGTGAAACGGTGACGGTATCTGCATCCGGCCCGGCGCATATGCCTCAAGAAAGAGCGTTTGAAGTCGCGGACATGCGCGGCGGTCGTGTCATTTTGCGAACGATTTGCCCAAGAGCTGGAAGCTACGTCGTCCACGTTGCCATAGATGGTATTCCCATTGCTGCATCGCCCTTGGCATTACACGTGTTTCCTGGACCGTGTGTGACCGGACGAGCGACGTTGCGAGGCGACGCTTTAGCTGGCGTCTTGGCCGGTCACGTCACAAGACTTACGGTGCAAACTGAAGACAAGTACGGGAATAACTGCCACGGCGGTGGCGACCGCGTCGATTTGAACATTGTCTCTTCAGACGGGAACAAATCGACGTGCTTGGACGTTCACGACCACGGCGATGGTTCATACACCGCGGAGTTTGTAGTTCCTACTGCGGGGCGGTATACGTGTTCTGCTGTCATTAACGGTAAAGTCGCGAAAGAATCTGCGGTCGAATTGATTGCCACATACGGTCCGGTCTCAGCGTCTGGGTGCGTTTTACGCACTGCTGCGGGTGTGGAACAAACGAAGCATACCGATCGCATCGCCGGTTTGATTGGCGGCTCCACGGAGAACAACGACAACATCGTTTATGATACGTGTGGCTCGTTGAGAGATATTTACGTACAATCTTTGGAATTCGAAGCGACTGGGAGGGGCAT
>Ga0310343_10001948_pt1 | contig 10773 bp, 12 predicted proteins | sample HC15DNA2025_MG_FD_203519 | JGI IMG/M metagenome (GOLD analysis project Ga0310343, IMG submission 203519) | Marine microbial communities from station ALOHA, North Pacific Subtropical Gyre - HC15-DNA-20-25_MG | ecosystem: Environmental > Aquatic > Marine > Oceanic | place: Pacific Ocean: North...
GATGAAGCTAAGCAATTAACAAAAAGTATGAGAATGAAAGAAGGGAGCAGTGACTATAGATATTTTCCTGATCCTGACTTAGGACCAATTGAAATTACACAAGCTCAAAAAGAAATATGGCTAAAAGAAATTCCAGAATTACCTTCCAAGAAAAGAAATAAATATGTAAGTGAATTTGGGTTATCTGCATATGATGCAAGAGTAATTTCTGATGAAATTAACATGGCAAACTTTTTTGAAGAAACAGTAGCTAATGGTGTTGATGCCAAACTAGCTTCAAATTGGGTAACAAGTGATATTGTGGGTTATTTAAAAGCAAATAAACTTAGTTTTAGTGATTTAAAACTTAGTCCTGAAAATCTTGCTGAAATGATTAGCATGATTTCCAATAACACGATCAGTGGAAAAATTGCAAAAGAAATTTTACCTGAACTAATTCAAAAAAATATTTCTGCGAAAAAATTAGTTGAAGAAAAAGGATTAGCTATGATATCTGATTCTTCAAGTATTTTACCAATAATTGATGAACTTGTAACTGAACATCCCAATGAGGTACTAGAATTTAGAAATGGTAAAACCAAATTACTTGGTTTTTTTGTAGGTCAACTTATGAAAAGAACAAAAGGTAAAGCTGACCCTAAACTTGCGAATAAACTTCTCGCAGAAAAGTTGAATAGTTAAAGCTTTAAAGAAGCTCTCTTATTGTATCAATCCATTTATTTTGATCATCTGAATTATCTAAAATAATATCTGAAAGTTCTCTTTTAGCTTCAAAACTTAATTGAAGATTTAAGGTTTCAAATGCTTCTTTTTCACTTATTTTATCTCGTTTTATAAGTCTTTTTTTTTGAAGTTCTCTAGGACATTTAACTAACCATATTTCAGTGCAAATGTCTTCAAATTTCGCTTCAAACAATAATGGAATAACCATTACTATAGTTTGGTTACATTTGTATTGACTGCATTCTTCTATCATTTTTTCTTTAATTAAGGGGTGAAGTAGTTTTTCAATCCATTCTTTACTTTCTGAATGTTTAAAAATAATGTTTCTTAAAACTTTTCTGTTTATTGCTTTTTCTGGATTGTTATCATTATCAATGATTTGGTTTCCAAAATATTTTAAAATTTTTTTATATCCATAAGTGTTTGGTTTGATTAATTCTCTTGATAAATTATCTGCGTCTAATATCGGTATGTTTTTATATTTTCTTATAAAATTTGTAATCGTTGTCTTCCCACTGGCAATACCTCCAGTTAAACCAATTCTTCTTTGGTTACTTTTTAATTTTTGAAGAATATCCATGTATTTAATCATAATCTAATTATCAGTTTCTTTAGCATTAAAGAGTAGTTAGTATGAATTAAAAGTATAGAAAAGATTGAGCCAGTCTTATTCCACTTGGTCGTTAATTAATGAAGGTAATGTAACACCACCTTATGGGTTCCTTTTTGCAGGTATATCTGCTGGATTAAAAGCTTCTAATAAAAAAGATTTAGCACTTATTGTCGCTCCAGAAGGAAGTATTTTTAGCGGGATGTTTACCCAATCAATAGTTCGCGCTTCATGTGTGGATATTTGTGAGGAAAGGATTAAAAAAACTTCGGGTTTCGTACGAGCAATACTAATTAATTCTGGTCAAGCAAATGCATGCACAGGGAATCTTGGAATTCAACATTTTCAAATTGCTACAGCAAAGATTGCAGAACTTTTAGGAATAAAAGAAGAAGAAGTTTTAATGTGCTCAACAGGTGTTATTGGTGTTCCTATACAAATAACTGATTTATTAAAAAATTTACCGAATTTAGTTAGTGATTTAAAAGTAAACAATTTTAAAAATGCAGCAGAAGCAATTTTAACTACTGATTTGACTTTAAAAAAAGTTCTAATAGAGACGATTATTCAAGGTAGAAAGATAAAAATAGCAGGATTTGCAAAAGGTTCAGGAATGATTTACCCAAATATGGCTACAATGCTAGCTTTCTTAACCTGTGATGCGGGTATTGAAAAAGAAGAATGGGATAGAATGATTGCTATTGCGGTAAAAAAATCTTTTAATGCCATATCAGTTGATGGAGAGACAAGCACAAATGATTCATTCGTCGCGATAAATGCAGGAGAGAAAATTGATAAAAGATTTTTCCCAATTATCCAAAAAGGGATTGATATTGTATGTCAAAACCTTGCAAAAAATATTGCAAGGGATGGAGAGGGAGCAAATTGTTTATTAGAAGTTTTGGTTCAAGGAGCTAAAAATACTGATGATGCAATTATTGTTGCTAAATCAATTTGTAATTCCGCATTGGTAAAAACTGCGATTCATGGCTGTGATCCTAATTGGGGAAGAATTATTTCTGCTGCAGGCAATTCTGGAGTAAAATTTAACTTAAATGATGTTGACTTATATATCGGTAATGCTCAGATTTTGGAAAAGGGCCAGTTAAATGAATATGATTCGCAAAAAGTCACAGACTATATTATGTCGAGAATGAAAGGTAGATATTTAGTTGATGATATTGTACAAATTATGATTAATCTAAATTCTGGCGAATCGAAAGGCAAAGCTTGGGGATGCGATCTTTCTAAAAAGTATGTTGAAATAAATAGTGAATATACTACATAAGTCTATATCCACTGCTGCGCAACTGAAGTCAGGGTTTTGATAATTCATATGACGCTAATATGACAGTAATAAATTTAATAATTTTCTTTAAAAACAAGAAAAATATTGCGAAAATGGTTTAACGGAATCATTTAAATAATGACCGCTTTGGGTGTAGTTTTTATTTTCAAGATCATATATTTTAAAATTTATGATTTTCCCATTATTAGAAGATATGGTTGTGGTAATTTTTTTGTTTTTGAAATTTATAATTTTTTCATACTTATTAACAACAAATTTTTTATCTCTTAAAGGGTCATAAGAACTGACATGAAAAACTGATTTACCTAGGATTCGACTAAGAAAATCATCTTTAATTTTATAGGTGGTCTGAAAATTATCATTTTGTGGGTTGAGACAAGTCAAAAGAAACTCTTTTGAGTAAGCACTTGAATTGAATGAGAAAAATAAAAATATATATAAAACACACCGTAAATTATTTATTTTTAACATCATCTTTAAATTATTTACTATTTATCTTATCTTTCTGACACCAATATGACGCTCATATGCGAAATTTACTATTTTTCAATTAATTTTTTATGCTTTTCAATAAAGGGTTGTACAAGTTTTTTTAAATCATCATCAAGAAATTCTTTCTCAATATTACGGCAAGCGATATCTTCTCCCATTGATTGAATACAATCATCTGCATACATTTTATTAAACAATTTATTGAGTTGATACTCTTCATTCGATTTGTACTCCTCATAAATTGTCTTAAAGTAAGGATTAGTAATTGATTCTGAATTATTTTCTAGAATATTAGTGTAATTTAATAAATTATCGCACTTTGTTTTTACTCCTTTATTACAGGAACTTGCGTCATATTTAAATAAAGCGATTCGTACAACATGAGTTATTACAGCAGCGCCTATAAATAGCAATATTGCACCACCAGCAGTTTTTAAAATTAACTGCATAATGTTCAGTTGATCTACAGAATTTTTTACCTTTTTTATCTTTTTATTTTTCTTGGGCATCAATCATATTGAAATTGAATATAAGAATTATAAAATATTGAAGATGTTTCTATTATATTGATGCAAATAGGTCTCTTTAAAAAAGAAATATAAGAATGGTAAGAAAAATTTTAATTTTTAAAATGATATTTATGATTTTTTGTCAATTGGATTTAAAAGGTATTTGCTCGTTATAAAAATTCCGCCTTATTCATACTGATTATTTTAATTCATATGACACTTTTATGACACTAGTATAGTGATACCAATACTTCTGCAGAATTTATAAAGGTTTATGACACCAATATGACACCAACTTAATCCTTGAGATCTATTGGTATGATTGAATTTTATACTATATGTCTTTATCAATAGCGAGTACACTACATAAGTCTTAATTAATTGCAGGGCAATGGATTGCATTGATAGTAAAAACCATATGACACTAATATGACGGTAAATCTAAATATTTATTGCAGATTAAATTGCCTTTCATGTATCAAAAAGCACCTCTGAATTTGATTAACTGATATTTGAGGTTTTTAAAATTTATTTTCTGTAATTTAAATATAGTTATGCAAATTATATGAACCCTTTTATAAGAATATTGCTTTTTTCAGGAGGTATTTGGTGTGGATTTTTGGCGGTGCTGAATTTCAATGAAGCATTTAAAGATGATGCTCAATGGTCATGTCTTTTTGGATATTCATGCCCCAGAGATTATTTATATACGGGCACCTCATTTGCTATTCCTTCAATAGTTCTAATAGGTGGATCTACTTGGAATATCAATAAGAAAAAGAATGATAAGGATTTAACTGATGATGATTAATTTAATTTTTCGAACTATAAATTTAGAAATTTTAGATGAAAATTTCATAACAATGTTTTTGTAAAATATATAATATTTACCCTAAATGTTTTTATTAACTCGGAGTATACGACTTTATTAAGATCATTTGCGCTGAAGGGGATCTTAGTGAATAGTAATACTTATAAAAAACTAATCAAACAGTTTTTTTTATGCCAGTTCATTACAGCGATTTCATTAAAAATAATCAACAATGGGTAGATGATTATGATCAATATCAAGGTGATATTAGACTTATAAACGAAGCAAGATTTGCTTTATGGGATTATAATCCAGCACTTTTAAAAGCAGAATATGAACTAGGTCCTTATGAATAATTTGGAAAAATTATTTATATTCAATAAACTTAATTTGCATTTTTTACAGAGTTCGCTTATATAAGTTTCCCTAAGAAAAATGATGATGGAAAAGGACATTACAGATCGCACAAAAGTTATTGGAGATATTTTGAGTACTAAATTTGAAGAGATCGAAAGTCGTGCTTTAGGTAATAGTGAATCTGGAATCCCAGTATCTTTCTATGATTTTGATGCTTTAACTCAAGGTTTGCCGAGGGGAGGATTGATTGTCTTGGGAGGAAGACCTGCAATGGGTAAGACATCATTATCTTTGAATATGGCCTTAAATGTTTCTAAAACGCAGAATCTACCCGTTTGCTTATTTCATTTGGAGATAAGTAAGGAACAGATATCCAATAGATTTTTATCAATGGAATTAGGAATAGAATCAGGCAGATTAAGAACTGGAAGATTACAACTTGACGAATGGTCTTTATTGAGTGAAGGTATTGATTCTCTGAGCAAATTACCCTTACACATAACAGATCAACCAATAAGTTCAATTCAAGAGATGCAATCAATCTGTCAAAAGATTAAGGAGAAGTCAGAAAAAAAGAGTTTAGGACTTGTAATCCTTGATTACGTTCAATTACTTGATTATTTGCCTATTTCAGATGTATCGAATCGAGAAGAATATTTATTAAAATTAGCGAAGAGTCTTAAAAGGATGGCAGAGGAACTTAATGTCCCTGTTATTGTTATTTCTCAACTAAGCAAGGATGTAGAAAAAAGAAGAAATAAGAGACCAATGTTAAGTGATATAAGAGACTTTGAACCACTAGAAGTGTATTCAGATATCATTACCATGATTTATAGAGATGAATATTACAATCCAGAAAGTGAAGATAGAGGTATTGCTGAAATTATTACTTGTAAACATAGGAATGGTCCTTTAGGAACAGTTAAATTATTATTTGAACCGCAATTTACTAGATATAGGAATCTTGCTGCTTAAGATAGTCATTTTTTGACTATTAATAAAGCATTAATAAAACAGTGATTTTTTCATAGCAAATGATATCAGCGATTAAAATGAAAAAAAAACTCTAACTTAATTCTCTAGATCTTATCCAATAACTGACTTTATTCATTTAAATTTTTATTAATAGTGAAATCATTACAAGTTTAAGATCAACTATTACTAGGTTAATTAGAAGGATTAATAAAACAATAATTATATTTAATAAAAAACGATCTATCTAATAAGAATTAGGCATTCTAATTTTATTACATTATTGCAAGGCCAATAAGAATTGCAGAAAGAGTGATTATGAAAGTCGCTACTGAGAGAATAGTTGCCAATATTCCCAATAGTCTTTTTTTGGATTGTGAAAATAAAGAGGGGACTCCAGTTGAAACACCAACTAAATTCATGAAAAATTGAATGACTGCCATTGCTCCAACTACTTCATCTGCGGCGGAAGCAAAAGCAGTTATCCAAACTAATAGAAAAAATATTGCTCCTAAAATAGAAACAATAAAAGAGGTAATACTTAAACCTGAATAACCTTGTCTTTCCATAAACATTGAATCACTAGTTTAAAATTAACATCTTTTGAAAAATATATCTTAATAGTTTTTTTACTCTCATTAATTTTCCTATTAAACAAAGATTGATTTTTTATCAATATTAGAAGCTATTGCTTCTTAATTAATATTCAATATTTAGATTCTCTTGGCACTTTATACATTTAATTTATCAGCAAAAATAGGTTTGATAGGATTAAAGATGTCATAAAACTGCTAAATAAAATTATTTCTCAAGATTTCGATCAGGCGACAGCAATTATTAACAAGTTCATTATAAATAACGAGATTTATTACCTTATTTTAAGTAAATCTAATGGTAGATATTCATTCATATAAAGAAATAATATTGTTAGAGTTCCGATTAAAGAACCTAAAAATCCTCCAATGAAATTAACTAAAAATCCAGATTTTGAAATTATTGTTTCTTCGTTTTTTTCTTTCTCAAAAGCAGGATTATCAACTACTTTTAAGCGCTGATTGGTTGTTGGTTGTTTAAGTTGTTGGTGTCGGATGAGGGCTTCGAAATCAGGCATGGAATTTTTGAGGCAATTGAACAATAAGCAGACCAGCCCGTCATGCGACGAGGATCTGATCTGCCTGAATCATCTACAGCTTCAAATACAGCGTTACCCAATGCTTCTGCTTTATCAAAAGCTGAAAGTAAGGGTATAAATGTATCAAAAACATATAAACCAAAATTCTCTAGAGCTGCTTTGGCTTGTTGCGCCGCTTTTTGTTGTCTAAAATCAACTTTTACTATTACTACTGCATGGTTCACTTTTAAGTTGTTTAATAAATTAGCTAGTTCAACGGTTAATTCTACTGATCTTGCTTTTGCAGTGGTTGGTAAGATAACTAAATCTGAACCATATGCTAAGTGTTTAAGTTCTTCTTGATCACTGCTAGCTTGTCCATCAGTAATTACAATTTCTGATGATCTTGATGCTTTGGCAGCTGAACTGACTGGGAAAACTGGAAATGGAAGATTACCTCTTGATGAGTATGCTAAGGCAGATCTGTTCTTGTCAGCATCGACTATGCAAACTTTTTTACCTTTAGAATGCCAAACGCTAGCAAGGTGAATACTTGTACATGTTTTGGCAACCCCACCTTTTTGTCCGCAAACGGTAATGAACAATTTTTTATATTTATTTCTTTTACTTTGGAGAATAATTTCTTAATGTCAAGAGAAATTGATTATTAATGCTTTAAAACATATTTTTTGAAATATTTTAAAGTGTTGAATATTTTTAGATAACCTTATAAGGTTATTTATTTCAATAAGTTTGTGAAGAAAAGAATTGGATTAGGCACTTGGTCTTGGGGGAATAAGTTTTTTTGGAATTATAAATCTTTAAATGACGAGGATTTATTTGAGACATATAAGGAAGCTTTGCGCAGAGGTTTTGATCTGATAGATACTGCAGATTCTTACGGTACTGGGAATCTTCAGGGTAGAAGTGAATCATTGATAGGAAAATTTTTACTAAAAACTTCTTCTGAAAAGAAAAAAAAAATTCAAGTAGCAACCAAACTTGCACCTTATCCTTGGAGAGTTGGCGAAAGAGGTTTTAATAAACCTTTTTTTAACAGTTTAGAGAGACTTAATAATAAATTAGATATAGTGCAATTACATTGGTCAACTGCAAAATACAATCCTTGGCAGGAATTAGGGCTGTTGAATAATCTTTGCGATTTAAAAGAGCAAGGTTTTGATTTTCAAATAGGCTTATCAAATATAGGTCCTAAAAGGTTAACGAAATTAATAAATTTCTTGGCAAAAAGAAATCAGAAGCTAAAAAGCGTTCAGATACAGTTTTCTTTACTTGCTCCTGAGTTAAAAAAACAATATCAGGTAAAAAAAATTTGTGAAGAAAACAATATTGATTTCTTTGCTTATAGTCCTCTGTCCTTTGGAATACTTTGTATTGATCCAGATAAAGACATTAATAAAGACAGTAGCTTTATTCGTCAAACTTTATTTAAAAACTATAAAAAACCAACATATGAACTGCGGAAGTGTCTTAAAAGGATTGCGAATCAAAGATCAGTTTCCCAAGCTCAAGTAGCAATTAACTGGTGTTGCTATCAAGGAGCTATTCCTCTTGTAGGAATGCGAAAAAAATATCAAGTTATAGATATATCGAACGTATTTAAGTGGAATTTAAATAAAGGTGAATTTAATTTACTTCAGCAGGTTTCTAGAAATTGTTTGAAAAAAATGCCTAACAATCCTTTTTCAAGTATTTAAGTAAATTTTCTAGGTAGATATCTTCTTATTTTTTTTTATTTGACAATTACTATTCCATAGTTCAGTAGGAAATTTTTTACCGGTAAATCTAATAACTTTAGGATTGAGATTTATTAAGAGGTTATTTAAATTTTTATTAGACTCCATTTTGCAAGATTTGGATTTTTTTATAAGATAAAGTAATTTAAAACAAACCTTCTCAGTATTTATACTTATAAAGTTGATTAAATTCTTTTTAATACAAGTATTTGAAGCAATATTTACAAAATAATAAATTATCTACTACAACATCTAGGTTATTTTATAAAGTGGAGTCCTTCCAGACTCCTTGCATCATTTGGTTGATAAGGCTGATATGACCCCACCTCCTTAAGGATCAAGCAGCAACTGGTGCTGTTTGACGGGAGAAACTAACGATTTTGTTAGCGTTTGTGTTTTTGCTCTAGCCGAGCCGGCTTCAGTCACCTTCCTTATGCCCCGTCGAAACCATTACAACCCCATTAAGTGGAGTTGAGCGGAATCGAACCGCTGTCCGAAACATCGGTTGAGATCACCTAGTCCAATTGGACATTTATATTCTGACAGGCAAAATGAGTATTGAATAGTTTTTTATTAATTTTTTATCGTATATGAAAGTAGTTGCATCAGCACCAGGCGGACTCGAAAAATATTTAGCTGAAGAAATATCAAACTTAGGTGGGTTTAATATTAGTACTTTTAAAAGATTTATTAATTTTGAATGTAATTTTAATACTTTTTATAGAGTTCATTTTTATTCCAGATTAGCCTTTCGTTTTTATAGAGAAATTGCTAGTTTTAATTGCTATGACAAGCAATCTTTATATAAGGGGGTTAGAGATTCATTTGATTGGATAGATTGGTTGCACTATACAAAAACATTTAATGTGCAAGTAACTGGGAGAACATCTTCTTTAAGTCATACACATTTTACTGCTCTTGAAGTTAAAAATTCTATAACTGATTTGCAACAGGCAGTTTGGAATAAAAGATCGACTATTTCTTTAGATAATCCTGATTTTATAATTCATCTTCATTTAAATAATAATAAAGCAATTATTAGTCTGCAAAGTAGCGTGGAAAGCTTGCATAAGAGAGGTTATAGACCAGCAGTTGGAAATGCACCATTAAAAGAAAATTTAGCCTCTGGACTGATAAAAATGACTCAATGGAATGGCAAAGTCCCTTTAATTGATATTATGTGCGGCTCAGGAACTTTTTTAATTGAGGCAGTTAACCAATTTCTTAAAGTTCCTTTAAGTATTGATCAAGAATATCTTTTCGAGAATTGGTTGGACTTCAGGAAAGATATTTATCTTTATGAAAAAAATAAAGCAAAAAATAAAATTATAAATTATGAAAAATTACCAAAAATTATTGGCTGTGAAATTAATAAAAAGGTTTTTGATAACGCGAAAGTAAACAGATCATTGGCAGGACTAGAAAATTATATCGAACTTATAAATAATGATTTTTTAGAACTCCAATTACAATTTATACCTGGGATAATTATTTGTAATCCACCATATGGTAAACAATTGGGTGATGAAAATGAATTAATTAAAGTGTATGAAAAAATGGGGATTTTCCTAAAAAATAATTTTTCTGGCTGGGAATTTTGGCTGCTTAGTGGAAATCCAAAACTAACACAATATTTAAAAATGAAATCTTCATTAAAAATACCCGTTAGCAATGGGGGGATTGATTGCCGATGGATAAAGTATTTAATACGTTAATTTATTTTTTCCCTAAAACTGCTTTTGTTGTCTTGCCTAACCCCTCAAATGTTTGAGGCAGATATGGTCCTTTGGCTAATTTACCACCAAGCTTCAAACTTAAGCCTGCAAGAAATAAATCTACAAATATGATGAGCAATAAATTATATTCAGGATTCCAGTCATTATAATTTTTTAGAGAGATATAAAAAATAATATGGATGCTAATAAGAACTAATAATAGTAATGTTCCTCCAAGTGCTAAAAATATTCCACCGCTAATTAATCTTCTTTTTTCTCTATCAACTTCTTGAAGAGCGATTCTTACATGTAAATCCATTACTGAACTTGCTATTGCTGAAATCCTTGAAGCTGTATTCGCAAAGTTTTTACTTTTTGGCTTTTCCATGTTATTTTTTACCACTGTT
>Ga0310343_10001949_pt1 | contig 10772 bp, 17 predicted proteins | sample HC15DNA2025_MG_FD_203519 | JGI IMG/M metagenome (GOLD analysis project Ga0310343, IMG submission 203519) | Marine microbial communities from station ALOHA, North Pacific Subtropical Gyre - HC15-DNA-20-25_MG | ecosystem: Environmental > Aquatic > Marine > Oceanic | place: Pacific Ocean: North...
TGGTAAACATATATTCACCTTTCATTCTGCCACCACCCTTTAACATTATCTCAACATCACTTGCTTTTAATAATGATTTAGTCCATATTTGTATGTTAGAACTAAAACTGTCCCACAGTTCAATAGTTCCTAAAGGTAATTGATCTTCTTCTTTGATGTTTTCTTTCCAAACAAATGCAGACAATGGAAACTTGTCAAAACAAGCACCATACTCTGGAAGGTATGCTTCGAACATTAATGCTCTGCCTTGAACGGATTTAACCGCGAACATGATTGCTTCAACTAGTTCGCCGTGGCCTCTCTTAAGGTCGTGTAAGTATTCTTTACGAACCCAGCACTTTGTATATGGAATATTTGCAACAAAATTCAAGACACAACCTCCCCCTTGTTAATATATTGTATTTATGGAAAATTATATCTTATGTAGAATTATGACTTCTTTTTTGTGGCAACATTTATTGCTTTGCCACGTCTATTTGGATTAGGATCTTTTTTTCTTTTTCTACGTGCCGCACTTGCTCTGCCTTTTTTACCTAATGCGTATGCTTTTGATCTAGGTAAACATTTAGGTTTGCCTTCACCTTTTTTCTTACCACCACACGAACCTCTAATTTTGCCACCAGGTCCCATGCGTACCCATTTGTCTTTAAACCATTTTTTAAGATTTTCGTCTAAGGATTCGTCTAGTATAAGACCGTAACAATTAACACAGAAGTCTATGTGTTCTCTTTTAACGCAGTTAGGTACACGTTTTCCGAACATGGTCTTCATGCCCTTCTTTACGTAACCCTTCCAACAACGTGTTCCTTCAAGGATTTCGTTAACCTTCATTACTTCTTACTCTTATTGCCCCAGTTCTTCGCACCTTTTTTACGACACTGTACTAGAGCACCAGAGGCGTAAGCCGAAGGCCAAACTTTGTATCTTGCTTTTACTTTATGATAGCAGGCATCTTGTTTCTCTGCTAATTTATCGAATTCTTCTTCTGAAATAGGTTTGCCAACAAAATCTTCAAGTACTGCTTTTTTTGTAGACTCTTTTAATTTTGCTTCAAATTTTTTGTGCATAGATTGTTTGTAATCTATTGACGCAGTCTGTGGTTGTTGTTGTTGTGGTTGTTGTCCTTGTTGCCCTACATCAACTTTTTGACTCATCTGTGCAATCTTTTGTAATTGTCCTCTTAACACATCTTTATTTGTGTTTTGTCCTGGAGGAAACATTTTCTTTAAAAAGTCACCTTGATTGTGCAAGGAAGGATGTCTTGGCATGACATATTTAGAAATATATCCTACGATAGTTTCATTGTCATATCCTTGATCAGTAGGTGTTCTATTCATTGCGTGAACTGTATTGATATCATTTACCATGTTATCTGTTCTTAAATCTGCTTGGTCATCTGCTTGAAGTTTTGCCGCAAGTGCTGGATCATTTAGACTTTTAATTTCATCTCTAAATCTATAACCCATTTGTTTTAGGCTATCTAACCAACCTTCGTCTATTTGTTTGCTTTCCATCATATCATATTCCATATAATGTTTTACTGAACTCAAATAGTCAGATGCTTTTGTAATCTTTGCCGCTACCCAACCTTCAATACCTTGTTCCTCTGAAACATTTTTTAACATTTCATGAAGTGCTATTGAATATTTTGCCGCTTTGTATAAATCTGATCTTGCCATCTGTACTTCATGGTCTTGTTCTACTTTTTGTGCCATTTGTGCTAGATCTTCTTGTACAGATTCTTTTTTCTTTTTGTTGTGTTGATCTTTAATTTTTCCTATTTCTTCTGCACTTGCACCTTTACCTGCCGCACTTTGAATTTTTTTCATGCCATCTTTTCCATATTTTTTTACACCGGCTTTGTACATGATACCACTTTCATCTGTGTCTTGGTCAACTGATTCGTCTTTGATTAATTCTGCTTGATGTTTCTGTAGGTCTTTGATATTATCAAATGTACCTGTAAGTTTTCCGTGTCTGTAAGAATAAAATTTGCCGTCTTTGTTTCTTGCCGCTAAACCGTATTTGTTCATGCCTCTAGATGAATTGTCATCCTCTGCTCTTAAAGCCGATAATTTGTAACCTTTAGCCATGTACTCATCTTTTTTAGATGCTGGTACTAAAATTGTTTTGCCATCTTTGTGTACATAAACCTTTGCATCAGCCTTGCCCATTCTTTTCAAGTCTGCTGGTTGTACTCCATCGCCTGCCATTTCTTTAAAATTCATGATTAATCTCTAGTTTCTCCGCAATCATCACATCTGCAATAATCACAGTTGCAATTTTCACATTCACATTTACAATTTTTACAAGCCATATTAATATTTATCTCTTTAGCGGGCCACCAAACAAAGATGTGTTTGGCAGTTCATGGGCACCATATGCCACACCGCTTGGTTTTTTCTTCTGTACTACTTTTGGCAGTTTGGGAGCCTTTGTGCCTGACTTACCAGGTGATCCTGTGTATGATTTTTTGAATCTATCCTGTCCTATCGCAATATGTGGGGATACCACAGTTGCTATGTTGCCGGCACTTGTAGCACCTGGTGATGCCGCTTCTCCAATTACTTCTTTAATTCGCATAATGTTATTTACTTGGTTTGAATAGATTCTTTACTTTTTTACTGGTTGAATACTTTGCGTGAGGCACTTTTAGGTTCTTTTTACCATAGATATCGCCTATTTTGTGCTTATACACCAATGACGCTGGATCCATACCGTAGTGGTAATCGTATCTGAATACCTCAAGTAGTTTCATTACTTCTTAAATGGGTTAAGACCTTTGATACCTTTTACAGCACCTTTTGTCTTATCGCCAACTGCTTTGGTAATTTTGCCCATTTTACCTTTTACATCAGGCATTTTAACCTTAGGCATTTTAGGCATTTTTAATTTTTTAAACATAGTTTATCTCCTATGCTGTATTTATTTGATTTGAGGGAGGAATTATACTATTTTCTTGAGTTGTTCTATGCCGTTGTCTATAACTGCACGGTCATTTAGACTGCCTGGACCAAGTTCTTCAACACCTGATAATAGTGCTTCTAAACTGGATAATGCGTTTTCTTTAGTAACATTGCCAGCATCGTAATTATTCTTAATTTTTAGTATCTCCAAAGCGGTAGTTTTTGCCCAACTAGCCTCTTCGCGTGTTGATACTCTAATCAGTTCTGATAAAAAATTTGACATATTTCTAAATCCTTACTACTATTTACCTTTCTTAGGACGCCACCCACCGCGTTTCCCATTGGCTTCTTTGTCCCAATGTTGTACGGTGCCGTCTTTTAACACCCTATATTTTTTAAATTTTTTAGGCTTTTTGCCTAGTGTATTGTATGGTGTTGGTTTATTCGCTCTTTTGAATGCCATTGATTTTGTCCATCGCTTCCAGTATTTCTTCTACAGTGTATTTACCATACATATGCTTTGTATCAAACCAATGAAATTTTCCTTCTTCGTCTACTCTTACTTGCCATCTTTTATCAGGGGATTCTGATATCATTTGCTTTTCTTACGACCCCTACGCATATTAATTTGCCAACGTGCCAGTTGACCTTTTCTGCCTGGAGCCTTTGCGGCTTTTTGTAGTTGTGCCATTGTTGCACCTTTTGGAATACCATGTCTTTGACTGTCACCAGGTTTGCCAGGACCTTTGCCATCTGCAAAGTTTTCAAAATATCCTTTAGGCTTGCCTTTGCCTAATTTTAATTTTTTAACATTCATGTATTGTCCACCCACAGGTACATCTTTTGTTGCATTCTGTTTAGTAACAATCCCAACACCATATTCATCAGTTTTATCTATCATGTGTTTGGATTTGTATGTTTGTAAACCTTGTTGTACTTTTGACAATGAATCTCTGTTTGCTTGATACAATATGCCAAAGCCGCCAGCCTGTGTCCAACGTTGAATGTTGATAGGTCTATCATCTATTAGAATGTTTGGTTGTTTTGTTTGTTTGTTGATTGCCCAAGACTCTTTTCTACCTGTTACTACTATTTCTTTAGGTTGTTCTAAATGTTTGTTAATCCAAACTTTTTTATATTTTGCTGAATTCTCATTATCACCTCTTAATGGTGAAGTATTAATTGAGTATGTTCCACCAGTAAAGTCTTTAATCATCTTGACTAAATTATCTGCTGTTGGAAATTTAGGTAATGTTTCAAAAAAGTTTGTGCCAGTAATCCTAGCAATAACTTCTGATTTTAAATCTTTTGTTTTGTCATTGGTAAGTTCTTTCCAGTGTTCAACTCCGTAAAGTTGTTCCACTCCTCCAAAGAAGTCAGCCAAGACTCCATCCATATCCAAATAAACTGTTGGCATTTTATCCATATCCTCATTATACAACCTTTTGTTGTAAATGTCAACTTTGCTGTGCAAATCGGATAAACGCATTAATTGAAACCAAAATGTGTAACTTCTGGATATTTGGCAATGATTTTTCTTGCCAGTTCGTTATGGTATTTGATTGTTTTATTCATGTGACCTTCTTCTCTGCCACCAGTGTACATTTTTGGTCCACCAGGATTTTGGTCAACTGTGGTTGGTATTTCTTTAGAAGGTTTGCCAATATTTTTTTGAAGCCATTGTGTTGTTCTAGCAATAAATTCTTTTGCAGGTACAGGTGGCTGATTGTCCTCAAAGTCTGGATTGTAGCCTAAAGCATCAAGAAACATTCTCATACTATAATTGCTCATGTATGGAGTGTCTAATGCTTCGTCTTTGGACCATGCAGTAGGAAACGTCCAAGTCATTTGTTTTTCGTCTTTGGGGTCTTTGTAGTAAGGCATCATAGAAGCACCTTCTGTTATAAATTCAGATGCTTTCATAATTTAATCCTTTTTGAACGACTTTGGAACTGTGATTGTGTTGTCGCCGTTGTCTTTTTGTTCTAGTTTTGCTTGAACAAAATTAAAAAGTTTTAACGCAAATTCTTTGTTTTCTTTTTCTTCTGGTGTGTTTGCTGGTGCTAATTCTATTTGTTTTTCAATTTGAACAACTTTGCTGTTTAAAAATTGCAAGACATCTGATTTCATTTGTGCATCTATATCAGCATCTTCATCTGTTTTTTGGTGATCTTGCCAAAAATCTCCAGCCATGTCAATCACACTATTATATGTGTCCATGAATTCTTCCATGTCCATTGATTGTGCATCATCCGCCATGTGTTTGTATTGTTGTATGTCAACTATTCCATAAAGTTTATCAAAACTTTTAACGTGCGGATAATGACCTTCTTCAGTTGTAACTGCATCTTTCATTCTTGCATTTTTTATGCCCATCTTTTCTAATTCTGGAGGCATTTTTGATACAACAAATCTGCCACTTGTATCTTGATCATCAAATTCGTATCCTACTAATTCCATTAATTCTTTAATTGCATAGGCGTGGTCTGATGATCCAAAACCTTGGTCTTCTGGCCAATCATCATATTTTTGTTCTAATTCTTCAACTGCATCTTTCCACTTGTCTTTTAAGCCATGCCATTCTTCTGCTGTAATAAACTTTCTCATTAAAGCCATTCTTACTAAACCCATACCATCAAATGGTGCGTCTTCATTTTTAGGCAAATTTTTCTCTGCCCATCTACGTAGTTCTTCTTTTCTCTTTGCGATAGTTGCCTGTGTTTCAGGATCTCTCATTCTAGGATTGTTTTGAATCTGTTGCAGAGTTTTCATTTTTTCTTTGTAGTCAGCCACATCCTTTGGATCTGGTTGTCCTGCAATTTTAAATTCTGGTAATATGTTTCTTATCTTCATTTTTTACGTCCTCTAAACTTGTATGGTCCTTGCAAGTATGGTCTTCTGAACCAAAGTTTAAACCATTCTTCATCGCCTGGTTTCAAGCCTAGTTCTCTTTCTTTTTGCCTTAAAGCAGTTGCAGTGTGACTAATATTTTCACCCATAGATGGTTCTTCGTTGTGTTCACCTATGCCTGCAAGTTTTTTTAAATCTGCTATATTCATATTTATGCTGGCTCCATGGTAACACCCAAGCCTTTACGCACATCATCATACATTGTGCCTGCTAATTTAGGGTCTAATGGGGTCATTCTAATAAAATTATCACGGTCTCCACGTGCCGCAAGTTCACGCATCTTACTTGCACTAACACCTGACACACCATCTGCATCAGGATCTCTATCACCTGCACTGATAACTTTAATGCTGTCAAATTGATAATCTTTGCCGTTGTATGCGTTTAAAAGTTTATTGAACTGTTCTACTCTGTCACTGCCTGCCACATAAAGAACACTTGTATATCCACGGCTTTGCAAATACTTCATAGCATCTACCCAAGTTCTAATCGATGCATCACCTATCTTAACACCAGGAAACATTGCTGTTGCATATGTAACTTTTTGTTCGTGTGTGAGAGGATCTTGTTTTCTATTTGTTTTTGTTGGACCTAGAAACAAATAATGATCACCGTTCTGTGCCTTGATTGTGTCTACAAGTTTTTTGTGTCCAGCAGTTGGTGGATTGAATCTACCGAATGCAAATACTGCCGTTGTATTTTTTGCTTCAACTACTTCGCGGATATACATGATTAACCCTCATTTGTTTCAGCGTCAACCATTCTTTGCATTAAGTTTCTTCTATCTTCGTCAGTAATTGCTTCTGCAAATTGCTTTGGAATGTTGTACTTGCCACAATATTCTTTAATACCCATTTCAATAACAGGCATCATACCTTCATTGTCACCAGTTTGCTTTGCTTTATTCATTGCTGGAAAGTAATTGTGTCTATAAAAATCATCATCGTTCATTATGTAAAAATAGATATCATCCATTAGATTGTAATCTAATTTAGCATCTTCATTTGAACTGAATTCGTTTAGTCTTACCATTTTCTACAACTCCAATATCTTGCTTTTGTTCTTGGTCCTGGATTATCGCAATTATGTCTTGCTCTAAAACTTCTACGTCTTGCAGGATTAGATTTTTTAATTCTCATATTAGGATCACCAAAGTTAACTTTTTTAATATTTTTTGTCTTTGGATCTCTTACAAATACTTTAAACTTTTTTACATCACCACGCATTGGTTTTCCTAGTGAAACTTTTCTACCTCTGTATTCTGCTTCGTCTAAAGACTCATCTTCACTGTACCACATATCGCCATATGCTTCAAAAAATTCATCACCTTCGTATGTTTCTTCATCTGGATTATTATCACTTATTTCTATTTCTAAACCTTCTATACCCATTTCTTGTAAATTTTTAGAAATTGCATCTGCTAATTCATCGGATTCAAATTGGTCTAGTTGTCTGTGTAACTCTAATGTTAATACTTGATTACCATCAACATTTTCAAATGTAGTGTAACGAGTTTCACTTTCTAATAAGCCAACGGCACTGTGCCATAAAGCAACGTCTATGTGCTCTTGTGTAAATTCTTTTTCTTGTATAATATTGATAAAATGATGCATAATTCTCCTTAATGGTTAAGCATGATTGAACTGATTGTGCCATCAGTGTAATTAATCACGGCTCTTACCCATACAAAGTTTCCTGTAAAGTTGTAAGCAAAAGCACCATCTTTACCAGCAGTTGTACTGTCATATGTTGTACCTGCAATATCAAAGTAGTCTGCATCAACTGGATTAGTTGCTAGAGTGCCTTGCATTTTAATTGTGCCTGCAACACCTGAAACATTGTATTGAACAGTGTGTAAACCGTCTGATCTACCATAATAACCGTCACCTTTGAACTTGTCACCTGTGACTGTTTCAGCCGTGCTATCGCCCGGATGTGTAGTTGCTGATACTATTGTTTCGCTTGTTGCTGGCATATGCGTATATTTAGCCGTAGAGTGCTATTGCCAGACTAGGATTGTTTTTCAAGCAATTTAACGCCGTCTGAATAGTCTAAAACAATGCCCTTTTTATCTGCTGAAACCTTAACTTTTCCGCCTTGTTTTAACTTACCAAACAGTAGTTCTTTTGATAGGTCCTTTTTGATCTTATCGTCTATTAATCTTTGCATAGGTCTTGCACCCATTTTATCATCATATCCATGCTCAACTAGATAATCTATTGCTTCATTTGTAAGTTCAATTGCAACGTTTTTCTCTTTTAACATTACTTTTAAATCTACCATAAACTTACCAACGATCTTCATTAATACTTCTTTTGCTAATTTTTTGAACACCACTGTGGCATCAAGTCTGTTTCTAAATTCTGGAGCAAAGAATTTCTTCATTTCTTTGTCATCATAATCCGTTGTTTTGCTGGCATTGAAACCCATTACATTTTTGTCTAATTGATCTGCACCTAAATTCGTTGTTAAAATTAACACAATATTTTTACAATTTGCCGCTTTGCCATTATTACCTTGCACTGTTCCTTCATCCATAATTTGTAATAGTATCTGCGATACATCAGGGTGTGCTTTTTCAACCTCATCTAGTAGCAATACACAGTTATTGTTTTCTTGTAATTTTGTAATTAATAATCCAGTATTTTCTTCAAAGCCTACGTATCCTGGCGGTGACCCAATTAATTTACTTACTGCGTGTTTTTCTTGATATTCTGACATATCAAATCTAACAAGTTTTACGCCTAATTGTTCTGCCAATTGTTTTGCTAATTCTGTTTTACCACATCCTGTTGGACCCATAAACACAAATGAACCTATAGGTTTATTATCACGTTTTAGACCTGCTTGAGCAACTAAAATTTTATCTACAACTTGTTCAATTGCATGGTCCTGTCCATACACGTTTGCTTTTAAATTTTTAGATAAGTTTGCAAGATTACTTGATTCTTTTTCAGCAATATTTTCAACAGGCATCTTAACTTGTTTAGATAATTCAAATTGTACTTGTTCTTCGTCTACTATCCTATCTGCGTTTTGCTCTTTTAAATTGTATCTTGAACAAGCCAAGTCTATTAAATCTATTGCTTTGTCTGGTAATTTTTTATCTGGTTGATATTTAATGCTTAATTTTACAGCCGCTTCAATACCTTCGTCTGTAATTGTAGCATTATGAAATTCTTCATAATACTTTTTCAATCCAGCAAGTATTTCTAATGTTGTGTGCTTGTCTGGTTCATCAATACTAATTCTAGCAAACCTACGCATCAGTGCTCTATCTTTTTCAAAATATTTTCTATACTCTTCCCAAGTTGTGGACGCAACAACTTTCAAATCGCCTTTAGTTAATACAGGCTTCAATAAATTTGCTAGGTCATTGCTGTTTTGTCCACCACCTGCTCCCGCACCACTTATATTGTGTGCTTCATCGATAAAACATACTGTCTTACCTTTTTTCTTTAAACCATTAAGAACCATTTTGAATCTTTCTTCAAAATCACCTCTGTATTTAGAACCAGCCAACATTGCTCCAATATCAAGATTGTAAACTTCATATCCTTTTAAAAATGCAGGGCAAGTTTCATTTACTATATTAAATGCTAAACCTTCTGCTATTGCAGTTTTACCTACACCAGGATCACCAACAAGTATAACATTGTTTTTCATTCTACGTCCTAGTGTTAGTGCTATTTGATTTAATTCGTCTATTCTTCCTATTACAGGATCAATTTTTTTCTTTTTAACTTCCGAATTTAAATTTGTTGTGTATTTGTTTAATGCTCTTTTTGTTTCACTTGCATCTATTTCATCTTCATACAGTTCTTCTATTTCACTGTGTATGTAATCCTGGAATTTTTCTTTATTGATTCCTGACTCCATTATATAATAGTATGCCCAACTTTTTGATTCACTTAATAAACTTAAGAATACATCAGTTAAATCTATATTACTTCTACCACTGAATAATACCTGAGTAAATGCTCTATTCAACACTCTTTCTACACTAACAGTCTTTTTGGGTTTGAATTTAGAGTGTGTCATTTTAATACCTTCTAGTTTATTGTCTAGATATGTTTTAAGATGATTTTTAATATCCTCAGGTTCAGTGCCATAACCTTTTAATATATTAGAAAATTTAGTATCGTCCAGCATAGCATATAGTAAATGCTCCAGTGTAACATATTCGTGACGCCACTGTTTGGCAGAGTTTACTGCTCTATCGAATACTTTCTGCAAATCACCACTAGGTTCAACCATTAAATGCCTTTAATACTTTTTGTTGTTTCTTTTTAGCCATATCCAAACGTAATTTTGAAACTCTTTGATCAAAGGTAATACCTTGGAGATGGTCGTATTCATGCAAAAATACTCTTGCATGAAAACCTTCTAACTTAATTATACATTCTTTTTGCTCAATGTCAAGATACTGCACACTCACAACACTTGGTCTTGACACCTTCAAGTACAGTCCTGGAAAACTTAAACAACCTTCTTCCATTTCTACTTTTTCTGTATTAACTTCAGTAACAATAGGATTAATTACTGTCATAGGATCCTTTTCTCCCATTACAAATATCTGTGCATCAACACCAACCTGATTGGCGGCTAATCCAATTCCTTTGTATTTGTGCATCAAATCAATCATATTTTTTGATATTTCACCCGGATCCATTGTGCTGAAGTCAAATTCTTTAACTTGTTTTTCTAGAAATTCGTCTGGTGCTTTAATTAGTTTCATTTTTCATCCTTTGAACTTGTTCTAAAATTTTTGGATCATTTATATTTGGTACATCTCCTTGTATTGTAATATATAAATTTCCTCGCCTATTTCCTCTAGTTGGTAAGCCTTGTTCTTGTATACTTAATACTGTTCCAGGTTGCGTACCTTTAGGAATGGAGATAGCAAGTTTTCTTTTTTCTAATGTTTGGATATTTGTTTTTGTTCCTGTAATTAAA
>Ga0310343_10001950_pt1 | contig 10767 bp, 8 predicted proteins | sample HC15DNA2025_MG_FD_203519 | JGI IMG/M metagenome (GOLD analysis project Ga0310343, IMG submission 203519) | Marine microbial communities from station ALOHA, North Pacific Subtropical Gyre - HC15-DNA-20-25_MG | ecosystem: Environmental > Aquatic > Marine > Oceanic | place: Pacific Ocean: North...
CCCGTCCAGATCGCCTATCTCGACGGGCCGCGCCTTCGGCGCTCACTTTTGGCGGCTTGCGATTACGCACAGCAGCAGCGCGTTGAGTTAAACCGCATCAATGTTTTCCCTGTCCCAGATGGGGATACTGGGACGAATCTTTCTCTGACGCTTCAGGCAATAGCCGATCACTTAGGGGGAGTCAGCGCACGATCGGTTGGAGAAGTAGCGCAGCGGGCTGCAGAGGGAGCAGTCCTAGGTGCGAGGGGAAATTGCGGGATGATGCTTTCGCATTTCTTGCTGGGTTTCGCCGAGAATATTGAAGGTCGGACACGGATAACAACCGGTGAGCTCGGGGAAGCGCTCAGTGCCGGAGTCGATATTCTCTATGAGTCTCTTGAGAATCCTGTTGAGGGGACGATCCTCACGGTTATGCGTGATGTGGCCACTGCTGTTTGCAAGTCAGCTGAGGACGACTTTGTGCCCCTCATTTTAGAGGCCGTAAGGGAGGCGAGATTATCACTGGAGCGCACACCTGAGAAGCTTGAAGCCCTGAAGAAGGCCGGAGTCGTTGATGCTGGCGCTAAGGGTTTTGTGAGTATGCTCGAGGGAGTACAGATGTTCGTGAATGGCGAGCCCATTTCAGCAGACAACACCGAACATCAGTTTGAAGGTCAATCCGTCTTGGCGATGGTCGACTATTCGGTGGAGGACGAACAGTACCGCTTTTGCACTGAGGCTTTGGTGCGTGGTTCGACGCTGCCCGCGCAACCTGAGGTGCGTGAAGCTCTTCGCGACTTAGGGGATTGTTTGATAGTGATTCGATCACAAGACGTTCTGAAAGTGCACATACACACGGACGAGCCGGAAGACGTATTTTCTTACCTGCGTTCCGTCGGTGAGCTGGCTACTCATAAAGCTGAGGACATGTATGTTCAGCATGAGACCATAGGAGCTGCGAGTGTGTCGGCCTCACATAGGTCAAAGGGGCACATTCAGATCGCGCGAAGGCCGGTGACGGTGGTTACTGACTCCGCGTGTGATTTGTCAAAGGAGGTTGTCCGCGCACATGGCATCCATGTCATCCCAATGTCTCTTGTTCACGGTGACAAGACTTGGCGAGACGGCGTGGATATCACCGCTGAGCAATTCCATGAGAAACTGCGCACAGACCAAGCCCTCCCGACAACAAGCCAGCCAGCGCCGGTCGAGTTTTTAAAGGCCTTCCAGGCTGCAGGGGAGGAGGGTGAGTCAGTGATTGGGGTCTTCGTTGGCTCTACGTTGAGCGGAACGGTTCGTGCTGCCGAGATGGCTGCCGACAATGCCGGAGATACTTCCACACATGTGGTAGACTCGCTTGGAGCCTCTCTTCTACAAGGCATGTTGACCCTTAAGGCAGCGGAGCTCGGAGAGAGTGGTTGGGGTGTACAAGAAATTCGGAAAGAATTGGACCGCATCCGACGTCAATCCGGAATCGTGTTTACTGTGAGTACTTTTGAGCGTTTAATCGCATCCGGGAGAGTGGGTCGCGGCAAGGCTTTACTCGGTCGGTTCTTGGGCCTGAAGCCAATCTTGGGTGTGACGCCAGAGGGTGAGGTGGCCGCGTTTGGCAAGGCCTTTGGTGACAAGCGTGCTCGGCCGGAATTGTTGAGGGTGGTAAGGAAGCAGGTGCCCGAGGGGACGAAAAAAGTTCGTTTCGGGATTGTTCAGGTGGGGGTTCCAGAGATTGTTCCTGACATCACGGCCGCCTTAAGGGGAGAGTACGGTTCGGATGTTGACGTGCTGGCTGCCCCAGCAACTCCAGTGATTGCGACGCATACTGGGGTGGGAGCGTGGGGCGTGGCGTGGCTTGTCGAAGACTGAATCGATTGAGTTTATGACGGGTCAGGCATACCCGTAGTTAAGGGTTTGCCGTCTGTGCCCACCGATCCACTAGGTCAAACTAACTTTTGTTTTCCTGCAACGAGGACCTGGTATGTAGCTGTCTGCGCCTCGCTGAGGGTTGGGGGCAAAGTCACCACCGTGGCTTTCGAACTCATATCGGTTGGGATATGGAGCATCATAGAACTCAAATCGAAGCTGCTGTCCTCGACATAGGGACTTGCTCGCCCTGTCTCATCGATCTGAACGGTTTCCCCTGGAGCTAGAGCTAGGGCGAGAAGGCGACCGTATTTTGCCCAAGCCTGTAACGGGTCCATTTCACCTGCCGCAATCGAGGGGATGAGCGTGCCTTTGTAGTAGGTTGCCGCATCCTCGTACTTCTCTGGGCTCAACTCTCTTAACTCACGGAGTTGGTCGCGGTAGAACTCCCGGGGGTCTCTCGCGCCAGTGGTCTCGAGAGCCGTTAGTAGCAGCTTTTCAGCTTTTTTGGTTAGATCAGAATTCATGGCGTGAGCATCTCGACCTGAACGTTCCAAGTCAACGTAGCGCGATGCCTTTGAGTTCTTATGATTCTCGCTCCTAGACTCCGCGCGTCATTTCGTCCAGAAACTCTGAGTTTGTCTTCGTCATCTTCATTCGCCCGGATAGGAAGGAGATAGCTTCCTCTGGTGGCATGTCTGAAAGAAAATTTCTAAGGAGAAAGACACGGTTTAGCTCAATATCTGATAGAAGGAGCTCTTCTTTTCGGGTGCTAGACTTGTTCAAGTCTATCGCCGGGAAAATCCGTTGTTCGGCTATTTCTCGTGCGAGCACTAGCTCCATGTTTCCAGTGCCCTTGAATTCTTCGAAGATCACTTCATCCATTCTACTGCCCGTCTCAATGAGAGCTGTAGCGACTATGGTGAGTGAGCCCCCGTCCATGATGTTGCGTGCTGATCCAAAGAAATGCTTGGGCTTTTGAAGAGCTTTAGTGTCGAGCCCTCCTGACATGATGCGCCCGGAGCGTCGGATAGCTGCGTTGTAGGCCCGACCCAAACGGGTGATAGAGTCGAGCAAGATGACCACATCCTTGCCATGCTCGACCAGGCGTTTCGCCTTTTCGAGCACCATCTCTGCGACTTGAATGTGTCGCTTCGGTGATTCGTCAAAAGTGGAGGCTACTACTTCTCCCCGGACCCTTTGCTGCATTTCCGTGACCTCCTCAGGTCGCTCGTCAACGAGGAGGACGATGAGGTGAACCTCGGGCCAATTGGTTGAGATTGCGTCCGCCATCTGTTGCAGGACGGTTGTTTTTCCTGCTTTGGGAGGAGAAACGATTAGGCCGCGCTGTCCTTCACCAATAGGAGCGATGAGATCTACCATTCGCATCGCGAGTCCTTCCGGGTCCTCTGGAACTTCAAGACTGAGTCGCTTCTCGGGATATCTTGGCTTTAGCTTGTCGAAGTCCCCACGTTCCTTCCCTTCTTCTGGGTCGAGTCCATTAAGAAAGTCGACTCTCTCGAGTGCGATGTACTTCTCTCCTTTGCGGGGAGGACGGACTTGACCGATAAGAGTATCACCTGTCTTTAGCGCGAACCGCTTGATCTGTGATGGGCTCACGTAGATGTCATCTGGACTGTTCACGTAGCTCCAGACCTGTGAACGCAGGAACCCATATCCCTCTCTGAGTATCTCGAGAACACCTTCTCCGGTCAGGGGTTCACCGTTTTCGAGCAGGGTGCGCTCAATCCGGAGTAGGAGTTCTTGTTTGCGGAGTGCCTGGTACTGACCTAGGCCTAATCCCTCGGCTAGATCGTGAAGTTCTCCGATGTTCTTGCTTTGTAGTTCTGCGATGTCCACAGAGATGTCTGTGTGGGAGACCAGCCGGCACGATCCCTTTTTCGATCGCACACGAGCATTGGGAAGATACGACCCGCAGGCCGCGATTAGTTGGTCGCCGGCAGAGTCACGTCCAAGCGATTGGAACGGGCCGACGTTGGGAGGCCAAACTGCAAAAGCTTTGACCCAAGCCAACGTAATCAGCTAAAAAAATGAGGTCAAGCCAGATATTTCGCATTTTTTGGGATTCTTATCTTGAGGTTGTCTCGCTAAGCTGAGATAACCCTGTTGCTGGCTCAAAAAAGTGGATGCAACGTTTTTGACGATCCTATGCTGGCGGTTGATGCGATTTAAGCGAGAGTTAGGGCATTGACTTGCAGAAATTGAAAAAAAACGTTTACTCGTTCCTAAACGTTTACGGAAAAACAAGCAGGTTTCGTCGTGGCACGTCATAATCGTGAGGGGACTGGTTCGGACCAATGCGGGTTCCGATATCGTGTTAGCTATCAGCCTGACTGGCTCAAGCGCGTGAGAGTAACCCGGCAGCTGGAATCAGAGCGCCAGTCAACAAAGACCCTCTTGTGGAACCCTGTTCCCGATTCTGAGGCCGAGCCGGGTGAGAGAGTTAGGACCCGAGTTTTATCGGATGACCAGTCCATCGAATTCGCGGTAGCGCTTACTGACCCTGCGGCGGCCGTTAGGTGTATAAAAGTTTGTTACGAGATTCCTGTGGAGAATGGGCGCACCCAAGAAGTTGAGTTTTCCCTCGAAAGAAAGACCGACTCAGACAGCTAGTTAAGTTAAAAGAGGTGGGCTTAGGATTTGAGCCGTTGATCGACTCGGGGGAGCGATTAGACTTGATGTCTTCAGGTCACCACAGTGAGTGCTGACTCGTGTTTCTTTCAGGATAACAACCCGAACCTGTGTGCTACCCAAGAGCCGTATTGATTAACAGAGGCTGCAGAGCCGATGGCTGACGATATCCGGGACATTACGATAATCGGCGGCGGGCCTACTGGCCTTTTTGCGGCATTCTATGCCGGGATGCGTGGGACATCCTGCCGCATCGTAGATTCTTTGCCGGAGCTGGGTGGTCAACTCGCTGCACTGTATCCGGAGAAGTACATCTATGATGTCGGAGGCTTTGCGAAGGTCCTTGCTAAAGATCTAGTAAAGGGTCTGGTTGAACAGGCGCTTCAGTTCGAACCTGACGTCGTCCTAGATGAGCAGGTGCAAGCTCTTGACTCTGCCGGTGACCACTTTGTGCTGAAGTGCGCAGGTGGTTCATACAGGACTAGGACTGTAGTCATCGCCGGGGGAAAAGGGGCTTTCGAACCGATGCCGTTGAAATGTCCTGGGTATGAAGAATTTATGCATAAAGGCGTCGAGTACGCTGTGCGCGACCCCGAGACGTTTCGTGGAAAAAAGGTCATGATTGTCGGAGGTGGCGACACTGCGCTCGATTTCGTGGTCATGCTCAAAGACGTTGCCGAATCCTTGGCTCTGGTGCACCGCCGTGATGGGTGGAGGGCGCATGAGGCGACGGTTGCGTTAGTGGAAAAGGCTGCTGAGGCTGAAGAGATTGATCTCCGGACCTTTTACGAGGTGCGTGCTATTCACGGGGGCAGCTCGGTTGAACGAGTAACAATTTTTGACAACCGGACTGACAAAGACACGACGCTTGAGTGTGACGCGGTATTGTCATGCCTTGGGTTCAAACCAGATCTGGGCCCGATTAAGTCGTGGGGTCTGAAGGTTGAGAAGAACCGCATTCTCGTAGATGCACTGATGGCCACGAGCGTTTCGGGCGTATTTGCAGCGGGTGACGTTGTAGACTACGAGGGGAAGTTAGACCTTATCGCTACCGGGTTTGCTGAGGCGGCCGTTGCCGTGAACAATGCGGTGCACCATGTCGATCCTAAGGCACGGGTCAATCCCGGTCACTCAACGAACATGAAAGTCTTTAAGGAATAGTGAGGAACCGAGCATGACCGACAACGGCACGCCTCAACACGAAAAAGTTGTCATCATCGGCTCCGGTCCAGCAGGCTGGACTGCGGCGATCTATGCCGCCCGAGCTGAGATGAATCCGTTCGTGATTGAGGGAAACATTAGCCGCACAATGATTCCGGGTGGTCAACTCATGTTCACGACTGAGGTCGAGAATTACCCGGGTTTCAAAGACGGGGTCGACGGTCAGTCGCTTATGTTGGAGATGAAAGCTCAGGCACTCCGTTTCGACACCCGCGTGCTTACGGAGGACGTCGTGGACATCGATAAGGACGTGCATCCGTTCCGGCTCACCACGACGAACGGAACTGTTGTAACCGCTGACGCCTTGATTCTAGCCACTGGAGCTAATGCAAACTGGCTGGGACTCCCCAACGAGGAGCGGCTGGCACAGAGCGGTGGCGGAGTGAGTGCCTGTGCGGTCTGTGATGGGGCGTTGCCACACTTCCGGGATAAGGTACTGGCGGTGATCGGCGGTGGAGATACCGCGATGGAGGACGCCCTCTATCTGACAAAGTTCGCCAAGGAAGTGGTAATCATTCATCGGCGAGACGAGCTGCGAGCGTCGAAGATCATGGCGGAGCGCGCTATGGAGAGCGAGAAGATCACCTTCGCCTGGAACACCGTTGTCACCGAAGTGCTCGGTGACGACGTCATCACCGGTCTTCAGCTTAAGGACGTGCACTCGGGTGAGCAGCGGGAACTCGAAGTCGGGGGACTATTCGTTGCGATAGGCCACTCGCCCAACACGGGATTCCTGAAGGGCGTGGTCGAACTGAAGGACAATGGCTACGTAGATACTCCGATCCCTTGGCGTACACAGACCTCGGTGCCCGGAATCTTCGCGGCCGGTGACGTGATGGACGACTACTATCGACAGGCCGTCACCGCGGCCGGCACTGGATGCATGGCTGCTCTGGAGGCCGAGCGATGGTTGGCTCACGGGGGATAAGAACGAGAAACGCTATGGAGTTGCTAGCGCTAGTAGATTGATCCAGTGCGATCTGTGCAGCGCCTGGGGGCTCGGGCGTCGTCAGGCCTGTGGTCCGGAAGGTCCTAGCAGTCGGCCTCCGTCGACCGGGATTATGTGACCTGTGACGAAATCAGCCTCGATCAGGTACATTAGCGCCTGAACGACATCGTCCGGTGTGCCGTTGCGCTCTAGCGCGGATCGCTCCGCCAGCGCCTGTCTTCGCTCCATCGGCCAGTCGTCGGGCGGAAGCACGGCGCCGGGCGCGATACCGTTAACTCGTACTTGGGGAGCTAGAGCACGAGCTTGAATGCGCGTTAGGTGTGCGAGCGCCGACTTAGAGACCGCGTGGTGAGGATAGACGCTCCACGCTTGCCATGCCGAAAGGTCCGTGATGTTTACGACACACCCGCGTGAATCCCGTAGCATGTCGGCGCCCGCTCGTACGATGAGATGGGGAGCGCGGACGTTCAGGTCCATTACGCGGTCCCACTCCTCTGCATCGACGTCGAGTAGAGGGACGTCCTGAAAGGATGCAGCGGAGTTGATGAGGACGTCCAGTCGACCGAATGAGGTACGCACTGTATCGATCACGCGATCAGCCGAGTGGGCTTCACTCAGATCCGCTTCGACGTGTACCAGCGTACGTCCGAGCGCTGACACATCCGCTGACAATGTCTTTGCCTGAGCCGAGGATGAGCAATACGTGATTACGAGATCGTACCCGGCCCGTGCCAGACCTAGACTGATTGCACGGCCTACGCGGACGGCGCCTCCCGTGATCAGTGCCACGCGTTGCCTGTCACCATCGGTCATGGCGAGACTCCTGCTTCCGAGCGCCGCTTAGCGCCGTACCGAATAAGATTAGGGAAGGATATTCAAGCCGAACCTTACGGCTAGGTTAGCGATCCTAACGTTTTAAGAAGGACGGGCATCTTACCTAGTGTTACGTATCGAGTCGAGAGCATGAGGGGAGTTGTAAATGATTGTGATCCCGAAGTGGTTCGCGATGTTTTCATTGTGTTTCCTTCTTGCATGCGACGCGGTGGTGAGTCAGCCGGAGTTTGTTGAGGAGCCGGGGGAACCCGTTGATCTTTCGAGCTACTTCATCACCCCGACGCTGTGCAGCGACTCTGAGGGACCGACGTGCACGTCTCTGCGCCTTGGAGATACTCACCTGACCACTACGAGCCCGGCTCAAGGAAAGCTTTTCGCCTGTGTCGCCGGGAACGCGCGTGCACCAGGGAGTGATCCGGCACGGATCACTTGGATAGATTGGGCAGCTGGAACGTGGAACCTGCTCGCTAAGCCGTTTCTGCCCGCGGGCTCATTCTCTCCCCAGTCCGGCTCAGTGAGTGTGTCCGAGGTTGGTGGCATCCGCAGTATCACCGTGAACAATCTTCCGGTGGACGGAAAGATCGGCGACTGGCCGATGACGCAGTATGCGATGTTGTCTGCGATCGACCGGAATCCTGGGGTGCCAGCAGCTACAAACGTCACATTCAATATTCCTATCTCCCCGGTGGTTAGCGTTACGCCTTCCTGCACTTCTCTCGGAGCGATCGGTGTGACGCTCAATGGGGTAGTGCTGTATAACGCAGTGGATGCGCGTGGGAATGACGCCGTTGCCCACGAAATCGTCGACGAGTTCGGCGGCCATCCTGCGATGAGCGCTTACCACTATCACTATCTTCCTGAGCGGCTCGATTCGGCGCCGATGTCGGATGGCCATTCCGGGCTGGTCGGCTACATACGCGATGGATTCGGGCTTTACGGCTACGACGGTGAAGGGGGTGTGGAGTTAACCAACGCCGATCTTGACGAGTGCCACGGCCACGATCATCAACCATTGGGCTATCACTACCACGCCACTATTGAATACCCCTACACAATTGGTTGCTACAGAGGAGATCCAGAGTCTGCATTCTTCTCTTCGGCGAGCGCGTTTGAAGACAAGATTAGTAACATCCCCCAAGAATTGAAAACGGAACCTGCCAGAGCGTTTCTGCGAGGGATGATTGCCCACCATCAGCAGGCATTGGACATGGTTGCTCTCGTGCGGCGCAGCACATATGGAAGGGATATACGTGAGATCGCCGTGAGGATGCAGATCGCTCAGGCCGAAGAAATCAAATTGATGCAGTCCTGGCTCAATGGAGACGTGATCCTAGATGGCGACGTGGAGGTTGTGTCGGGCGATCAGGATCGGTTAATGCCCGGAATGCTCTCGGAGGAACGCATGGCGAAACTTCGTGCGGCCCAAGGCGAGGATTTTGATCGACTTTTCCTCCAGTCCATGATTGAACACCACGAAGGAGCGATTAAGATGGTTAGTGTCTTTCTCGAACGGTTTGGTTCACTCGGAGATACAATTGTTTTGGATTGGTTCATCGACCATATAAAGGCAGAGCAGGGCATAGAGGTGGCTAGGATGAGCAGGATGCTGGCACGGCTGCAGTGACCAGCCGGACATGGCCGCGATGTTCCCCTTCATGTAGCGGCCAGCGAGAGTAGATTTTTAGTAGTTGTTCTTTCGATGTTGTTGTGCCCGTCCACACCTACAAAAAGGACCGATGTCCGATGGCTGACACGTACCGCATAGAGAGAGATTCTCTTGGCGAGATGAAGGTCCCTGCAGAAGCACGCTACGGTCCGCAGACTCAGCGCGCCGCAGAGAATTTTCCCATCAGTGGTCAGCGTTTCAGTCGCCGTTTCATTCAGGCGATGGGTCTGATTAAGAAATCGGCTGCTGAGACCAACGTTGAACTGGGCAACCTCGACCCGGTGGTAGCAAAGGCGATCATTGCAGCCGCGGGTGAAGTTGCAGATGGCGCATGGGATGAGGAGTTCGTTCTGGACATCTACCAGACTGGCTCTGGTACGTCGACGAACATGAATACCAATGAGGTGGTCGCGCATAGGGCGACAGAGCTCCTGGAAGGCACAGGCTCGGTGCATCCAAACGATCACGTAAATTTTGGACAGTCCTCAAACGATACGATCCCGACCGCGATTCACATATCCACCCGCATCGCGATTGAGGAAGAACTAATACCGGCTCTTCAACACATGCACGATGCGATGGCTGAGAAGGCTACAGAATTCGACGGAGTTCTGAAGTCTGGACGAACTCACCTCATGGACGCGACGCCCGTTCGACTTGGTCAGGAGTTCTCTGGCTACGCAACACAGATCCGGAAGGGCATTGAGCGCGTTCGTTTGGTTGCGGCTGAGTTGCAGGAGCTCGCACTCGGCGGAACGGCCACCGGTACCGGTATTAACACCCATGAAGATTTTTCAACGCATACGATTGCCAAGATCGCGTCTGCTACTGGAATCTCGTTTTGTGAGGCGGATGATCATTTTGAGGCGCAGGGGGCGAAGGACGCTGCGGTCAATTGTGCGGGCGCGCTCAATACGATTGCCACCAGCTTCATGAAGATCGCAGACGACATTCGCTGGTTGGGTTCGGGGCCGACATCTGGTCTGCATGAGATCCGACTTCCTGCAGTACAGCCTGGCTCTTCAATTATGCCAGGTAAGGTGAATCCGGTTATGTCAGAGGCGATGATGATGGTGGCCGCTAGGGTTATGGGGAACCACACTACCGTTACCGTCGCGGGTAGCCGTGGCAACTTTGAGTTAAATGTCATGATGCCCGTCTTAGCTCACGCGCTCCTTGAGTCCGTAGAGCTACTTTCCAACATAGCTCACGCGTTTACTGATCGATGCCTGATAGGCATCGAAGCGAATCAAGAGCGTGCCCGCGAGCTTCTGGAGCGTAATCCTGCAATCGCTACTGCCTTGAACCCCTATATCGGTTACGACGAGGCAGCCGTTGTCGCGAAAGAGTCTGCAAGGCGTGGAGTTAGCGTTCGAGATATCGTCACGGAGAAGCGGCTTCTGCCCGAAGAACAGATTGATGAAGCTCTCGATGTTCGTTCGATGACTGAACCGGGTCTGCCAGAAGGCTAATGACGTCAAGAGTTTTTGATCTTCCTATCCGTTCGGGGTGAGAGATCAGATCACTGTTTTACAATTCACTAACCTTCCGTCATAACACATGCCATGGATGAATTAGGAGCTCACGTCTCAGCTAGCGGAGGGGT
>Ga0310343_10001953_pt1 | contig 10763 bp, 10 predicted proteins | sample HC15DNA2025_MG_FD_203519 | JGI IMG/M metagenome (GOLD analysis project Ga0310343, IMG submission 203519) | Marine microbial communities from station ALOHA, North Pacific Subtropical Gyre - HC15-DNA-20-25_MG | ecosystem: Environmental > Aquatic > Marine > Oceanic | place: Pacific Ocean: North...
AGTAAGAACATGGCACATTTTGCAGAATTAAAAGCAATAAAAGATCCAACAGGATTTACGGAAGATTCACATCAAATAGTACAAAGAGTAGTTGTTGTTGGCAACGATGTAGATACTGCAGCAGGACCATTAGGAGAAAATGATATGCACGTTGATGGAGAATCATGGTGTATTAATTTTTTTAATGGTGGTATTTGGAAACAAACTTCTTACAATCATAATTTTAGAAAACAATATGCAGGTATCGGAATGGTATATGATTCTGTAAAAGATAAATTTTTAGGACAACAACCTTACGCTTCATGGTCATTGGATGATAATGATGATTGGCAAGCACCAATCACATATCCATCAATTACAGGTGATGGTCAGGCAGAACCTGAGTGGGTTTACATAATCTCATGGAACGAGGATAAATATAACGCTGACAACACTAAAGGTTGGGAAGCAACTAAATCAAACGACGAATCGGAAACACCTACCAAATACAATTGGAATGGCACAGCTTGGGTGTCCGAATAGGAGACTCAAATGCCAAGAAACAAATCTGGCTCAGCAAACGGTGGGGTGATTGGAAAAACGAATAAAACTTCGTTTGGAAAATGCACTCAAACTGTCATAACATCAAACACACCTAGTGCAGTTACAACACAGCCAGGCACAAGATTAGTTAAAGCATTAGTTGTTGCTGGCGGTGCTGGAGGTGGTGGTGGTAGCCCAGCATCTACAATTGGTGGTGGAGGTGGAGGTGCTGGAGGTTTAAGAAATTTAGAAATACCAGTATGTGGTAACTCTGCTCTAGGAGCAGTTACAATAGGAGGAGGTGGATCAGGAGGATCTGGTACATCTACCACTTGTGGACAAGGTAGTTCTGGTAATAATTCAAGTGTAGTAATTGGATGTACAACTTACACTTCTTGTGGAGGCGGTGGAGGTGGTGGAAGAATTACATCAGGTTCTAATGCACCACAAGCTAATGGTGGTGCTGGTGGATCTGGTGGTGGATCAAGTTTAGCACCATGTGGTGTTAGTGGTGGGCCAAAAAGTTGTGCTGGTTCTGGAGTCGCTGGACAAGGTAATGATGGTGGGGCTTACAATAATAGTGGAGCTGGCGGTGGTGGTGGAGCTGGATCAGTAGGAGAGGCTGGAAACGTAGATGGAACAAATTATAGCGGTGATGGCGGATCGGGAACAGATGTATCAGGTTGTTTTCCAGGAGCACCAAACTGTGCAGTTTATGCTGGCGGTGGCGGTGGCGGTGGAAATAATTGTGGATCACCTAACCCTGCAACAACTGGAACAGGTGGGCCTGGCGGTGGGGGCACAGGTGGCACTTGGCCAAGTGATAATGGAGATGCAGGAACTGCAAACACTGGTGGTGGAGGTGGAGGTGGTTCTGGTAGAAATAATCCCTCTAATGGTGGTACAGGCGGAGCAGGTGGTTCAGGAGTTGTAATAGTAAAAGAATTAAGTAAAGCAAGTGGTGTATGGTCAATGCAAAGTCAATTTCAAGCCAAGCAACAGGGAACATGGCCTAGATTTTTAGAAAGTTATGATTTAAATTATCTTGTAGTCGCTGGAGGTGGTGGTGGTGGTGGAAATGGTCCTCCAGGTTATAATGAAAATGGAGGCGGTGGTGGAGCTGGAGGTTATAGAGCTAGTGGCTACGGGCCAAGTCCATTACAAGCTCCTGCTTTAACTATACAAGAAGGATCTTATACAATTACTGTTGGTGCTGGTGGAACAGGGGGAAGTAATGCACCTGTAACTCCAACTCCAGGAAGTATTTCTGTATTTAGCACCATTGAATCTGCTGGAGGTGGTAAAGGTGGTGGGATTGGTGCTGCAACTGGTGGCCCAGGAGGATCTGGTGGTGGTAGAGGAGGTTGGGGCAGTGATCCAGCAGCCACGGGTAATACACCTCCTGTAAGTCCACCACAAGGTAATAATGGTGGTTTAGGATGGGGATCACCTCACCCTCCTCCTGGAGGAGATTCTGGTGGTGGTGGAGGTGGTGGAGCAACTGCTGTAGGTGGTAATACATCTAGTACTAGTGGTGGAGCTGGTGGAGCTGGAGCAACAAATAATATTACAGGCTCATGTGTAGCTTACGCTGGTGGTGGAGGTGGAGATGGTCCAGGAGGAGCTGGATCAGGAGGATCTGGTGGTGGAGGATCTGATGGTGGAGCTGGAACAACCAATAGAGGTGGTGGAGGTGGTGGAGGTAATCATAATCAATCTGGTGGAAATGGTGGATCAGGTATAGTTGTTGTAAGAGGTCCAAGCGCGGTTACTTTTACAGTATCACCTTGTACAAATTCAACATCAACACATCCTGGTGGAGATAAGATAGCTACCTTTACAGTTTCTGGAACATTGACAGTTGTTTAATATATGTTATAAAAAGTTCATAAAGATATATGAACCTTACAAACTATTATTGGTACTTTAAATCAGCTGTACCTTCTCGTATATGTGATGAAATTGTAAAATATGGTCAACAACTTCAAGATCAAATGGCAGTCACTGGTGGATTTGGTGACGCTAAAAAATTAAATCAAAAACAAATCAAGGATTTAAAAACAAAAAGAGATTCCAATATTGTTTGGATGAGCGATAGATGGATTTATAAAGAAATACAACCTTATGTGCATCAAGCAAATGCAAATGCAGGTTGGAATTTTCAATGGGATTGGTCTGAATCTTGTCAATTTACAAAATATAAAAAAGGTCAATACTATGATTGGCATTGTGATAGTTGGGAACATGTATATAATAAACCTAATACTCCATCACATGGTAAGATTAGAAAATTATCTGTAACAGTAACTTTATCTGATCCAAAAAATTATAAAGGTGGTGAACTAGAATTTGATTTTAGAAATCTAGATCCGGATAAAAAACCTAATGTACATAAATGTAAAGAGATATTGCCTAAAGGATCTTTAGTTGTATTTCCTTCATTTGTATGGCATAGAGTATGTCCAGTTAAAAGTGGAGAACGTAATAGTTTGGTGATTTGGAATTTAGGGTGGCCATTTAAATGAGTTTTCCAAAACAATTAAATCTAGAACAATATTTTTCTTGTCCCATATGGTGGGCAGACGAACCTAAGTTTGTAAAAAAACTAAACAAGGCATCTGATAAATACATAAAAATATCACAGAAGAATCTAAAAAAACAAATAGATGATAGAAATAAAAAATTTGGTGACAAAGGAGATATGGGTCATGTGTTTCATTCAACAAGTTTAATAGGTGATCCTAAGTTTAAAGAATTACAGGATTATATCGGTGCAACCGCACATAATCTATTAAATGAGATGGGTTTTGATTTATCTCAATATCAAGTATTTACAACAGAGATGTGGGTACAAGAGTTTGCTAAAAAAGGTGGTGGACACCACACATTACACACACATTGGAATGGTCACATATCGGGTTTTTATTTTTTAAAAGCTAGTGAGAGAACATCGATGCCATTATTTGAAGATCCAAGACCAGGTAATGTTATGAACCTTTTACCAGAAAAAGATAAAACAAAAGTAACTCATGCATCCTCACAAATTAATTATAAAGCAAAACCAGGCAGAATGATATTCTTTCCATCATACTTACCTCATCAATACATCGTAGATATGGGTTATGAACCATTTAGATTTATACATTGGAATTGTCAGGCTATACCAAAAGGAGTGTTAAATGTCGTTCAAAAAAAATAAATACAGTGTTTTAAAAAGAGCTATTTCAAAAGAATTAGCAGACTTTGTTTACAAATACTTTAAAAACAAAAGAAATGTTGCAAGAGTATTATTTGATTCAAGATACATTTCACCTTTTACAGAGTATTGGGGTATATGGGCTGATGAACAGGTTCCAAATACATATTCTTGTTATGGAGACATAGCTATGGAAACTTTACTGCAAGAGGTAAAACCTGTTATGGAAAAACACACAGGATTAAAATTAAGTGAAACATATTCTTATGCAAGAATATATAAAAACGGAGATGTTTTAGCTAGACACAAAGATAGATACTCATGTGAGATATCTACTACATTAAATTTAGGTGGTGACTCATGGCCTATATATCTTGATCCAACAGGTAAACAAGGTCAAGCTGGTATTAAAGTAGATCTTAAACCAGGAGATATGTTAATATATTCTGGTTGTGATTTAGAACATTGGCGAGATGAATTTAAAGGTAAAGATTGTGGGCAAGTATTTTTACATTATAACAGATTTAATTCAAAAGCTGCTAAAGAAAACGCATTAGATAAAAGACCTATATTAGGTTTACCAGCCTGGTTTCGAGGATCTAAGTTGACTACATCTAAAAAATAGTCTATAAAAAGACTAGTGCGGGAGTTTCCACCACACCACAACTCCCGTGCTTTTACTCTGTTCATTAAGTAATAAATTTGGTATAAATGGATTTATTATGCTACAAAAGATAGGTTTTCAGCCAGGTATTAATAAACAAATCACACCTACAGGCGCGGAAGGTCAATGGATCGACTGTGACAACGTTAGATTTAGATATGGCACACCTGAAAAAATAGGTGGTTGGAAACAATTAGGTGAAAGTAATTTAACGGGTGCAGGACGTGGTCTTCATCATTATGTAAACAGCCTAGGTAGAAAATATGCAATCATAGGTACAAACAGAATTTTATATGCATACTCAGGTGGTGTATACTATGATATACATCCCATTAAATCTACAAACACGCTTTCAAATGCATTCAGCACGACCAACGGATCACCTACAGTCACTATAACATTTAGTGGAGATCATGGTATCAATGCATCTGATATTGTATTGTTAGATAATTTTTCTACAATAACTAATTCTAATTTTGGTGCATCTGATTTTAATGACAAAAAATTTATGGTAACATCTGTGCCATCAAGCACAACTATTACAATCACAATGCCTTCTAATGAATCTGGATCTGGTGCAACGACATCAGGTGGTATACGTGTTCAACATTATTATACTGTAGGACCCGCTGTACAAGCAAAAGGTTTTGGTTGGTCTTTAGGAACTTGGGGTGGTGAAGAAGTAGGAGCATTTACTACAACATTATCTGGTGCAATTAATGACACACAAACAACAGGTATTACGTTGGCAGATCCATCACAGTTTCCAAGTTCAGGTACAAACTTTGTATTAATAGGTACAGAAGAAATATCTTATACGGGTATTAATTCATCTAACGAATTAACTGGTGTAATAAGAGAAGTTAGAAATACTACAAAAGCATCACATGGCGCTGGAGATACGGTGACTAGCACGGCAAATTATGTAGCGTGGGGTGAAGCTGCATCTGGTGACTTAGTTCTTGAACCTGGTATGTGGTCATTAGATAATTTTGGTGATAAAGCCATATGTTTAATACATGACAGTGCCGTATTTGAATGGGACTCATCTTTATCAAATGCAACAGATACAAGAGCAACAATTATATCTGGTGCACCAACAGCTTCACGTCACATGTTGGTATCTGCTCAACGTCATTTAGTATTTTTTGGTACAGAAACAACAATAGGAGATACATCTACGCAAGATGATATGTTTATTAGATTTTCAGATCAAGAAGATATAAATAATTATGCACAAACAGCAGAAACCACAGCTGGCACAGATAGACTAGCTGATGGATCACAGATCAGAGGAGCTATTAGAGGTCGTGATGCAATTCTTGTTTGGACTGATACAGCTTTATTTACAATGCGTTTTATTGGTTCACCTTTAACTTTTGCATTTACACAAGTTGGAACACATTGTGGGCTTGTCGGACAAAACGCTTGTGTAGAAGTAGATGGTTCTGCATATTGGATGTCAGAGAACGGTTTTTTTAGATATGCTGGTAAGTTAGAATCATTACCTTGTTTAGTAGAAGATCACGTGTATGACAATATAAATTTAGAATCCGGTAATCAAATGGTATCAGCAGGATTAAATAATTTGTTTGGTGAGGTTATGTGGTTTTATCCGACAACAGGATCTTCTGTTGTAAATAGAATGGTTTGTTATAATTACTTTGATTCGTCACCACAAAGACCAGTATGGACGGTAGGCACATTAGCTAGAACTATGTGGGAAGACTCTGCAGTATTTGGTAGCCCACATGCGTTAGAATACGATGCAGCTACAGACACATCTTTTGATGTTGTGGGCAACACAGAAGGTAGAACAACATATTATCAACATGAAACAGGAACAGATCAAGTGAAAGGTGGAGCCGTTACAGCAATTACCGCTAACATATCTTCTGGAGATTTTGATATCACACAAGCAAGAGCAAGCACAGGTCAACAAACAGGAGTTGCAACATTTAGAGGAGATGGTGAATTTATAATGAAAATAAGAAGATTTATACCAGACTTTATATCTCAAACTGGTAATACACAAGTTACATTACAATTAAGAAATTTTCCTAATGATAGTCAAGCAAGTTCTTCATTGGGTCCTTTTACTGTAACATCTTCTACACAAAAAGTAGATACACGTGCAAGAGCAAGAGCTATTGCATTAAAAGTAGAAAATACATCGTCAGCTCAAAGTTGGAAGTTAGGGACTTTTAGATTAGACACACAACCAGATGGACGTAGATAATGGCAAAGATAGCACAAGTAATAACTAGACCTAGTAAAGAATATGATTTGTTTACAGCAGAGGCACAAGTCAGAGATCTTGATGCGATTGTAGAAAAATTAAATTCAACATTTCAAGAAGATTTAAAAGAAGAGGTAGAAGCATTTAACTTTTTTATTAATTAATGGCTAATTTATTTAAATTTGTAGGTATAGACAATAACACAACAGGTAGTGCACTAACTCCTTTTGGAAGTGGTAACCCTTTAGCAAATGAAACATATATAATTAAATCTATATTAGTGACATCAGAAGGCACACCTACAGTCACTGTTACAAACAATAACATCACAGCTATAAAATCAGCAGCTTTAACTGCTAACACTACAACAGAATTACTCACTAACCCTTTAGTGGTTGAAGGTGGTAATACTCTAACCGTGCAATCAAGTAACTCAAGTTCATTTGATGTAGCGATTAGCTATCTAAACATTAAAAAGGAGATAACAACATAATGAAAGATATTCCAGTAATAGAACCAAAAGAGATTATAACAACGATAACAAATATGAAAACAGGCGAAAAATATAAAGATGATAATGAATGGAAATCAAAGGGAATACCAGAATCTGACATAAGAAAAGACGTTAGGGTTATCATGCCTAGCCTTGATTTATTTGGAGAAACAAAATAGAATAATACGATGGCGATAACTAGAACAGAAATAGCAAAACAATTATTAGCAGACGGTGGACGTATAGGTCTTAAAAAAGGCGATATGCCTGATAGGCAACAATATTCAGCAACTCAAACACAAACAGGTGTAGTTAAAGGGGGTGGTAAATCTTTAGGTGGTGGTAAATTTGAAGATGCTGTGGTAACAGGTGATGATCTTAGAACAGCACGAAGAGAATTTGAAAGAGATGTTGGTGAAAGTCAATTAGATAATTTAAAAATAAAAGACAGAAATCTTCCTGGGTTATTAAACATGGGCCTAAATCTATTAAACAAACCTAGACAATTTATGTTAGATAAAAATGTTAATTATTTTAAAAGTTTATCCGGAATAGAAAATAAAGGTTATCCTAAAACAGCAGAGGGTTATAGACAATACATGCAAGACAGATTAGCAGGTAAAATAGACGCTGCAGGTAATCTTATCATGGGTGGAGACGATGATAACAATAATTTTATACCTGTAGATACAACATTTAACATGGACCAAGAAACAGAAAAAGAAGAAGATGAAGGTTTAAGATTAGCATTTAGAGCCGATGGCGGTAGAATAGGTCTTCAAGAGGGTGGTGGTATCGAACAAAGATTAGAACAACTAGGTGGTGATGTGACTTCTGCAGAACAAATGTTACAAGGTATTAATCAAAGATTAAAGACAGCTGAATCTAGTTTAGGTTCAGGTGGTAGTATTGGGGGTTTAGCTTCTTCAGTTCAAACACCAGATCCTTTTTTTGGTAAAAAGCCTTTAGGTGGTATTATAACTCTTGATGGCAAATTCTTACCAGGCAACATAGATAATCAAGGAATGAGTGCAGAAATGATAGCAGAAGCTAAAACTGAACAATTAGGAAGACTGCCTGCTATAGCTTTTCAAAACCCTGAAGGTAATTTAGAATTAAGACAACCTAATGTAATGCAATTAGGTATGGATAAACAAGTCAAATTTGATAAAGATCCTTATGCAAGAACACTATTAAGTGGATTAAGTCAAGATGGTCAACGATTTGATTCTGCTCAAAGTGCGTTTGATGCTCTTGCAGAATATACTCGTAAAGCTCGTGAGTTTAATCCTGGCACTCGAGATATGATTGGCACTGAACTTTTTCAAGGTGCAGAAGGATTTAAAAATTTTACTAATCTGTTTAATCAAATAAATGATCCAAACTACGTTGCACCATCACTACAACTTGCAAGTGCTGGGCCTTTTCAAGCTCAAGGAGTTTCAGGAGGAAGTTTAGGAGTACCAGCTTTAGGTTTTGCAGAAGGTGGACCTGTAGGTGGGATCATGGATCTTGAAACAGGAAGACAAATGTATTTCTTAGGTAAGTTAGTTAAGAAAGCAACGAGAGCAGTTAAGAAGATAGTCAAGTCACCGATAGGTAAAGCTGCATTGTTTGCAACACCTTTTTTAATGAATCCTGCTGTAAGAACAGGGATTGGCAGTTTTTTAAGAGACAAAGTTGCTCCGTTTTTATTTAAAGATACGTCAGGTAGTTTCATGGATATGTTAAGCGGTGGTTTAACAGGTAAAGGAAAATTAGCTTTAGGTGGTGCATTAACATTAGCACCTTTATTATTTCAAGAAGATGATCAAAAGGATGAATATCAAAAATTTTTAGCACAAAGAAGTGTTGGTGGACAATTACCAGCATCCATACCTGATATAAGAAACAATTATAGAGACTATATGGCGACAGCTTTTTTAGCTGATGGTGGTAGACCAGAGCCAGTAGCAAAGAAGACTATGCCATTATTAGATATGGATGGCAAAGAAAAAGACTACAGAGAAACAGGTGGTTTTGTAGACATGGGTAGAATGGAAAGAGCTGACGATGTGCCTGCCAGACTATCTAAAAATGAATTTGTATTTACAGCCGACGCTGTAAGGAATGCTGGTGAGGGAGATATAGACAAAGGCGCAGAAGTCATGTATAACATGATGAAAAACCTTGAAGCCGGAGGTGAAGTATCAGAAGAATCGCAAGGCTTAGATGGCGCACGTAAAATGTTTCAAACATCACAGAGACTAGAGGAAGTATTATAATGGCTATTACAGAAACACGACAACTACCACCAAAATTTATAGAAGAACTAGGAACAGATCTAGGAACTCAATTAATAGCACAATCTGGTCGACCAACAGTTGCACCAGGTATTGATCCAGCAACAGGTAAAAGATTAGATCTTAAACAATTAACAGGTGAGTCAGATGCAGATTTTGCAAAAAGACAACAGGCTGCACAAGAATTTGATATTAGAAAACAAAGCATAGCAGGACTTGCACCAACAGTTGCAGATCAAGATGCTTTACAAGCAAGAGCACAAGCTTTAGCGTCTGCTCAAGCAGGACAATCCGGTCTTGCATCGTTTCAACCATTTTTAACAAGAGCACAAGATCAAGCAGATGAAGCATCTAGATTAGCTGGAGCAGCTGAAACAGGATTAGCAAAAATAGGAACAGGAGCACAAGCTTTTCAACAAGACGTACAACAATTTATGTCTCCTTACCAATCACAAGTGATTGATGCAACATTAGCAGAATTTGATCGTAACAGAGCTATACAAGAACAAAGTATACGAGATCAACAAGCCGCTTTGGGCGTGCTCGGTGCAGGCCGAGCGGGAGTGCAACTCGCTGAGTTTGGCACAGGGGCTGCAAGAGAACGAGCATTACTACAAGCCAATCTCTTGCAACAAGGTTTTAATCAAGCGTCAGCACAAAGACAACAAGATATACAAAATAGATTTGGAATATCACAAGCAGCTCAAGGTTTAGGTGCATTTAGATCTGGATTAGGTGGACAACAAATAGGTTTAGGTCAAGCACAAGAAGGAATTTTAGGAAGTAATATAGGACGTTTAGGTTCATTGGGCGCAATCAACCAAGCGCAAGCTCAAGCACAGGCAGATGCAATAAGAGAAGCAAACAGACAAGCTGCAATGTTACCACAAGAAAACTTAGCTAGATATGGTGCTCAAGTTACAGGATTGATGGGTGGTTATCCAGGTACAACTACACAAACATTCACACCTAACCCAACACCATTACAAACAGCTTTAGGTATCGGTACAACACTCGCAGGTCTATATTTAGGAAAAGGATAATGAAAAGAGTATTAAGTAGACCAATGTTTAGAATAGGTGGTTCTGCAGGAACTGGTATTACATCAGGACTAGATCAACCAAGAAAACAATATGAAAATGGTAATAGAGTTACTCAAGGTTTAGATCCTTTTGTTAGAGATGTAAAAGCAACCTATGCAAGAATGGGTGCGATGCCAACACAGTCACCGCTTGCAGCTGGTACACTACCAGGATTCTTAACACAGTTTGGTTTAAATCTAGTATCGCAAACTCCAGGCGGAAACATATTTCAAACAGCAGGGATGGCAGCTCAAGAACCATTTAAACAATTTCAAGCAGGTGTTG
>Ga0310343_10001954_pt1 | contig 10761 bp, 3 predicted proteins | sample HC15DNA2025_MG_FD_203519 | JGI IMG/M metagenome (GOLD analysis project Ga0310343, IMG submission 203519) | Marine microbial communities from station ALOHA, North Pacific Subtropical Gyre - HC15-DNA-20-25_MG | ecosystem: Environmental > Aquatic > Marine > Oceanic | place: Pacific Ocean: North...
GTCGACGAGCGCGCCGAGCGGAGGCGGCGGTCAAGAACAACGACAACAATCGAAGAAGAAAGAGAAGGCGAAAAAAGAGAAGCAACCGCAAGAGGAAGTCGACCCATTTACGAAAGCAAACCTGACGGTTGGAAAAGTGTTACAGGCGAAAGAAGACGACGCGTGGTCGGAGAAGCTATACTTGTGCAAAGTCTTAGTCGGCGAAGACGAAGAGAAGGACGTGAAGCAAGTCGTGACTGGATTGAGGAAGTTTGTGAAGAAGGAAGATTTGGAAGGGAAGTTAGTGTTGACGATTATTAATTTGAAGGTGGCAAAGTTAGCCGGAGAGACGAGCGAGGCGATGATTTTGGCGACAGAGAGCGGCGAAGGAGAGAACTTAGACGTGAAGTTGGTCAAAGTTCCGGATGACGCGAAGGTTGGTGAGAAGGCGTTTATTGAAAACGAAAAGGATAAAAAGCCAGAAACGTACCCGAAGGAGTGCAAGAGTAAAGTGTGGGAGCAAGTGAAGACAACATTGATGATTAAAGGAGGAAAGGCGACGTATCAAGGGAAGAATGTGGTAGTTACGAGTGGATTCGTGACTAGCCAAGATGGCGTCGCGGACGGGGCGTTTATTAAGTAATACTTATATGTTTATAATAGCCGCTTACTTACTACAAGTATGTATGCAATCAATCGTCGTCCATAAATCGACTCGCGCGTCCCGGCGTCCCTCCAAAAATCAAAGAAGAGACCCACGAATACGGATCTGTGGCGTCGCTTTTCGCCGAAGTCAACTCGATGGAATATCCAGCAAAGATTATCGGCCAAGGGGCTTTATCGTCGTATTCGACTTCGTGCACAATCTCTTTCTTTGCGTTTAACAAGAATACCTTTTCGCCTTTGTTGCTCAATTTGAAAGGTAACTCGTCGTCTTTGATGACATTTATACTCGCAGTTGCGTTCGTATCATTGCCGTATGAGATTTGAAACTTGGTCACATTTTTTGCCACCACGATTCTCTCTTGCGGTTGCATCTTCGTGTTTAAAGGAAACTGGAACATAGCTGAGGAAGAGTCCTTATCATCATCGTCGTCGTCGTCCGGCAAGTTCTTTTCGTCTGAGAAGTACCATCCACTCACATCCACAACGTTCGTCACGCTCGGGTTCAAAAACTCCACCCATTCGCCGCTCGCTTCCCCGTACGTGCGACCAGCGTCACCCATCTCCTTCGCTTCTCCGCGTTTCGTCGGATTATACATGATTTCGGAGATTAAAATCGCCCCAAAATCCGTCTCGGACAGCGAGAGACGTTTCGTTTTTGCACCTTCGACAAAGAGAAACGACGACCTCGTTCGCGTCGAAGACGAAGAGACGAGACCGACGACGACGACGCAAAAAAGAAGCAAAAACGCTCTTCGTCGTCGTCGTCTTCTACTCGTCGTCGTCGTCGTCGTCGTCGTCGTCGTCATCATCTTTTTTGTTGTTGTTGTTGTTGTTGTTGTTGTTGTTGTCCGTCTAGGAAAAGAATCCCCGCGCGTCTTCTTCTTCTTCTTCTTCTTCTTCTTCTTCTTCACGTCTTCGCGTTTGCGCGTATTTTTCTCAACACAAACGTTTTTCCCTCGACAAAAAGTGAAGGAAAAAAAAACGACCCCCGCCCCAAATGCCAAAAAAAAAACAAAAAAAAAACGAGGACGGAGGAGGAGGAGGAGGAGGAGGAGGCTTTGAAGCTTTGAAGATTTCTAGACCACCCTTTTGGGTCCTTTATTAAGAGCAAAAAATTTCTCCTCACATTCCGCACGCTCGAACACTCAACGCGTACCACCACACACACACACACACAATAATAATGTCCGCGATCGCCCAAATCACGAACAGATGCGTCTCTGTCGCGTCCGTGAGCAGAAAAACGCACGCGAAGAGAGTCGCGCAGCCGGTACGTCGTGGGATTTCGAATGCGCGTTTTCCTTTTTTTTTGCGCGCGGATGGGATTACTCTCTCCTTTGGTTTCCTTTTTCGTCCCGGGGTCGGGGGGGGAATCGGAGAGAGATAAAATGTGTCGCGCGCAATCGCGCGTGGAGTCTTAGGAAGGGGGGAAAGACGATAAAAATGTCCAAACGCGTGCGGTTGGAGCGTTATTGCGCGCGAATGCGCGCAGATAACGTCTCGTCTGCGTTCGCGTGGACCTTGGTCGTTGGATATCTCTCTCCTCCTCTTCGGCTAATCTTCTCTTTTCCGAGGAAGATCGGGGGAGGAGGAAGGCTTTGCGTTTTTTTTCGATAAGATAGCACCTTTTGGTGGGATTTTTGAGCACACAAAAAACGAAAAAATTTTGAAAAGAGTCAAACCACACACGCGAACTCAACTGACCCTTTGTACTACACACCCTCTTCAAACAACAACAGGCGCAAGCTTCTCTCAAGCAAAAATTTGAATCCGCGAAGGTTGTCGCCCCGGTTGTCTTGACCAACTTGGTCATGACCATGCCGGCGCACGCCGAAGCGGGTAAGTTGTTCGACTTCAACTTGACGTTGCCGATCATCGCGGCGGAGTTTTTGGCGTTGATGTTCATCTTGGACAAGACGATGTTTGGCCCAGTCGGGAAAGCGTTGGACGACAGAGATGAATTGATCCGATCCCAATTATCCGCTGTTGGCGGTAACACCGAAGAGGTTGACAAGTTGATCGCGGAGAAGGACCAAATCATCGGTGATGCGAGAGCTGCTGTCGGCAGAGATGTTGCCGCGTTGAAGACGGAGATGGACGCGAAGATTGCTGCGGAAGCTGAGAGAGCGAAGGCTGACGTCGATCGTCAAATTGCGGATGCGATGAAAACGATTGATGCGGAAAGAGAGAACTCCAAGGCGCAAGTTGAAACCCAAGGCCAAGCCATCGCGGACCAAATTGTCGCCAAGGTTGTCGAAGTATAAAGAGTTAGAGAGGAAAACAACGATAACAACAACCAAAATTTAAAAGCCGCTTTGCACCACAACAACATCATCAATAACAACCATATAAATATAACATGATAACATCATTGAATTTTAGCAGATAGATATATAAAATGTTTTGACTATAATCAATCCTTACGACTGATTTAAATTAAATGTACCATACTTCCTAAAACTACTCATTCATTACCAGCTCTGTTCTTTGCCGCGCGTTTTTCAGCGCGTCTGCTTTTCGCTCCACCTCCAGGCGTTTGCTTTCTCTTTCTCGTTTTTGTTTTTGGGATTGGTGTTGAACACGATTTCGTCGGCACCGTCGTAGTCTCCTTGTTCTCCTTCTTCATGAAGATAGAAGAAGAGGAAGAAGAGAAGAAGAACACCTCACGCAACTTCGCCTCCATAAGCACCTCGTTGCCTTCGTTTTGAGTATTGGAGAGCATCAAATCTTCGATTGAATTTTTTATCTTTGCCGCTTCCGCCGCGTTTTCATCCAAAAGGAAATCTAAGAGCAATACCAAAGCCGCATTCACTTCGCTTTTTCTCCGGTGGTCACAGTCGCTCGCGATGATTTTCGCAAACGTTTGCACGTCCGATGAAGTAAAAAGTACATCTAACAACACATCCGGTGCGTTTAAAAGCGTCCGGCAAAGAAACCGAGAGGCGAATTTCGGTTCGTCGTTCGTGGAAAAGTGTTCATTCAACCAACCAGCGAGGCGAGAGACCGAAGAAGCAATCGACCTAGCTGCAGCTTCAACTGTTTCCATTTCTGCTTCATTCTCTTTTTCCTCAGTATCGTCGTCGCTTCCTGACAAACACGAAAAGTCAAAGCTCGAAATTTCGAGAATTTCAGCGAATGTATTCTTTACGACCGACGAAGAGTCATCATAATCATTGTTGTTGTTGTTGTTATTATTATTATTATTATTAGTGTTATGAGTGTTATTCATGGCAACGAGCAGGCGGCACATTTCAGTTAGCGTGGCAAGTTGACTATTCAATTTGCGCCGCTTTTCCAAACGCTTTGACACGACAGCGTGGAGCTCGATGTAAGCTTTGAAACAGTTCCTCGCGACGAGATAATCAGTGGTGGCACAACTACCACTGGATTCCAATTGAGGTAAAATCGTGCTTCTCACACGTCGCACCGCGTCCACAAAATCGCGCGCGGCAAACACGAACGCATCGGGTCCTTCTGCTAAATCTTTCAGAATCTTGACGGAGAGCACAGCCGCGTGGCTTCGATGCTCGACGGATAAATCCTGCGACGAGGAAATCGACAATCGCGGATCTACACTTTCTTCAATACGTCTCGTCAAAAACGCAATAAAGCTCACGTGTTCGACAATCTCGAACAAGAAGGAGTCACTCCCGTTTTCACAAACATTCTTAATCAATCGCATGGTTCTCAACCGCGTATTGCTGTCTGCGAGCGCGTGCGAGCACGTTTGTGAACTCAAAATTTCAAACACAAACTGTTTTCGAAACACCCGAGAGGATAAGTTATCTTTATCGCTCAAAGAGTGGAAGGATGAGTTGAGTTGACGAAGCGCCCAGGTTCGTTTGGCTTTAGCATCGACATCTCCAGCGTTTATTAGTGGGAGAAACATGGGCAAACGATCGAGGTCGATGGACATGCGCTTTAAGACTTGCTTGTTGGCAACGACGAAGAATTCAGATTCGGGTCGACAGGCGAGCCACATGGCTTCGGCCGCAAACACCGCCGCCGTCGTTGGCCATATGACATCTTCTGCGTGTTGACACTTCTTTTGCATATCCATTTTTTCTTTGTCGTCGCGCGTGAAGACGTCGTTATTCCAAATGTCGTTCGAGTTTCGAATCCATCGTAAAATGGACAGGACTTGCGTTCGTTCTCGAAACGACGCTCGCGCCAACATCACATCGGTTAAATCCATCTCCTTTCCATCTTCGGTTTTTCCGGTGACTATTCGAGTCACTATTTTATCCATGGTAAATAGTATTGCCCTTGCGAGACGGCGAAAATTGATATCGGTGGAGGAAAGTGCCGATATTACGATGGAAAGAATGCCTGAACGCGCGTACTCTCTCGGCGAGAGCGATTCTGTTTCGAGGTTTCTCAGTGTCAGTGGAAGTATCCAGGAAGGATCGTACGACAAACAATTGAAAATTTTGTTCCCAGTGGTGAGCACTAATTCTTCCCTTTCATCATCTTCCCAGAAGAAAAGCTTTCGTCTTTGAGGAAAAGCAGTCGCCGTCATCGCACTTCGTTTGCAATCTAAAAGTGATGTACCTATTGCATTACCGACGCGTTCTTTCAGTAACATTTTGATATCAGTGTTATTTTTGTCGTTTTCGTCATCGTGGTCGTTGAATATGAGTCTAATCCACGCATCGCTTTCGAAAAACTTTTCAGCTGCGCTTCCAAACACAAAGCCGCTCTTTTTAAGAACGTCCTGTCCAGAAAGCGCATCGAGCGTTACGATAGTTCTCATGATGAGTGAATCCAAAGCAGATGACGACGCATTATACCCTTTAAGCAAAAGAGGTAAAACGTTGACTGCCTTTTCTGTCGCCCAGGCATCTGGTTCTGTTTGTTGTGTGTCGTTGTACACGCGATGCTTCAGCTCGAGAGATGCATGCAGGACTTTTGCAAATGCTCGCTTCAATTCTACGGGTTGCGTTTGATTTTGCAGCGAGAAGGATGACAAAGAAGAGAGTTCCTCCGAACGTTCGTCCACGTACTCGCGAACAAAATGCATCGAGGACGGATTCTGCGGGAGAGAATCCAAAAGTCCACTCGTTGTTTCGTTTTCTTCCAACTCTTCTCGCGATACAAATACGTACTCAAATTTTTCATTCTGGCATACGCAATCGAAGCACGACGTTGCAAATGCTTCAAAAGTTTCGCGCAGTTTATATCTCTTATTCATCGCCTTTGCACTTTTTGGCGTGAGTGCTGCGATGATTTTGGCGCATGCGTCCAACCTACGCGTATTTTTGAACTTGTTCGTGAACGAGGAGAAGACAAACATTCGTGCGGCATTGACTAATTCAATCACATCGTCTTCGTTGCTGATAATAAAATTCTCCTTCAACGCAAAAGTGAACGCGTTGGTATGAGTAACATCATCTGTACTACAGCGCTTTTCCACCAATGAGAGCTCTTCCTTAATCTTGTTCGCCAGAAGTTTTTCGACCGTTTTCCCCGTATTTGACGCCGATCCCGCCAGAAGTGTCAATTTTCTCAAAATAAAGCCAACGCATCTTATGCGATACTCTCGGGGACAATTCACGTCAAAGCATACTTTGAAAGCCATTGTAATATTCTCAACACATTCTTTTTCGAACGTCTCATTAAGATATGCATTCGTAAAAGCATTGGAAAGCTTCTCTTCAAAACTCTTCCTCTGTTTCTCGATGTCGCCGTTCAGTTCAATTTGAAGAGCCCGAGCGGAGCAAACCATATTTCCATGAGTTGTTGGATTCATTTGTTTAATAACTAACGACGCAATATTACTCAAGAACTGTGTTCCATCACTTATATTTACATTCACGATGTCTCGAATAGCTGCGTATTCCGCGCATTTCCGCATAGCGCCCGAGGCACCCTTTTCGAACACGGCTCCATCTTCTTTGAAGTTGCAATGCAACAAAAATGTTGCCGCGCATATCTCTCCAGCGTTCGAATTCACGAGAGCCGAGACAAACGCAGCTTCCGCGAGCACAACTTCGCGTTTCTCATGTCTATCCCCTTTCAAAATTTTCTCCAACGCTCGAAGAGCGCCTGAAGAATACGGAGCAGCGATATTGGTTTCATGCTCCGATGAGTTTCTTTCAAACACGCGCGCAAGAACCCACAGGATTGGAATCGTGTTTTGAAAGCCATCAGTATCTTCCAATATTACGTCGAGAAGAAGCGCGATAACCTTTGATTTCCCATCAAAAGAGACGCTCCGTGAGCTCAAAGAAATATCGGACATGGAAGCCATTAACACAAAGTTTTTAGAGCTCCTATATTTTAAGATCGCATCAATTTGAGCATCTTCCGATGCAAATTTTGCAAATACGACCAAGGACTCATTTTCAGAGTGCATCAGAAACGCATCTACCAGACGTTTTCGGGGAGCTGACTGCACGATGCCAAATTTTAGCTCCGTGTCCTCAATGGCTTTCGCCAATGCAGATGCAATTTTCGATTGGCTTTCGACATCGAAACAGTCCTTCTTCGTCCGCGACAATTCTTTCGCAACACTGAATGATACCGCACTTAAAAGAGCACCGCGACTGGATCGGCTCATCTCGTTGATCTTTCGAAGCACTTCTTCGAACAGTTTCGTGAAAACTTTCGCCTCATGAACGTAATTTTGCAAAAAGAGCGAATACATGTTCGCCTCATATTGTGCATCTAAGGCACCAACGATCTCGACGGCATCCTCTTCTATGTTTTCGATCGTAAAGCCCTTCGTATTCTTGGGATCGCTCAGAAATATTTGTCGCTCTTTGCACAAAACATCATCTATAGTCTTCATCACTTTCTTCTCATATTTCGATGTCGCAAAGTTATGTACACCTATTTTGCTTAACGCCACCGCGTGCGTCCAGAAATCGGTCGTGCGAAGCAAACTAGGGAGAACGAGCGAAGCTGCAAATTCTCGAACGACACCAATTTCTTCTTTTGATTTTTTTACGCTCTTCAAAACTTTCAAGGCATTTTCAAACACAACCACGGAGAGAGGCGAGAGCACAGAAGTGATGTTTCCTTCGCGTTCAACTGGATTGAACCGACTTGGACGCATCATTTCTTCTTCCATGACTACGTCGAAATTCGTTCGTTTCGATGCCGAGACGATTGCGTCCGCTAAGAAATCTGCAAGTGTTGAAGTCAAGTCGAGTGAAGTCGACGCACGACAACATTTAGCAAAGCCATGCGCGTACGTCTCAGCTTCTCGTTCGAACGCACATTTTGTACTTCTGTCGGTCCTTGAACTTTCTTCCAGCGTGTTCGATTCAATAATGCTCTGTTTGAAGAGCATCTTGAGATTTTCGGATAGTAAACGACTATCGTCACTTTCATCAGATTTAATTTCCGGAATATCTTTCGTCACCGCAAACGCGTAACATTTGAACACCGCGACGAGAGTGTTCTTGGACGGCGTTGAGGACGCCGTGCACGTATTCCGTGCGACAGAAATGGCAGCGATACTTTCACGAGTGTTGTGAAATAGCCCTTGTGGAGAATTTGGAAGAATTTTCGCGACGTCAACAAAATTCACAGTATCTAAAGGTGAGAGCGCAACGCGCTCCGCCAAGGCTTCCAAAGCCAAAAGCTTTGAGAATTGACTGAACTCGGACACTTCGTCCTTGTTATCTTCGTTATCAGACTCCCCGTCTCTGTCTTTTTCATCGGTATCCATTTTCTCGTTTAATTGCTCTGGAACGTGCATTCCCCCTTTCATGACAATTTGTATGAGCACCGAGATGTCTGGGAAAACATCCGCCGATGCTATGCCTCTGGCGCGGCGCAATATCTCCCGCTTCCTCGCGAGCGCATAGCCTTGATAAACGCCTTTGTATGTATTTTTGTTACTATTGCTGAACTTTTTGCGCTGCTTGATTTGGTTTGCAATCGCGCTCCTTTCGGCTAAATCTAATCGTTTTTTGGTCGCGCGCAAACATTTTGCGAGAAACTGTAATGCAGCCTGGCGCACGACTATGCTTTTATGCCCCAGTGATTTCACAAATATCGATTTTGTTAATGATGAAGGCAACGCGCTCGTTGCCCAGCGTCTGGCGTTCAATTCGATTTTTTCATCATCGACGTCGTCATCATTCCCGTCGTAGTTCGTGATACCATCACTAAAATCTCCCGCCGTCGTCTCAGCGTATTCTGCGGAAGTCTGAATCAAATCTCCCAGCATGCGAATCGTCGACAACCACTTCTCCGTATTTTTTGGTTGTAAATCAGAAGAGAAGTGGGTGACGTATTGTGCAGCCAGTCGTGGGTGCGCAGAGCACGCTTCTGAGAGAACAGATAAGTGCGCATCGCACTCCGCCGGACGCAATTTCATCAAGAGTCGAGATATTGTGTCTCCCGCGCTGACTTGAGAAGGAGAAATGCCGTGTCGCGGATTCACGCAAACTTCTCTTAAAATATCGACAGCCATTTTCGTAACGGTCGTATCAAGGAACAAGGATTTTCTTTTTTTGTTCTCATTCAATTCAACATTTTCGACACAATCGTTCAAAGCAGCCATCGTTGCCAACTGCTCCAAGAGTACATCTGTGAACGTCGCGAGCTTGATCTTCAACGGCGTCTTAATCGCACTCACGTTTATATTCAACACACTCTTCCAAAGCACAGACAGAAACCGGCACTGCGTCTCTGAGTCGTCTTTTGATACGCTCCTTACAAATAGATACATGACGTTACGATTTGTTGCCGCTGAGCGCACGACGCTTTCGTCGTTCGATTCTAAAAATGCAAGATAAAACTGCGCAAACGCGAATCTGTTTGACGCCTTTTCAATGTTCTTCCTCGACGCTTTCGCGGCTTGGTTTATCTTCGCGCGCTCTTCCCGAAACAACGAGAGGTGCGCGTTCTTTTTGTTATTACTCTTTCTGCCATCGTTATTCTCGTCGTAATCATCTTCATCGTTATTATCATCCGTCTTGTTATTCTTTTTCTTTTTCCTGGAGTTATTATTATCGATTCTCGGAGTCGCGACTTTTTGCAAAACCTGCAACGTCCAATCAAACTGTCTAAATGTCTCTCCGGCTAAACTCCCATCGTAGTCGCGTTGAACAATCGCGGTCAACACATCGAACGCAGCGATAATCCGAATCCTAACCCCAGACGCTATGTGCGAATACATTTGCCGCATCCGTCTGGAGATTATATTTCTCGCTAAACCGTCCAATGCCAATCGACTGACGCTCGTCGATGTTGTTGCCGTCGTCCTAGTTGATGCTCCAGTCGCACTTTTTCTTCTGTCCTTATCGTTATTTTTCGTCGCTTCTTCTTCTTCTTCTTCTTCTTCTTCTTCTTCTTCGATTGCATTATTATCATCATCACATTCTTCTTCTTTCACTCGCAAGAGCGTTGCAATCAATAACAATAACGGTACGCCTACTTTCTGCGCATTGTTCAAATGATGCGCGTCCCATATCTCCAACAAAGACTGGAAACTTTGCGCGTGTTGCAAGTACACCTGCACGAAAACAGAGAGGTCGGAGCGTAAAACGGCGTCAGTGCCCGCGCGCGACGACAGAACGCGGAAACACACGCGCGTTCGCGTTCGAAAAAAATCGAAGCCGCCAAAAAAGAAAAAGGAGAGAGACCAACGCACTCGCACGCAATCCTTCGCGTTCACTTCCGTCGTCTGAGTCGTCTGAATCGTCGACACCGCCGTAAAAATCTCGCGCGCGTTTCTCAAGGTGGACGCGAGTTTCTCCGCGTCGTCGTCGTCTGAATCGTTGCCGCGATGATGATGATGATGATGATTGCACAGTTTCTCCGCCGCGCGGCGCATCCGCTGTAAGAGCGGATGCTCCTCTTCCACCTCCATTCTTTTCGACGACTTCTTTTTTTTTCGCTTTTTTTTTCTGTCGGAAGAAAGAACTGACAAAAATGGACGATGGATGGACGAAGAACTTTTCGAAGAAAAATAAAGAAAAAAAGGCCAAAGACCTCCCCATATTTGTAACCCTAAACAGTACAGAGAGATTTAGAAGAAGAAGAAGAAGAAGAAGAAGATATCTTGAGAGAAAGATAAACAATCGACTTTCTCTTCTGCGGGGGCTCGAGATATTAAGGCGCGCTCTCTATCTCTCTCTCGCTCTCTGAAATAAAAGTCGC
>Ga0310343_10001955_pt1 | contig 10760 bp, 9 predicted proteins | sample HC15DNA2025_MG_FD_203519 | JGI IMG/M metagenome (GOLD analysis project Ga0310343, IMG submission 203519) | Marine microbial communities from station ALOHA, North Pacific Subtropical Gyre - HC15-DNA-20-25_MG | ecosystem: Environmental > Aquatic > Marine > Oceanic | place: Pacific Ocean: North...
CGCGCGTCGAAACGCTTTCATTTTCTCTCTTTTTTGCTTTACGCGCACAAACTTACGAATTCATCCGTTCTTTTATTACAGGAACTGCTCGCAATCTTTCGTGCGAACATGGTTCAACCAAGCCGGTCGCAAGAAATCCCGTAGAATTGGTACGTTTATACAGTTTCTTTTCGAATTAAGACATCGCGGATGGTGGTTTTGGGTGCATTTCCGACCGTCGCATTTCGCCTTGTCCGTCGGCAAACAAAGCCCTTTCACCCAAATTTTCACTCGTCGTCGTCGGAAATTTCTTGCGCCTGTTTTCTCTCACTGACGTGTTTCTCTTTCTCTCTTTTTGCAAATCTAAACAGCACGCGAGAAGAAAGCGAAGGCTATCTTCCCGCGCCCGGTCTCTGGTGCTTTGAGACCGGCGGTCCAATGCCCAACGCAAAGATACAACTTTAAGCAAAGACTCGGGAGAGGTTTCACGCTCGAGGAATTGAAAGCGGCTGGTATCCCGAAAAAACTCGCCCCGACCATTGGTATTTGCGTCGACCACAGGCGAAAAAACAGATCGGAACAGTCTTTGGCGACGAACGTGGAGAGATTAAAAGCTTACATGTCCAACTTGATCCTCTTCCCGCGTAAGAACTCGAAGCCGAAGCACGGCGATGCGGACAAAGCTACGATCGCGGCTGCCACGCAGCACAAGGGTACCATTATGCCGGTGGAGAAGAAGAAATCTGGTGCGGTTGAGATGGTTACGGTGACGGATGAAATGAAATCCTTCAAGGCGTACCAAAGATTGAGAACGGAGATGATGAACGTCTGGCAAGTTGGCCCGAGAATTAAAAAGGCGGAAGAAGCTGCCAAGAAGGCTGAAGAGGAAGCAAAGCTCGCGAAGATGAAGTAAGCTTTTTTGATTTTTGAAAGAAAGAAGAGTTTGTTATAGAAGAGATTCCAATAGATGTAATAGAACGAATAATATAAGAATATAAAGATATATAAGTCTAACTACGAGATTGACGTTAGCAATACACCGTTTACATACCCAAGCGCTTCTTGATCTCGACGTATCGCTTTTGATTCGAATCATATTTCGGGTCGCAGGCGTTCCCATCTTCATCCACGAAAGGAACGAGCACATCGCTCACATCCAAACCTTGGTCTTGCGCCTTCATAGTCACGTCGTATAGCTTATTTCGCATGGTTAACTGGCCGAGCATTCGAGTATTTAGGAATTTAGGATCTCCCTTCTTCGGAGGTTTCCAATCGTCTGGAACCCAATCCATGCCTTCGGCGTCCCCGAACGGATATGCGTCGCCAGGCAAATCAAAATCGTAATACAAATCGGAAGTATCTATTCCGTTCTTCTTGCATTTTTCCAACTCTTCGCTGACCCTTTGCTCCAATCGAAGCTGGGAGGCTTTCGTGGCGCCAACGAGAAAAATCGATAAGCCGCTGAACGCGACAAATCCAGGCGGCAACGCCGACGTTGTTGTTCTCGAAGTTCGTCGCGCGTGTTTCTCGACCGACGATGTCTTACCGCTACTCGTCGATGGTTTCGAACCCACGAGCGGAGCGTTGATTGCGCGCATGTTGATTATTTCTTTTTTTGATTGGTTGTTTTTTTGTGGAGAGACAAAAGACAAGGTGTGTGTGGGAATAAAAGCCCACAGTGTTCTCTACTAAAATGTAGTTTGGAAAAAATCTTTGCGTTCAGATAAAAGATCTCAGAAAAAACAAAGGCCAAAAGAAAGATAAACTCCAAAAAGAAATTGGCATCGCCGCTCCTTTTCTCTCTCTCTCTCTCTCTCTCCCCCTTGCGCTCTCGCTCTCTTTTACTCTTTAGAGTTGGTGCGAGCAATTGCAACGTTCAAAACGAAGGAGTAAACGTTAGTTGTTAACGGAGTTAACGTCATGTCTGCCTCGATGTCCGCGTCCATGGCACTCGGCGCGCGACACGGCGTCGCGCAAAGAAAGGTATCATCATCTTCGTCTATATCAAAACCAATTTCTAGAAGAAGAAGAAGTGATCCTTTCGTCCCGAAAGCGGCGGTCTCCGAGCCACAAGACAAAGCTGAAGCCGCAGCGGCGCGATTAAAGCAACTCGAAGAGATGCAAATGGAAGAAGACGCGAAGAAAGAAGTCATGTCTTCTGGAGTGCGTCAAGCATTTCCTTTATCCATGGTCATCGGGCAAGAAAAGATCAAATCTGCGCTGTTGTTGGGTGGTGTTGATGGCGCGCTCGGCGGTATTGCCATCTCAGGAAAGAGAGGTACGGCGAAATCTATAATGGCGAGAGGGTTACACGCTCTTTTGCCACCGATTGAGGTCGTGAAAGGTTCCTACGCAAACTCCGACCCGGAAAATCCCCGTGAATGGGAAACCGGACTCGCGAATATTGTTCAAAAAGATGAAACGGGCAAGATCGAAACCTTTATCAAAGAGGCGCCGTTCGTGCAAGTGCCTTTAGGCGTCACCGAGGATCGCTTGGTTGGCACAGTCGATATTGAAGAATCAATGAAGCAAGGCAAAACGGTCTTTCAACCGGGATTGTTAGCTGAAGCTCACAGAGGTATCTTGTACGTCGACGAGATTAACTTGTTGGATGACTCGGTGTCGAACTTGTTACTTTCTGTGTTGGCAGAAGGTGTTAACGTCGTCGAACGCGAGGGTATTACGTTGAGACACCCGTGCCGTCCGCTTCTGATCGCGACGTTCAACCCGGAGGAAGGGCAATTGCGCGAGCACTTGTTGGACAGAATCGCCGTGACTTTGAGCGCGGATCAAGTCATGAAGTTTGAAGATCGCGTTTTGGCGGTCGATCAAGCTATGGGTTTCCAAGACGAAGCGGATTTGTCGGTGAAAAATGCGGCAGAGGCTACCGATGGTATTAAAAGTACGATTATTTTAGCTCGAGAGTGGTTGAAAGAGTGCACAATCAGTCGAGAACAGGTTGAATATTTAGTCAAGGAAGCGACTCGTGGTAGAGTGCAAGGTCACAGAGCCGAATTGTTCGCCGTTCGAGCGGCAAAAGCGTTGGCGGCATTAGATGGCCGGTCTAAAGTGAACGCGGACGATCTAAAAGAAGCCGTCCGTCTCGTGATTATTCCAAGATCGGAGCTTTCCGACATGGAAGAACAACCGCCACCAGAGGATGAGCAACCGCCTCCTCCTCCTCCTCCTCCAGAGGATAACATGGACGATGATCAAGATCAGGATGAAGACGAAGATGAAAACGAGAACGAAGAGGAAGAAGAGGACGACGTGCCTGATATCCCCGAAGAGTTTGTTTTTGATGCCGAAGGTGTCGTCATGGACGACGAAGTCATGCAATTCGCTAAGGCCACGAATAGAAGCGGTGGGAGAACCGGCCGTTCCAAAAATGTGATCTTTTCGCAAGACCGAGGACGTTACATCAAGCCAGTTTTACCGAAGGGCAACACGATTCGATTAGCCGTCGACGCTACGCTCAGAGCAGCCGCACCATACCAGGCTGCCCGAAGAAATCGAGATCCGAACGAGGTGAAAAAGAAAGTGTACGTCGAGAAGGGCGACATGAGAGCTAAAAAATTAGCGCGAAAGTCTGGCGCTTTGATCATTTTCTTAGTCGATGCGTCTGGTTCCATGGCTTTGAACAGAATGAACGCATCGAAAGGGGCTGCACTTTCCATCTTAGAAGATTCTTACAAGTCTCGCGACGAAGTTTGTATCATTCCTTTCCGCGGGGACGAAGCTGAAGTTTTGCTACCGCCGTCGCGCTCTATTTCCATGGCGAGAAATCGTTTGGACACGATGCCGTGTGGGGGAGGCTCTCCGTTAGCGCACGGCTTATCTGTTGCGGCTCGTACTGGCATCAACGCGATGTCATCGGGCGATGTTTCGAGAGTTACCGTGGTATGTTTGACTGACGGTCGTGCGAACGTTCCACTCGGTAAATCCATGCAAGATCCAGAGTTCTTGTCCCCGGATGCCCCGAAGATGAACAACGAGGATTTGCAGTCGGAAGTTTACGACATGGCGAAGTTGATGACCTCGAACGGCATGTCGCTTCTCGTCATCGATACAGAAAATAAATTCGTATCCTCAGGCATGGCTGAAGAGATGGCGCAAAAGTGTGGCGGTAAGTATTACTATCTCCCGAACGGGACCGATCAAGAAATTGCAGCGGCGACTGCGAGCGCGATGGCTGAGAGCAAGGCGTAAACATCGAAAATAAAATAAACAAAGGACAAACAACATTTGAAAAAGAAAAAGTACACGAACGTATTAAACAAATCTCATCTAATTATTAAAATTCTTCGTTCCATTCCCTGACTGAACTTGCCGCTTGGCGGCCAATCAACGCCGGATCTTTATGGAAAAAGAACGAGGCCGAGAGAAGAATGTAGGCTAAAATTAACACTAATCCTTTCAACCAATTCGATCTTCCATCCTGACAAACGAACGCAACTGTTATGACTGTGGTGAACAACGTCGCCGTCTCGAACATTTGTAAATTCAAATCCATGGGTTTATTCATAAACCAACCAACAATCACGCAAAACGGTATGACTAAAAGCGCGATTTGTGTCGATGAACCGACAGCTACTCCCAACGAAATATCCATTTTGTTATTCATGGCGAACATTACCGCCGAGGCGTGTTCAGCGGCGTTCCCAACGATGGGTAACAAAATTACCGAAATGAAAGCAACAGAGAAATCCCAAGATGCCGATGCACCTTCGATAGTTGCGACTAAGTAATCTGATAAGATGGCAATAAAGACAGTAAAGACTCCGAGCCAAACGATGGAATCCCAAAAGCCGAGAACTAGTTCCTCGTCGTCATCGTCGTCATCTTCTTCGTCTTCATATAGATGCGTATGCGTGACCAGTTGAAAATATAAAAAGGCCAGATAGATCAAAAGAAGAATAGTGCTCGAAAATCGCGACAGAGCAAGTTCCGACGCGGTTCCATGAAGCTCGGTGTGAGTGAAGTGCAACACGGCAGGAAGGGATAATCCCATCACCGCCAACAAGAGCAAACCAAAATTCATCATGACGCCCTCGGCGTTAAAATATTGTTCTTTCCTCGACATGCCTCCAAAGAGAAACGCGCACCCGAGAACTAAAAGCATATTCGAAAGAATAGAGCCGAGCAAAGATAATTGGACGACTCGCAATAGGCCGGCTTTTAAAGCGTACATGGAGACGATCATTTCTGTGGCGTTTCCAAACGATGCATTCAACAAGCCACCTATGGTTGAGTTTGTATATCCTGCCAACTGTTCCGTGATAAATCCTAAACGCTCGGCCAACGGGCATATCGCGATCAACGAAAAAGTGAACGTCAAACCATCGCCCCATCCGCCTCCATTCGATATAATCGCTAACGGAACGCAAACCAACAAATAATTCAGTTTGTTCGTAAAGAACAACTCTCGAGTTGCTCTTTGCATATAGACCGCAAAACCATCTTTCATGACGTCCGGTTTGTTCGCTTTGAAAATTCTGTTTAGGACGAATCGATAGAGAATGCGTTTGTTAGCACACATTGCGAATGTATTCGTATTCCTTCAAACGAAAGAAGGAGGAGAAGAGAAAGAGAAAGAGAGAGAAAGAAAGAAAGAAAGAAAGAAAGAAGAGCACGAAATTTCTTTTCCATGTTCGTCTAGATTACGAAAAAAACTTACCCTCGTCGATCATCTTCGTCGTCGGAATCTGGGCTAAAGCGCAGCACGTCGGAATTAGAGACACCAGTGGTCATCTCGATTTCCACCGAATCCTTCATCTTCGACATTATTGTCAATGATGATAGCCCGCTTAAATTTTAAAGAGATAATGTTGTAAAAAGATCGTGAAAAAATTTCTAATCGGCACTTCTTTTTATTCAAAAAACAATTTATTTCTATTACTGCTACTCCGCCTATTATTACTACCGCTATCACTCTTACTACTACCACGCTTTAAAGAGGTGGAAGAAGAGGAAGTTCCCAACAACGCCGCCCTCGTCGAGCTGCTCAGTTTACTCAAAGAATCTCGTAATCCTGGGTTTTGAACGCGTTCGTTAAACTCTTCCTCTTCGTGTCTCCTATCGTTCTCTTCTTTTTTCTCCTCTCTTAGCTTTTCTAACCGCTCTCGATCTTCCTGCGCTATCCTTGATTTTATACTTTCTAACTCACTCGAAGTGATTCCTTCCGGAACGGCTATGCGTATTGGCCTCAACGTATTCCTCGGTGGTCGCGGCAAATAGTCCGCCCACTTATCCTTCAGCGCTGAAACTCGCAAACCTCTTTCAAAGACATCTTTCTCGGTATTTTTGACTCTGTCTTCCATTTGCTTGAACTTGGCCCAGCCTATTTTAAACAACGGTTTGTTCGGAGGCGGAGGAGGTGCAAAAGTTAACGATGACTCCACGTCCAGATTATCTGGCACATCAAATCGTATCGGGTCACCTTGCCAAACGGACGGCGTATCTCTTTTATTGCTTCCGTTGTTCCCTGTGTTTCTTACTTTCTTTTCCTCCATAAAAGTCGACGACGACGAGGAAAATACCACGGTAAAAAAGACAACGAGGAGAACTGAAGCGGCGAGTATCTTTTGCCGATGTAGTCGTTGTTTGTGTTCTTTCCGTGTGCCACGTTTCATTATACCGATATCCGATACCTACTATCCGATATATAAAATTTATTTATGTGGCGCGTGATTACAAACGAATCTCCTCTTCTTTTTCTTTTTCTTTTTCTTTCTCTCGTCTCGTCTCTTTCGTTTGTGCGAGAAGTCGAGAGTTTATATCGTCGTTAAGTTTTCAAAAAAAAAACGACACACTTTCTGCCTCTGCGCGCGCACACGCACACGCACACGCACACGCACGCACAAAAAAAAAGGATTGACGTTGAAAAGGCGGAGAGTAAAAGCCTACTACTACTACTACTACTACGAACGAGAGAACGTCGAGAGTGGGATAGAACAGTCGCGTTACACGACCAGTGAGAAAGAGACGAAGAGAGATTTTATTAGTTTAGAAAGAAAAGATGAGCAAGGCAGGAATGAGTTCAGCGGCAAAACGCATCCAAAAGGAACTGGCGGAAATCAGTTTGGAACCACCGACGAACTGTAGCGCGGGACCGAAAGGCGATAACTTGTACGAGTGGGTGAGCACAATCCTTGGTCCGCCAGGTACGTGCACGTTCTTCTTCTTCTTCTTTGTCTTCTTTTTTTCGTTTTTTTTTCACCAACACGTTTCTTTCTTCTTCTTCAAAATACATCGAAAATACACAGGCTCGCCGTATAATGGAGGCGTTTTCTTTCTCGACATTCACTACCCGAACGATTACCCATTCAAGCCTCCGAAAGTTACCTTTCGAACGAGGATTTACCACTGCAACATAAACTCCTCGGGACAAATCTGCTTGGATATCCTCAAAGACCAATGGTCGCCAGCGTTGACGATATCGAAAGTCTTGTTAAGCATCTGCTCGTTGTTAACGGATGCGAACCCGCACGATCCGTTGGTTGGGTCCATCGCGCAACAGTTATTAAACGACAAAGAAGCGCACGATAAAACTGCCGCAGAATGGACGAGGCGATACGCGCAAGGATAAAAAAAGCTATGTGAAAACAAATGATATGCGATGAGACTTCAATATTATCACTAAACGCTTGCTAAAGAATACTTTAATCGGTACTGTGAAGAATCTTTTCTATAATTTTCAGCTTTAACGCGTTCGCTTGGATGGCGTCGCTTTGTCTTTGAAGCTCTTCCCTCAGCAACTTGTCGCTCAAACTGATCTCGCCTTCTTCGCCGTCGCCCTCGTCGTCATCTCTTTTCCCCGTCCCTACATACCCAATTTTCTCGTCCTCGCCGCAAACGACGTCACATCGGTCGGTTAACTCATCAACACGAGCTTCAATCAAAGCCACGTCACCTTTGTACGTTTCTAACTGCCTCTCAAACAGAGATTCGGCTCGAGAAAGCATGCCGGGAAGATTTCTTTCAGATTCAACCAAAGCCACCAATCGCGCGCGGATCTTCCCATGCCTTTCTACGGCTTCGTCAAATCGAACGCCAAGTGCATCGAGATTGTTTGTCAACGTGTTTGACATTTCTGCCATGTCAGTGGCTTCATCTATTTGTCGAGAAATTTCTCTCCCCAATCGAGAGGCGGCGGCGCGTATTTCATCGTGCGCTCGATGACCGAAACTGACGTGATGCGCTTTTAAATCTCCAAATGACTTTGATAAGACTGTCGCAATTTCGCCACTCGCATCTTCATCCGTACCTGCAATTTTTGTACTCGTGCAGAAAGTCGCTGAACTGTATTTTTTGATCGTATCGGCTACGTTGAAGGTAGCTTCCGGCCCAATGGCAAGCTTTTTTAGCGCTTCTCCCGTAACATTTGACGTATCGTTCATGTTTTTCGGAACGGCTTCGTACGGACTCTTTGAAACGTCCATTGAAGCGGTGGAAACGTCCTCAGGAGTCAAAGCTAACACACCTTTGGACGAATGTATCGCGAGAATCAAACCAGCTTCCAATGGATCGCCCAAAGAAATAGCGCCGAGCAAGCTCTCCTTCGTGGACCCGCTACTTAAGACTCTCTTCACTTCTGGAAGAGGCAAATCGTTACTAATGCTATCTAACTTCAATCCTTCTTCGCGTGCAACTGTCGATTCAAGAATAGGCAACCATCGAAGGTCTATGCTATGCACAGATCCTTTCAGCGTGGCAAAAAGTCGCTGCTTTGTGAACTGATCCCATTCTACTTTTTGACACGAATCATATATCGCCGCGCTACCAACATCCTTCGCGCCATTCTCTAATTTTATGACATCAACGTCGTATAAAATAGGAGCATTTGACGCGTGTCTATCCCCAGAAGTTGACGTGGCGTGTAAAATACCCTCAATCGTGCGACTTTCTCGGCTCGAGAAGCATGGCGTCAAGGCCGCAGTAATTGCGCTAATAATCACACGATCCGTTCGTAAGGTAGCAATCAAGAAACCGTCGTCACCTCTTCCATCACCCGATAATGCACGTACGGCAATCTTTAGAACGTCGCGAGAAGCATGCGAGTGCGTCAGTGGTGCAGACGATGTCGTCAAGAAATCTTGCAACGCTACCGCTTCGCCCCCAGAGGCATTCGCAGATAATTTCCGCGCGATGCGAACCGAAGCTTTTGAAGTCATATCAAACGTACGTTCGAGCCAGCGCAGAGCACTGCTACCGCCTTTTTGCAGTTGCAAATCGCTCACCAACTCTTCCAACACGCGACTTGATATTCTTGACCCGGACGCGACGATTGGACACATGCACTTAACGACCGCTGCTTTCTTTTCTTCCGTCGCGCAAAGAAAGAAAACGGTGAATCGTCCCCATCCGCTTGGTGGACCGAACGTAAAATCCACAACCTGTGGACGAATTGGTGTGGAAGAGGAATGCTCATTCATTGGGTCCATTTTCCAAATTTGTTCGGGAGCCGAGCAGCTCTTTGTAAAGTTTACGATTCTAAAATATCCGTCGCTCGTTAAAAGCGCAATGGATTCCTCAGGACTTCCCGGGCAGAACTTTGCCGATAAAACCGTCGTGCTCGGCGCACTTTCGAAGTACTTTGGCAAAATATCATAGCACGATTTGTTCCCATTTTCAACGTTTGTGTGACCGTAATCTTCTTCTTCTTCTTCTTCTTCTTCTTCTCGTAAACGAACGACGTACACGCGACACGATTTCTTAGTGTTGCTCTTTCTTACTGCAACCAAAATCGCAAATTGTCCACCGCTCGAAACTTCTAACGTGCGTACTTCTTCGTCCACGTTTTCTGACGAGGGTGAAGAAGGAATGCCGGAATACACGCGCACATCTTCGAGCGAAGCAACACCAGCGGCGTGCTGCGCGGCCCTCCGCGATCGATCCGATGTTATTGTCGCATCTACGCGACCATTTTCGCGGCGCTTTTTGGAGAGAACGTAAATGTTTCCCTTTTCATCTTCGCACAAGAAGTTTGGCGACGGAGGAGCGCCTCGCGAGCGCTCCGGCGACGGAGCTATCGCATCAAACATGATTCGGGCGGGTGGAACACGACGAAAATGACGACGACGACGACGACGACGACGTAGTGGTGGTGGGAGTAGTAAAGGAGAGTGTGTGTGTTTGTGAGAGAGGGAGACACAACAAGTGGGGAGGAAAAAGTTTAAAATAAACAAAAAAGAAAAGGAAGTCCCTATTCCAATCATCACGGGAGTTTCACACAACCACAACGTAACGGGTCCATTATTCTCATGTCTTGAATAAGAGTCGGTCCCTAGAAAAGAAGATTAAGAGGATGGCGATGTCAGATATTCGACGCTTCTTGTTCATCCTTTCTCTCTCTTTTCTTCTGTGCGGGCTCCCTTCAGTTGTACACGCGTCGTTGAAAGCTCCAAGACGGGTATCGTCGTCTCCAAACATTCTAAAGCCCGGAGAGGAAGACGCGTTTCTTCGGTTACAATTAAAATCTTCCGCTTCTCCTCACAGTCACGGTCATGCGCATCGTGTAGTGAAGAAGACGCATCATGAACACACCTCGAGTCATGAATGGTCAGATCCCCGAGAAAAAAAAGAAGATACAACAACTATAAAGTATGATTCGTTTTCAGGACGTCCACAGGTTGGTATTTATAGAGCAACTACTTCCTCAAAGACTTCCCCACCACCGCCATCTCCGACACCAGAACTAGCACAATCATCATCATCATCATCATCATCATCATCATCATCATCATCATCATCATCATCATCATCAACATCATCATCATCAA
>Ga0310343_10001963_pt1 | contig 10734 bp, 8 predicted proteins | sample HC15DNA2025_MG_FD_203519 | JGI IMG/M metagenome (GOLD analysis project Ga0310343, IMG submission 203519) | Marine microbial communities from station ALOHA, North Pacific Subtropical Gyre - HC15-DNA-20-25_MG | ecosystem: Environmental > Aquatic > Marine > Oceanic | place: Pacific Ocean: North...
CGTCGCTCATCAAAAGTAACTTCTCGTCGTCTCGTTTCTTCGTCGCCGCTGCACTTGCCGCTTTCTTTATAGAAGTACTCTTAGGCTTCTTCAATCCACGCATGGTTTCTCCATCCGTAGACTCCTTTTCTAAAGTATTTTCCAACTGATCCAACTCCTTTTGCGTCGGCAACACGTTCATCGCTTCACTCGCCGCGTGCAACTCATTCACTCTCGATAAGAGAGCATCGATGTCTAGGTCAGCCACATCTCCGCCAATATCCAAATCCATGCTGGCGCCGGCGCTATCACCTCGCGGTATGGAGATCGCCCTCCCTAACACCCTCGTCGATGTTCCTTTATTCTTAAACGCAGCCGTCGATGAGTGCGATATTTTTTTTGTATTTCCTACACTTGCCGAAGAACAATTGAACGAATTATCTCCCGCACCGACGACGCTGCGAGCGCTGCGCGAGCTTTTCGATTTTGACGTTCGGAAATCGTCCGCCGCGTTCGTCACGCGAAGCGTTCTCGTCCGTCTCGAGATTGTTCTGCCGTCATACGATGTCGATGCTACTCGATTCGACGCTATTCTTGTCCTCGCGCTCGCGGAGAGTTGCGACGCGGAGGCAGACATCGCCTTTCGCAATTGTTTCTCCTCGTCTCTTCTGCACTCACAAACGCGCGAGAAGAGCGCCGCTTAAATTCGAGCAAAAATTACACCAACCGCACTCGCAAAACCTTTTCGCGCTTCCTCTTCCTCTCTTTCCTTCGAAAACCCCTTCGATGAATTCTCTCTCCCACAAATCCGCGCTCAAAATGGAGGTGGACGCGTCGCGTGTTTGGGTTTTGATGCGGGGTTCCGACGTATGTGTGTATCAAGAGGCGTGGTGGTAAATGGTGGTGACGACGCCTTATAAAGAATGGTGGTTTGTTTGTTTTTCGTCGTTTTTTCACGAAGAAAGAGATTTTCACACACACCCACCGTATTTTTTTTTTTTGATCTCTTCCACATAATAACGCTTGAGAGACCCCCTCCAATAATCAATCAGTCGTCAAGGGCCCAAACAACAAAGAGGAGGAACTCTTTTTTTTTTCTCCTTTTTTTTCTTCCCCTCTCTTTTCTTTTCATCTTTTCATCGAAACAGAGAAGATTCTCCTCTACGAGGAGACACATAAATGAGCACCCCAAAAGGAGCGCATCAAAGAAAGAAACGAATTGTATTTTGCCCCCGGGAGTAGATATGTCTCGACACGGTCGGTACTCCGTCTCTTTCACTCTCTCGCTCGCTCGCTCGCTCTCTCGCGTTTGCGGGGCTCGTTTCGATCTTCGTTCCGATGGCGCGCGCTCTCTGTCTCGAATTGCCCAAAGGTCGCTTTTGTGTAACGAACTTTTGACTTCTTTTGTGAATCTTTGCGATGTGCAATAAGTACAGGCGATATCTCCTCCTCCCCAGATACGGTTGGCGTGTGCGTCTATCAGTACCCAATGCCACGCTTGCACAACTGCGAGCAAGTGATGGAAAACGTGAATAAAATATGCAACCTCGTCAAAGGAATGAAACAAGGTTTGCCAGGCATGGATTTAATTGTGTTTCCCGAATATTCGACCCAAGGCATAATGTACGATAAAGACGAATGTTTCGATACCGCGGTGACGATACCGGGACCAGAAACAGACGCGTTTTCGAAAGTGTGCAAAGAAACAAAGGTATGGGGCGTATTTTCTTTGACCGGCGAACGACACGAAGAGCATCCAAAGAAGCAGCCATACAATACGTTAGTTCTCATCGACGATAAAGGTGAGATAGTGCAAAAGTATCGAAAAATTCTACCATGGTGCCCTATCGAAGGCTGGTACCCGGGAGATGAGGTGCACGTTTGCGAAGGACCGAAAGGGATGAAGATATCGCTGATTATTTGCGACGACGGGAACTATCCAGAGATTTGGAGAGAGTGCGCGATGAAAGGCGCCGAGCTCGTTGTGCGATGTCAAGGATACATGTATCCAGCCAAAGAGCAACAAGTGATGGTGGCGAAAACGATGGCATGGATGAACAATGTATACGTTGCGGTTGCAAACGCGTCCGGAAGTGATGGCGTGTACACGTATTTTGGCCACTCTGCAATCGTCGGCAACGACGGGCGCACTTTAGGCGAATGTGGCACAGAAACGCACGGTGTTAACTACGCACAGCTTTCCATCTCAGGCATACGCGATGCACGTAAAAACGACCAATCGCAGAATCACTTATTCAAACTTCTTCACCGAGGCTATACCGGTGTATATAATTCCGGCGACGGGGACAAAGGCGTCGCTAAATGTCCATTTTCGTTTTACGAAACCTGGGTGAATAATCCCGAACTCGCGCAAAAGCAAGTCGAAGAGTTGACGAGAAATACCATCGGCGTGCACTGTTGCCCGGTGTACAATCTGCCGACGCAAGAGAGAGAGACGCAGACTCACTCAATGGAAGAAGATTTGGCGTGAGTGTAGGATGTGACGATACGTGCGTAGCATCATTCGTGTGCCTTTTATATGTACCACTGGTAGTGGTACATATTATTATTATTATTGTTGTTGTATTATTTATTCGTGGTCCATTCCACGTCTGGCCATCCATCTTTCGCATTATTATTTTTTTTTCTCCTTTTCTTCACAGAAAAAAGGAGCTTTTGCGTGGGAAAAAAAATGCCCGTCGTCGCGCGCAAAGTGTCGGATGGGAAGAAGCGCGTAGTGAGCGTTAAAAAAGACGGGGAGGCGGCATTGCCGTCTCGTACTTCTTCTCGTCCTCCTCCTTCTCCCTCCTCCTCCTCTTCCTCGTCGTCGTCGTCGTCGTCGTGCTTCGATGCTTTACCGGACCATCTTAAAGAGGAAATCTTCGTCCGCGTGTGCGGTAAAAACGAAGTCGCAAAGTTGCAAATGACGTCGAAACCGTTTTACAAAGTGATCAACTCCTCCGAACGATTGTGGAGAACTCTGTGCGAACAAGAAGTCGGAAAGGAAAGCTCGATCGTCTTTCGAGATTACGGGTTGGGAGGTCGAGAGAATAGGTACTCTTTTCATCGTTATTTGTTTCTTGTTGCTCGTGAGATGATGACGGCGAGTAAAATGTAAAAGAGAGTTCGTTAAAGCACTTTTTGGGGTGGCCTCAAATCTCACCACTCGCGAATACTAACACTAAAATTTTTATCCTTTCGAACACGCGACAGAACGGACAGCGACGACGAAGAAGACGCGTCGAACAAAAAAGAATTATTCTGGAAGGAGAAGTATCGGATGTGGTGCGTAGGGGAAACTGGTATCATGAGCTGGGGCGCTCGGAGCAAATGCGAGACGACGTTAGCAGGAGAGCCGAACTGGTTCCCACAAGCGCCGGAAGAGGATGAAAGCGTGTCGATGCGAGGAGGAAGAGAGAACGATGACGACGACGAAAATAACAAATTTTGTCCGAGATATTTACATCGTGCCACGCAATGTGGGACGGATTTGACGAAAGTGATCCTGTTTGGTGGACAAAGTAGACGAGAACAATTCCATAACGACGTCCACTTCTTGGATTTGGACGAGAAAAGGAATCCGACGCACGCGTTGCAAAGGTTACACGTGAAGACAAAATTGGCTTCTGGCGAGCAGCCGCTTCCTAGATGCAGCGGATCGATACAAACGTTGAGGGTGTTTGGTAAGTCTGGATTGAGACGCGAAGTCATCGCGTTATTTGGCGGATCTCAAGGATATCTTGCTGGGTTCTGCAACGACATCGTGGTACTTCAATCCGATGTACCAAACGAGGATATATCCACCGCTCTAGATAAAACAAATGTCGCATTGACATGGTATGAACCGACACTTGTCGTGAACGGCGTGCACGGCAGACCAGCGCCACGATGGGGACACGCTACGTTTGCTTGGAATGGAAAATTGCTCGTCTTTGGCGGGTCGAACACGACCACGTGCTACAACGATTTTTGGGAGTGCACGTTGAAGAGCACGGACGAAGGAAACGGCGTGTGTCCGTTCGCGATCACGGCAACGTGGAAACTATTGTATCCCATGACCCGTCGAGCGTTCGTAAAGATACCATGCCCAAGGGCTGGAGCGACTTTGTGCGTCGTCAAAGACGTTGCGTACTTATTCGGCGGGTGTCGCGTCTCAACTACGTTTAACGATTTGTGGAAATTCGACTTGAGCGAAACCGGTAATATGATGTGGGAACAAGTCACGACGACTGGGTTTATGCCATCACCTCGCGTCGGCCATTCCATGGTTACAATCGGGAATCGTCTCATCGTTCAAGGCGGTCGAGGGATGCAACCAAACTCACCATTGCCGGGCAAAAAGAGCACGAGAGGCTTGGCAGCTTTGCAAGGTCTGATCTTTTACGAGTCCGGGTTCTCCGTGCTCGACCTTTCAAAGATGAATTGGTTGCCGAAGCAGTATCCAAAACTGGCGAGAGGAGAAGAAGCAGAGAGATTTGAGGAGGAGGAGGAGGAGGGAGAAGATGGAACTTTTACGATTACCAAACAAAGTTCAGACAATGTCAACGTACGTGAACACCGAACTGGTCATGCGATGATGCTTGCGCCACAAGGTATCGCTCTCATCGGCGGATTGGGCTACAACGCTCGATTTCAATCCGACGTCCAACTAGTCAAACTATTTTAAATCGATCGAAGAGATCGAAGAACATGTAGATTAATATTTGTATTAGATCGACTGAAAAATGTCGAGCAAGCACAAGCAAACGAAAGAGAAAGAGAAAGATGAATAAGACAGCCGCGAATAGGATCTATGTAAAACTTTCTAATAACACTGACTACTACTACCATATTCTATCATATCTAGTAGGTACCTGGTACAAAACTACAATCATTCACTAAAACCTGCTGGTCTTTGCAAATTTTTACTCACCATGCACAATGCTTTATATTGCAAGCCCATGCCTGGTATTTCACCTTCATCAACCTTATCGTCTCCAACTAACCTCTGACATCCATCCGCTAAAACTTCCAACTGTTCTTCAGAGCACGTCTCGGCTAATTTTTGAAGTCTCTGGACGATGCCGAGTTCTAGGAGCAGCTTTTGTTGCGTCGTTGGACCGAAGCATTTGACCTCACTCGTGTTATCCTCGTTTCGCTCTTCCACGACGCCTCGCAAAGCACCGAAATCGACGTGCGCGGATAAATCGCACTCTCCCGGACTTTCCAACGGATTTTCAACAAATTTATGATCTTTAATCGCTTCTAACGTATCTCCTAAAGGTCCTTCGTCGCCATAATCGATGGCGATGGCCGCGCCGCCTCTCCCACCGTTTTTCTCCTCGTCGTTGATTCTGTCCATCATTTTTTCCCAATGGATGATACTTTTCGGCGAAACTTCTAAAGACACGATAGTTTCCTTCTTGTCGTCACTACTACTACTACTAGCAGACGGTGCTTTTCTCAATCGTCTCTTTACGAGTTGAGAAGAGCTCAACGTCGGGCCCGGCGAAAGTACAAACTCTAAACTATTGTTCTCCTCGTTCATGGCCACGAGTTTCTCCACCCATCCACGTTCGGTGCGTCGAAACTGGTGCACGGGTAAAGCGTCGAAGAATTCGTGCGCGATAATACACGTTGGACCAGAAGGAACGTCGTCTAACGAATTGTGCCAATACACCTTCGTACCGCGCGCAGTGATTCCAGAAACGTTCCCTTCCGTGGACAACTTTTCGTCTTCATCTACCGTTGTATTTTTACTACTGTTGCTATCATCATTGTTATTCTTTGCGGCGAACGGATTCGGTTTTATCGCCGCCAATAATGGACTACTCAAGCTGTCAAACGTCTCTAAACTCCCTGTGCATTTCAACGTCTCGAACTGTTTCTTCCTCAGTGCCGGCGAGATTTCAATCAAATGCACTCGTAAAGCCTCGCTAAATTTTTTAAAGTTACTCGTCCCTCTCAACAAATCCATCATCAACGTCCCTCTCCCGGGACCAAACTCGATCAAGTGTAACTCCTCTGGACTTCCTAATTGTTCCCAAATCGTCGCACACCAGACGCCCAATAACTCGCCGAATATCTGCGATATCTCTGGCGACGTCGTAAAGTCCCCACTCTTCCCAAACACCGCATCTTTCGAAGACGTTTTCGTGTAATACCCATACGTTGGATTTGTCAGTGCTTCGGACATGAACTCGTGAACGGTGATCGGTCCGCCTCGGAATTTTATCAGCGATTCGATGTGTCCGAGTAAACCTTTGTTTTTTATATCGTTTTTTGTTCTCGCATTCTGTTGTTGTTGTTGTTGTTGTTGATGATGATGTTGATGATGTTGTTGTTGAACGGTTTCGTACAATCCAGTTCGGTCGATGGCAATCTCAAACTCGCGCACTTTACTCTGTATTTTCCGCCGTCGTTCCAATTCCTTCGTCGTGGACTCGGTACCACCGTTGGCACTCTCGTCATCTCTTTTCCACGACGAAGAATACGAAGAAACCATTCTCCCGTTGTCGTTGTTGTTGTTGTTCTTCTTCTTCTTCTTCTTCTTCTCGTTGTTCCTCGCCGTCGTCCCTCTACCACCGCACGTAAAACGCTCGCAACACCACCACCGAGAAGACGCGAGAGAAGAAGAAGAAGAAGAAGAAGAAGAAAAGGAAGACTGCCGAAGAAGAGACGCCAGCAGTTTCCCTCCCCTTCCTCTCGCCCGGGTTGGTGCCGCGACGAGCGCGCCAAGCAGCCAGCTCATCGTCGTCGTTCGATTGTGTCCGATGAATTAATTAATGTACCCAATTGAAAAGAGGCGTGCTTTTTTACTCCCTCTTTTTCTCTCAAAAAAAAGTCGCTCTCGTCGTACAAAAAAAAAAACAAAAAAAAGCCCCCTTCTCTCTCTCTCTCTCTCTCTCTTTCTCTCTCTCTTTTTCTCAATTTTTGTGTCCCTAAAAAAAGAGCTCTCTCTCTCTCTCTTTTTTTGGCCTCTCTGTGTTGTTCCTTCACAGGACGACACGACAGCTCTTTTTGCCTTACATTTTTACGAGGAGGAGTGAAAAAAGTGCTCTCTCTGCGACCATTTCTTTGGAGTCCTCTTTGGAGTCCTCCCAGCCGTTCCTTTCTCTTTCTCTCCTTCCTCCTCCCCACTTTTTCCAGAAAGAAAGTCGTCAGAGAGAGAGGACGAAACGCTTTGCGACGACTCTCCCGGGGAACTGCGCGCGCGACTTTAGAGAGTAAAAGCGAGAAGGAAGAGACGATATGATGCTGTGTTCGAGAGGCGGTGGCGCGGCGTCCACGTCGTCTGCGTGTTCGTCGTCCGCGTGTTCGTCGTCGTCGTCGTCGTCGCGAAAAGTCGCGAACGCAAAAAGGGTGGTGCGGCGAGTCAGGATTGTCGTGGAAAGCGGCGGGACGAAGAATTATCCAAAACTCGCTTTACGAGGAGAGAAAATCAGGACGACGGCGTTCGTTTCCGGAGGGGGAGGAGGAGGAGGGCGGATGCTCTTCCCGCTCGCCCCGGGGAGAGCGAAGGACGAGAGGAACCAGAGCGAGATCCTTCTCAGAGCGATAAGTGAGCCAAGAAAGAGTGCCTCGACTGAAGATGAGGTTACCGCCGAAACGAAGACCGGATCGCAACGTGCCACGACGCCGTCGTCGTCGTCCAAATCTTCCTCCTCCGCGGGAAAGAAAAAGACGTTCGTCGCGAACAACAACAAGAAGAAGAAGAACAGCGGCAAGAAGACCAAAGGGTACTCGTCGTCGCGGAACTATAAACCGTTCAAACCGACGTCTTCGAAAGTCAGCAACGCCCGAAGGAAAAAGTTTGCTCCCTTGATCGCGGGCGTTGCCGATGATGTCCCTCTGAATGAGTTATTGAAAAAATATCCAAACTTTGAAGATTGTTTAGGACCAAAGAAGTACGATTCCGGACATTTTATTCGATTATACAGCGATTTAGTCCGGTGCGATCGATTAGGTGATGCGATTGATTTACTTCAACGACTGAGCGATGCGAAGGTTCCGTGCTTGAACGATACGAGAATAAGGAAATACGGGACGGTGGATTTCTTGGTGTCGTGCGAACGATCGAACAAGTTGAAGAATTCGCCGGTGATGCATGCGTTTACGTTTACGAATTTAGTTTTGGAAGCCTCGAGAGATGATTTATCGACAGCAGAAGTTGCGACGATATATAACAAACTTTTGGCGGTGTGCTCTGCGCACGGAAACTGCGACGCGGCAGCAAAGGCGTTCGAGCAAATGAAGCAAGATCCGAAAGGGTTAACTATTGACGTCATCACACACACGAGTATGATAGTGGCGTACAGTAAAGCTGGTAAAATTGATTTAGCGTTCGAACAGTTTGAAACGATGACGAAAAAAGACAAAATCGAACCTACTATTGTTACGTACGGGGCTTTAATGGATGCGGTGTCTCGAGAGATTGGAAGGCGCTCGGGCAACGGCGGTTTTAAATCGAACAACAAGAAGGATATTTCGTACGTGAAAGATGCCTTGGATCGCGTGTTTAACTTGCGCTTGGATTTAGAAGCGAGTGGGTTGCAAATGGACGTGAGAGTGTTGAATTGCTTGGTCTCAGCGTGCGGACGAGCGGCGGCTTTTGAAGAGTTGAGATCGGATGCGCTCGATCGCGCTTTTGACATCGTCGCTGAATCGCGTCGAAACGGGTTGTTTCCAGATGCGGTCACGTATTCTTCGTTAATGAGCGGATGTGTGAATGCTTGCGAGCCACAGAGAGCGTTGGCGTTGTACGACGAAATGGAAATTAAGGGCGTCGCGAGAACGGCGTCAGTGTACTCCACCGCTATTCATGCGTGCGCCGCAGAGTATGACTACGAGAACTCTGCGCCAAACTTTCGAAAGGCGTTCAAAATCTGGGAAGAAGTGCAAGGAAATGAGCCGAGAGTGATGGTGGATTCAGTCTTGTACGCGACGATGTTAACTGTCGCGAGTCGAGCTGGGAACGTTGAAATGTGCGCCAATTTGATCAGGGAGATGGAAATGAACGGATCGATGATGTCGCCGGCGGTTGTTTCGACCATGTGTGGATCGTTCGCCCGAGCTGGTGATGCCGGAGCTGTAGATCGTATCTTATCTGACGCCGAAAAGTCCAATGGGGTTGTGCCACGCGCGTGTTACAACGCGTTGATCAATTCGTGTGCGAGAGATACCGATTTTGAAGGAGCGATGAAAGCATACGACCGATTGGTTGAGTCCGGACAGTCGCCAGATGAGATTACGTTTGAAGGACTCATTTTAGCCGCCGCGAAGAAACCAGAAACGCTCACAGAAGCGAAGAAATTGTTACAAGAAGCTATGGATATGGGTTTACGACCGACTTTGCCGACGTACAACGCGTTGGTCAGAGGTTTTGGTCGATCCGGAGACTTGAACGAAACGTACGCCACGGTGAAGGCGATGAAGGACGCCGGGTATACACCGGACGAGATGACGTGGAGAGAACTCTTATTCTCATGCGCTCGTCATGGAAACTGCTTGCTCGCGTGGGATGCGTACAAGAGTTCGCGCGAGGCTGGAATTGCTCCGTGTGAGGTGACTTTGAATACCATAATCGGTGCTATTCTCGCGCACATTCGCACGTTAACGGATCCAACGAGATTAGCTTCGGATAAACCCGGTCATGGATTGACGGATACTAGCACGAGTGGTGAGATTTCTACTTCAGTGGCGCAACCGGCGTGGAAAGAATGGTCCGATCGAGCGACGGCAGTATTCCACGAAGCGATCACGCACGGTGTGAAACCTAGAGTTGAAACGTTTTCTTCCATGCTCGCGTGTTTGCGACCGCCGACGGATCAAGAAGTACAGTTAGCGGAGAAATATGGGGGCGAATCGCTCGCGAGGTTGGTAACGCACCAGTCGAACGTCCACGAAGATGCAGCAACATATTACCCAACAAAGGCACTGATTTTGTTTGAGGAAGCGCAAGCGATTGGTATCGTTCCCAAATTCGAGATGAGCGAGGACTCGGAATACGACATGCGAAATTTCCCTCCAGCGGCTGCGGAAGTTGCGCTCTTGACACTGATTCGAAAGATTAAAAGGCACGTAGAAGCATTTGGCGAAAAAGATTTGAAAAACAGACTACCAACGTTTACGCTTCTCCTGCGCGCAAAACCGGAAATGTTGGTCGACGAAGATGGATACCTCGTTTCGTCTAGCACAGATGAGTCGCTCGCCGGTCAAGGCGCAACAAGACGCTTGGAAAGAAGCGGTGAACGTCTCGTCGTGCTTCTGAGAAGATTGCGAATCAACTACGCCGGATCGCTCGAAAAAGGGCGAATTGAGCTCTCTTCTCACATCATGTATCGCTGGATCCATGGTAAATCGTCCGCACCCCACGCGTTGCCGGGCATGGAGGCGAGATTAGCTGATGACATTACCATGCAGGCGATGCGCATTCGTTCAACGGATGTGATGAGCGGCAGAGGAACTATCGATCATTACGGAAACGATTCAGATGAAGGCAGTACATTCATTCCTGGATACAGAGCTCCGGTGTTTAGAAACCCTAACGCAAACTATAGCAGATCTGAAGGTGGACAAGCCGGTGGTAGATGGTTTCGAAGCGGGTGGTCACAAAATTCGTACGACGATATTCCTTCAGATCAACATTTGAGTATGGACGATTTGGACGATTTGATCAAGAATAGGGAATAATATAAACATTGATAAAAAGGTTGTAAATACAAATAAAGAAAAGACCAGCGAGCACAGAACGCAGCAGTATTGGATTACATTAAT
>Ga0310343_10001965_pt1 | contig 10722 bp, 11 predicted proteins | sample HC15DNA2025_MG_FD_203519 | JGI IMG/M metagenome (GOLD analysis project Ga0310343, IMG submission 203519) | Marine microbial communities from station ALOHA, North Pacific Subtropical Gyre - HC15-DNA-20-25_MG | ecosystem: Environmental > Aquatic > Marine > Oceanic | place: Pacific Ocean: North...
TGGTAGTGCTACAATAAATCCAAAGCAAGGTATTAAAGCAGGCTTTGATTTATCTTCTGGAGATTGGGAAGCTAAGCAAGATATTAGTCAATACTTAAATAACGCTAAGCTGGATAGAGATAGAGAGGCTTATTTCGGAAAACAAAATAAAAGTGGTTTTAGAAAGATGGCCACTATACCAGATATTGTAGCTATTAAAATCAATGAAGATCATGGAATAAATTTACACGATGGTACGTTTATGCATGATAGAGATAAAATGAAAAAGTTAAAGTATATATTACAAACGGAATATAAACATTTGCTTGTAAATACTTAGGGAGAATAGTATGAGTACGCCTAAATTTGACGCTTTAAGAACTATAATTAGAGACTGGTCTAATAGGCAAGATGAAAGCGTTTTACCTAATGACAGAATACAAGAAGCTATGAAGTATGCCGCTGATAAAGCCTATAGAAAGCTTAGAGTAGCGGCATTAGAAAATACTATAACATATAACTCTACAGCTTTAACTGCGGCTACTACAGCGGCTAATACTTTTTTACCAAGTCAAACCGATTTAACTTTACCAACAGACTTAATAGAATTTATACAAATAAGAGAAATTGATTCAGCTGGTAGAACATGTAGAGTATTTAATGAAAAAACAGATTTAAGAACATTTAATGATTGGTCATCTATTAAAACTAGTTATATAGGTTATTTTTCAAGACAAGGTAATACTTTGTTATTAGCACCAGGATTTGGTCAAGCTAATAGTATAAGTACTGCAGACAAAGTTGAATTACATTATTATAGAAGACTACCTGCATTAAATGCATTATATGATGTAACACCAGCTAACTATGCTGCGGGATTTTTAACACAAGATAATACAGCTGCTGTAAGTCTTTTCTTTGTTAATGGTGATACTAGCACTGCTTATGCTACACAATCAGAAGCAACAGCCGCCGATACAGGAAGTGCAGGAACAAACAATGCTAAGTATAGAGGTAATGAAGCGGCTAATTGGTTACGAGATGAAAATGAAAGAGTTATTATGATGGGTGCTTTAGCAGAAATATTTTATTATTTGCAAGACGATGATCAAGCTATAAAATATAAAAAGTTATTTGAAGAGGAAATATTTGAATTAAATGATGAGGATACTAAACGTAATGCGGCGGGAGGAAACGTGCAAGTAAACTTTAATGGAAGAGGGTTAATCTAATGACAACACCAGCAGCACCAGATACAGTTAATTCAGTTGGAGCAACTGATGATGCCTCAAAAGGAGGATTGTTTAATAGTTTAAATAATACAACTCTTAATACACTTGAACAAGCAATAGCAACTAGAGCTACTGCCGCAGCAACCTCAGCTACCAATGCAAAAACTAGTGAGACTAATGCAGCAGCTTCAGCTACGAGCGCAGCTAATACTTTAGATGCATTTGATGATAGATATTTAGGAAATAAAACTAGTGATCCTACTGTTGATAATGATGGTAATGCATTATTAACTGGAGCTTTGTATTTTAATACTAATGATAATGTTATAAAAGCATATACAGGTTCAGCTTGGTCACGAATAAAACCAACAACTTCTCATCAAGCTAGTATTGATGCAGTAAATACTGATCCATTTAAAACTAATATAAATAATGTATCAGGTAATGCAAATAATATAAATACAGTAGCTGGAGATACTGTAGAAATTAATGCTCTTAATGGAAGCGGAGTACTTGCAAATATTGGTATAGTAGCCGGTCAAATATCTCCAACAAATAATATAGCAACTGTTGCTGGCGCTAATTCAAATATCTCGACTATAACTGCTGGTAGTGTAATAGCAGATATTGGTACTGTAGCTAATATAGATACTGCAGTTAGTAATGTATCTACTATATCTAATGCTGTAACTTCTGTTAATAATAATAAAACAAATATAAATACAATAGCTACAGGAACAACAGGAGGAAATTCTAACCTCGCTAATTTAAATACAATTGCTACTGGTACAACTGGTGGTAATGCAAACTTAACTCAAATAAATACAGTTGCTGTAAACACAAATAATATTAATACTGTTGCTCAGGCTGATTCAAATATAACTGCTCTTAATGGAGCTGGAGTAATAGGTAATATAGGGACTGTTGCTGGAATACATGGAGAAGTTACAACAGTAGCTGGTATAGAAAGTGACATACAAGCAGTAGCTGCAGATTATTTAGATATTGGTGCAGTAGCTGCAAAAGCTACAGAAATAGGAAGACTAGGTACAGCTGATGCAGTAGCAGATATGAATAAACTTGGTACTGATGCTATTGTAGAAGATATGGATATATTAGGTACAAATCCTAATGTTACAGCTATGAGCCATTTAGGTAATACTACTGTTGTAGGTAATATGGCTACTTTAACAGCAGGTAATGTTTTATCTGAAATTTCAACAGTTGCAGGTGTAAGTTCTCATGTTACAAGTGTAGCTAATAATATATCAAATGTAAATACAGTTGCAGCAATCTTTGAAGGTACTGCCACATATACTGTTACAGTAGTTAATTCAGGTGGTAATAAATTTGCTATTAATACAGGATCAGGATCTACAACAGCTCCAGCGCTAATACTTGTAAAAGGTTTTACTTATACATTTGATGTTAGTGATAATACTAATAGTGGACATCCACTTGCATTTAAAGATGCATCAGGAAATGCTTATACTACAGGAGTAACTGTAACTGGTACAGCTGGTCAAGCAGGTGCTAAAGTAGTTTTTGCAGTACCAACTACAGGAACACAACCTGCTAGATATTATTGTACAGCACATGGTAATGCTATGGGTAATACTATTACTACTGAAAGCAATGATATTGCAGAAGTGCTAGCTATATCTAATGAGATTACAACAGTAGCAGGAATAGATAGTGATGTAACAGCTGTAGCAGGTAAAGCAACTGAAGTAGGAAGATTAGGTACAACTCAAGCAGTAGCTGATATGTTAGCTTTAGGTACAAACCCAAATGTAACTGCAATGGGTCATCTTGGTACACCTGCTAATGTAACTAATATGGCTGCTTTAAATGGAAGTGGTGTTATAAGTAATATTGCAACAGTTGCTACAAATATAACTAATGTAAATACTTTTGCTAATACTTATTTTATTGGTGGCTCTGCTCCTACAGGTGGTACAGTAGGCAGTGGTGATTTATGGTATGATACTAGTAGTACACAAATGAAAGTACATAATGGTTCTTCGTTTGTAACTTTTATATCAACTTATGATACAGATAATTTATCTGAAGGTAGTTCAAACTTATATTATACAGATACTAGAGCTGATGCTAGAATTACAAATGCTTTTAGTAATGCTGTAAGTTTAGGTAGTACCTTAGCTGTAGGTAGTAACTTAGTTGTTTCTGGAGGTAGTAATTTTGCACAAAATATGATTGCTTCTGGTACGTTAAGTGTTGGTAGTAATTTTAGTGTTAATACAAACAAATTTAATGTTACTGCATCAAGTGGAAATACAGCAATCGCTGGTAATCTTGATGTAACTGGTACTGTAACCTCTACTGGAAACTTTGACGTTAATACTGATAAATTTACAGTAGCTGCATCAACTGGAAATACAGCAATCGCTGGTACAACTACATTAAATAATGATGTTACATTTACTGGTGCTAATTATAATGTGCTTTGGGATAAATCAGATAATGCTTTAGAGTTTGCTGTAGGTGCTGAATTAAAGTTTGGTGGTAATTTTACTATTGATCATAATAGCATTGGAAACTCTGTTTTAGAGCACGCAGGAGGTAGTGACTTATATCTTATTAATAGAGTAAATGATAAAGATGTTATTATTCAAGCTGATGATGGTGGTATTACTAGCAGTGCTGTTAATTATTTTAAAGCCGATGGTTCAACTGGTGAAGTTCAGTTATATCATTATGGCAGTGAAAAACTTGCAACTAAATCTGCTGGAGTAGATATAACTGGAATGTTAACAGTTGATAGTTTACTTATTGATGGTGGCGTTATATTCACTGGCGCTAACTATAGTACTCAATGGGATAAAGCAAATAATGCTTTACACTTTACCGATAATGCTAAAGCTACATTTGGTAGTGGTTCTGATTTAAAAATAACTCATGATGCAAGTAATAGTATTATAGCAGATGAAGGCACTGGTAGTTTATTTGTTAGAGGTAGTGCAATAAGAATAGATGATCCTAATAGTGATGACTATATTGTTTGTACTCAAGATGGTTCAGTTGATATATATTATGATGGCATTAAAAAGTTTGAAACAACAAGTACTGGCTCAAAAGTTACTGGTGATTTAGAAACTACAGCAGACATAGAATTAGGTCATGCTTCTGATACTACAATAGCAAGAGCAAGTGCTGGGGTTGTAACAATAGAAGGTAATACAATATTAACAACTGGTAACTCAAACACACCAAATACTACATCATCTTCTAGTGATGCCGATCATATTTTAGTTAACGATAATGGCACAATGAAAAAGATTACTCCTGCTAACTTAGGAGTAATTTCTAATGCAGCATCACAAGGTTTTGCAGTAGCAATGGCAATAGCATTATAGGGAGAAAATAATGGCACAGAATTTTAGACAATACAAAGAAAGAAACATAGGGACAACTGCTGTTGATATGCCTAATGGTTCTGATTTTGATAGCTTTGATTGTATCGTAGGAATACGATTAGCAAATACAAGTGCGCAATCAATAACAGTAGAAGTATATTTACAAACCGATACTACAGATGCTAATACAATCTTTTATCTTATTAAAAATGCACCTATACCAAGTGGATCGTCACTTGAACTTATAGATGGTGGTGCTAAAGTAGTTGCAGTGAGTGGAGATAGATTATTTATTAAATCAAGTGTAGCAACTTCATTGGATGCTATTGTATCTGTTGTTGATGCTATCAGTACATAGGAGGATTAAATGGCATATATAGGAAAAGAACCTCTAGCAGGTAATTTTGTAAAGTTAGATGCTATAACTACTTCTGCTACAGCAACTTATCCATTAGAACGAAACAGTGTTGCATTTAAACCTGCAAATGCAGAATCATTATTAGTAAGTTTAAATGGTGTAACACAAGCTCCCTTAGATGCTTACACAGTAAATGATACTAATATTGTATTTGCAAGTCCATTAACTTCAAGTGATACTATAGATTATATACTTGCTCTTGGTGAAATAGGAGCAGTAACAACTCCCGCTGATAGTACAGTAGATACTCCTAAATTAACTACAGGAGCAGTCACAGAACCTAAGCTTGCAACAGATTCTGTAACAACTACAAAGATTGCTAATGATGCAGTTACTGGAGATAAAATAGAAAACAATCCTACAATAGCAGGTAACTTAACTGTAAGTGGTACAAGTGCATTAACAGGTGATTTAACTGTAGATGGTGGTACATTAAAAGTAGATAGTAGTAATAATAAAGTAGGAATAGGAACTACAAGTCCTGCTGCATCATTACATATAGATGAAGCAGCTTCTAACTCTTATGCAACTATGAGATTAGAAGGTAATAATAGAGGTGGTCAAATTGATATGTACCAAGGTACGCTTCCAGTAAGCTCAATAGCAACAGATCAATCTGGTAATATGTATGTTCAAACTTCTGGATCATATGGAAGTAGTTCACTTACAAATAAACTAGAAATTCCTACTGCTGGTGGATTAAAAGTAAGAAATGCTGCAGCAACTGGTCCTATTGTAGATATAGGTACAACATCAACAAGTGTTGCAGATGATGGCGTTATAGGTGGTATAGACTTTACTAGTGGTTCAGCAAGTACAGTAAACGGAAGATTGCATTGTAGACAATATGGTACTAGTGAAAATGCTGGATATTTTTCTAATGAATTAAGAGCACCTAATGGAAATAGTTTAGGAGAAGTAAGTAGAGAATTTATATCTCAAAATGCTCATGGAGGCATTTATATAAAACGACCGATGCCATCAAATATTTTTTATTGGAGAGATGTTTATAAATCAATGAATGTAGCAGCAAGTCAAGGTGGTACAACATTTATTACATTAAATCAAAATGATTATTATTGTAGTATATCTTGTATCGTAGATATGTTTGCACTTGATACTAATTATCCAACTGGAGCATACTATAGAAGATATGGGTTAACTGCTAACACTCATACAGGAAGAAGTACTTGGAGTGTAAGATTTACTTCTATAACTGATATGGGAGAGTATAACACTGGTGTATCTGAAGTTAGTAGTGCAAGTGCTAATATATCTTTAGACACTTATGCAACCAAATCTGCTGGTTCAAATAATGGATATTTATATATTAGATATAACACTGGAAGTTATACAGAAGCATCATGTACAGTAAGATTATCTGGAATGTTTTTAAATACAAGATTTGATGATCAAGTAATAACAGCAAATTTATAGGAGTTAATAATGAATTATAGATTAATAGGCTTACCTAAAAATGGTGTTACATTATGTCAAATGATTAATCACTATTTACAAGATGATAGAGATTTACATTATATAGCTATTGTAAGGGAACCATACGAAAGATTTTGGTCAGCAATAAAAGAATGTACATATGCCTATAAAGCTAATAAATTACCAGAAGATAATCGTGAAGGTATATTTAAATCAACTAATGTAGAAGATCAAATTAAAGAAGGTATTGCTGAAATAGATGGAACACCTAATGATTATTTTACAACTCAAAAATCTTGGCTAGATAAATATACTATTGGAACAACAATTAAATTTGATAAAGACATACAAGCATCTTTAAAAACAATATTTAAAGATCATCAATATGAAACAGAAATATATAAAATTATAGAAAAAGATTGGAATCCAAGTACACATGATAAAGATGAAGAAGCTATTAAAATATTAAAGTCTACTTATAAAAATAAAATAGAAACTTTTTATGCAGATGATTTTAAATTGTGGGAGAGTAAATAATGGCTATAACAAAAATAAAATCTTTAGGTATAACTGATGGAACTATAGCCGCAGGTAATATTGCAGATAACTCTATTACAAATGCAAAAATAAATGCAAGTGCTGCAATTGCTAAATCTAAATTAGCGGCGTTAGATATTGTAAATGCAGATATTAATTCTAGCGCAGCTATAGCTAAAAGTAAATTAGGAGCTTTAGCTATTACAAATTCAGATGTAGATAATAGTGCAGCAATAGCTCAAAGTAAAATGGCAGCTTTAACTGCTGCTAATCTTCCAGCAGGATATGGAACTGATTTAGTGGGCGTTATTATATCTTATCCAAAAGATACATTACCAACTGGGTTTTTAGCTTGTGATGGATCTGCAGTAAGTAGAACAACTTATTCAGATTTATTTGCTGTAGTAGGAACTACTTATGGAACTGGAAATGGTTCAAGTACATTTAATGTACCAGATTTAAGAGCAACATTTTTAAGAGGTTCTGGCGACCAGACTTATTCATCTATAGCTTATAGTGGTGGAACTGCTGGAACTAAAAGAAAACAATCTATAAATAATTTCCAGGCAAGGACAAGACATACATATCATAACTTTTATGCCTGGGCAGATATACCAATAGGATTCTTTCATCCCCATAGTAACTGGGGTGGTAGTTCTTCAGGTACTCAACTAAGTTCAACTAATAATGATGTTGGTCCTATATCATCAACATCAAGCAATAGAACTTATGCTAATTATGAAAATGCTTCTTCTGTTGATAATGAAACAAGACCATTTGGTATGGCAGTTAAATTTTGTATTAAATATTAGAGGTAAATATGAGTAACAATAAAACAGTTTGGAACATAAATACTGGACATCCAGAGATAGTACATGAAAGCCCATTAGAAAAAGGAATATGGCATATGCCTTCTGATGTTTGCGAAGTTGAGCCACCAAAATTTGATGACTCAAAACAAAAATGTAGATATGATGGTAAAAAATGGATAGTTACAGATTATAACCCAGAGCAAGATTATTTAGATAGTTTACCTAAAATAGATAATCCAGAATAAAATAAAACGGAGAATAAATAATGTCATATGTAGGTAATCCTCTAGCAACTGCTTTTGCACCTAGAGTAAAACAAGATCTTACAGGTCAGAGTGGAACTAGCTTTACCTTAAGCCATGCAGTATCTAGTGCAAATGATTTATCAGTTTATATAAACCATGTACGTCAAGAACCAACAACAGCTTATACAGTTGATTATACTACACTTTCAACTACAGGTACAGTTGCTAGCACAGATGATTTTTATATTATATTTGATGAATTAGCTTTACAAAGTATTGCACACGATGAATTTACAGCTATGAAAGCTACGAGTGGAACTTTTACTGGTGCTATTACTACAACTCAAATGGCGTCAAGTGGTCCTGTATCAGGAACTACTGGTACTTTTAGTGGTGCTATAAGTGGTACACTAGGGACTGCTGCTCAACCAAATGTTACAAGTGTTGGTACGTTAACTAATTTAAGAACAAGTGATATAGTTGGAATAGGTCAAGCAAGTCCAACATCTCCTAATGGTGCAACAGCATTTTTACATATTGGAAATGGTGATGAACAAGATGTTGGAATAGTTTTACAAGACGCAGTAGAAACTTGGGAAATATACCAGAACGATAATCTGCATTTTCGTTATGACACTACTGATGTAATGACTATGGCAAGACTAACTGGCAATGTTGGAATAGGTGCTACAAATCCGGGCACAAAATTACAAGTTGTAAATGACACTGATACTGATTATAATATATCTACTGCAACAACTAACGCAGTATTGAATTTAAAAAATAATACTGCTGGTGCAAACAATTGTGTTGGTATGTCATTTAGCACAGAAAGTAATGGTGAATGGTATTTAACTTGTGTTCAAGAAAGTTCATCTGAAACTGCTTTTCACATAGGTGCAAGAGCTTATGGTAGTAGACACGATAGAATGAAAATTAATTCTGATGGTACTGTATTAATCGGAAATAAAGATAGCAATCCAACTGCTTGGGGATTAAGAGTTTTTAATGTTCATGGAACTCATGCAACTATAGAAGGTTGGAATGATAATAGTGGTGGTAAAAACTTAAATCTATTTAGATATGATGATGCTTCAATATTCCAAGTAAGTAATGGTGGAGCAGTATGGGCTGCTGGTGGTTATTCTTCAGATAAAGCATTTAAGAATATTATAGGTGATTGTACTGAAGGTTGGAGTAAACTTAAAGATGTTCAACCTAAATCTTACAGGCATAAAAGAATATCAAATGTAGAGCAAGAAGATGGTACAACTAAAGAAGTGTTTAGTGATGACGATATGGATAGTAATATTCATTATGGTGTTATAGCCCAAGACTTAAAAAAGGTTTTGCCTGATATTACTTATGGTGAAGAAGGTAAAATGTCAGTTGATTATCATGGTTTACTTATGGTTGCTATTAATACTATTAAAGAATTAGAATCAAGAATAACAGCATTGGAGAATAAATAATGGCATTATCAAAAATGACATCAACTAGTTTTGCAGATAATGCAGTACTTGGTAAATTTATTACTAAAATTACAGCAAGTAATGATGCAACTGTTTCATTTGGTAGTAGTTCAATAACTGATGATTTTGATATTTATGATGTTGTATTTCATAAAGTAACACCAACAGTAAATGGTACTATATTTTGTTGCCGATTTGGATTAGATGGTGCAAGTGGATTGTCTACTGGTAGCACAGATTATGGTTACGTTTCGAGAACTTCCTGGTTAGCTACACCAAATAATGGTTATAGTTACACTTTTTCATTAGACAGTAACGATAACAAAATAGCTCTACACTCATTACACGGATATACAGATTTAGGTACAGGAAATGGAAGTAGTTTTAGTGGGCATTTTCGTTTTCACCATTTAAGAAGCACTGAAGATCTTGTAAGAAAAACCGTTACAAATATGGATTTAGCTATGCAAGGTCGATACGCTTATGTAGGTACCTTTATGAACGATCGTTTTATGGGTGCGTTTGCTTCAACATCACCTGTTAATGGTTTTACAACAAAAGTTGATGAAATTAGTTTTCATATGTTGTCTGGAAATATCAACACTGGAACGTTATCACTATATGGGATTAAATTATAATGAGCGAAATTTTATATAAAAATGTAGATGGCATTAGAAAAAAATTAACTGATGCAGAAATTGAACAAAGAAAAAAAGATGAGCAACAAGCAATAGATGATGCTCCAAAATATAAACTTATGGAAATACGAAGTGATAGAGAACCTTTGTTATTGGAAGCCGACTATAAGATAAATACTTTAGTTGATAACGGTGGCGATACAACTGCATGGCGAAAGTATAGACAAGAGCTTAGAGATATTACTAAGGCTTCTGATTTAAATAATATAACATGGCCAACTAAACCAGAATAATGAAACTTTCAACGGAGACTAAAATGTCACAAGAACAAAAATTAGAGATTGCTTTAGCTAGACTAGAAGAAAGAGTTGAAGCTATGCAAGAAGACATGAAAGAAATGCGGGACAGTGTTAAAGATTTAAAAGCTACTGCTAACCGTTGGAGAGGTGCCTTCTGGTTAATGATGGGATTAGGAGGTTCAATAGGAGTACTAAGTAATTTAGCTTCAGGCTGGATGAAGTAATGTTATGGGTGCTGATTGTATTCTTAGCAAGTAAAGAACAAGAGCCCGTATA
>Ga0310343_10001966_pt1 | contig 10721 bp, 10 predicted proteins | sample HC15DNA2025_MG_FD_203519 | JGI IMG/M metagenome (GOLD analysis project Ga0310343, IMG submission 203519) | Marine microbial communities from station ALOHA, North Pacific Subtropical Gyre - HC15-DNA-20-25_MG | ecosystem: Environmental > Aquatic > Marine > Oceanic | place: Pacific Ocean: North...
TATCAATAGGGTCACTAGCTATAAATTGAATAGCTGATTTGTTAAAGAAATTGGTAAAATCTCCCGGACGAGACATAACTATATTTTCATCAGAAAGCATACAAAATCTGTTTCTAAAAAACAGCATCTTGTTTATTTCTTTACCAACAAATGATGGCTCTGGATTAGTAACATCATCACCTACTAAAGCATCATCCCATTGTGGAGCAGAATGTCCTTCTCCAACTGTACAAGCTACATTAGTATGGGTTCCTTCATTAGCAGCAGACTCATAACTAAACGTATTAGCGTCTATTAATTTAATTTCAAATTGTCCATTTGTTAAATTAGCACTTTCAATATTGACCAGTTGTTCATCAATAAAACCATGATTAGTTTTAGTGACAGTAACTGTATTGTTTGCAGTTGTAGATGTAAACGTAGCTGCTGTTTGTAAAGATGTTATACCGTAAGTTGCTCCGTCTAATTCAGTTAGTCTGAACTTACCATCAGGTGTTCTTATAAGAACGACTGGCATTGTAGATCTTTTAAATCTTATTTTTCTTCCCGGTTGAGCACACTCTTCCCATGTACCTTCACCATCCATAAATGTGCCATCTTCTTTTTTTTTACCAAAAAATTTTACATAATGGTTATCTTGTTCAGCATCACTATTAACTACTTCGACTACCATTCCATGTTTACATTGAGTAGGTAGGTCTCCTACATCATTTACTTTTCCAGAAACAACATTTATTAATTCACCTACAGGTGTAGACGCATTAAAATTACCTGATGCTCTTTTTATATGTAAACCCGTTCCTATAATAGTTACTTCAGAAGGTTGAAAGATAACATTACCATTTGAATCTGTAGCAGCTAATATTTGTGATCTAATATCACCAAGAATACTGTCACCAGTAATAGTAGTTTTTGTATCAAATGGTGTTGGTGTAGGTCTAGCTAATACTAAATTAGCTTGAACATTAGAAGTACTAATTGCTTCAACTGTGATTTGATAATAAGCATCTTTCATCCACACATAGAAAAAATCACCTTCTTGCCAACCTTCTCCACCATGTAAAAGATCAAATGTTGTAGTATATCTTGCTTGATATGTAACGTTAGAACCAGAACCAAAAGGTACTGATTGACCAGTAGTAGCTATTTTAAAGAAAAGATTTTTTCTATCAGGTAATTGATACTTTGATGAATTTACATTACCTGAGTTTGGTATTGAGTTAGGGTCATTCGTTGCAGTAAATTGAAATTGTGTTGTAGTAAGACCTGTAGAGGAAACAGTTGCAAATTGATCTGGTGTAGTTCCACCGGTAAAATCAAAATACATTGAAGTACCGGCTGTTAATCCATGTGCTGTAGCTGTCGTAACAGTTATTGTAGTACCACTTTTTGTGTAAGACCCTCCAAAAGCTTTTCCATAAATATATACGTTGTAAGCATAATCTCTATCTGAAACATCTCCAGTACTATTTAAAATTCCTCCTACAGCATTGTTATCTACAAGAGCTATGCCACTATCTACATTAAAAATACGCTGACCTACATTAGGTGCAAAAGCATCTCTTCCATCTCCAGCTTCTTGACCACATCTAGTATTACCTCCAGTACCAACACCACGACCTCTGTCTGCATGAGGCAACATGTAGTATGTAGAGCTACAGTAATTATTACTACTTCTAACTCTATCAACTCTTATTCTTGTAGCTGTTGTAGTTTCTCTTGTTGAAGTATCATCAAAAATATTTAGTGCATACTGTTTAGCATATGCTATTTTTTTTAATTCTATAAAGACTTCCTTACCAAAATCATTAAGAGGTTCAATAGTAGAATCCATCTCTACAGTTTCAGTACGATTGTTTATATAAGTAAAATCGTTAAGAGTTAAGGTTTGTATATCTTCGTCAGCAGTATGAGTTAAGTATGTATTATTTCCTATTGCATTAACAATATCTTTAGGTGCGCCTGTTAAACAGTCCCACACTTTTACCTCACCATTTCGTGCTACTTGTCCTATGTATTGTTCGCCTTCATCACGGTAATAATGAAACCATTTTCCATTAGCCGTTGCATTCAGAGCTGAGCTCGCATTGTCAGACAAAGATGCCACAAACTTTCCAGCCGGTCTTTTTTGTAAACCTTGTGTAACGTCAGGAAGACCATTAATCATGTCTGTTACTTGACCCGGAACTTTGTATTCATCAGGCTGTTGCGATATGCCCTGAGTTAAATTTGGAATAGTTTGTGTAACGTTTGCCATTATCTAATAAGTGCTTTGTAAGGTTGATAAGATCTGTAATTACTTTCAGCAGGAAATCCAAAGAAACTATGATCTCCTTGTTCACAGTCGTATTCATGTGCAGTTGCTTTAGCTTGTGCTTCTTCTAATTGAAGTAACTTTACTAAGTCTGCATTTGCAACTATCTGTGTTGCTGCTCTTACTGATGCTCTAGCAATTATGTAACGTTGAATAGCTGAAGGGATATCTTCAAAGTCACGTAAGTAAGTAATATCAAAATAAAAATCTTGACTAAATACATCAGTGTGGTGTACGTTGTCGTAAAGTTTTCCGCCTTTTTTAACAACGTCTCTATTTCTGTCGTAAAGTCCACCATGAATATCAAATCTTAGATAGTCATTAGGTATTAAAAAATTACCATTAGCATCAGGTGATCTCTTTACGTTATCTTCTTTATTGAAATGCCACCCTTCGTTCTGTACATCTTTAGTTACTTCCATTAATAGGTTATGTACTAAAGCTATCTCTGGATTACCTAAGTTAGTTAGATTTAGAGAAGTAATAGGTGCTTGTCCAATACTACCCAAGATGGAGTTCACTGCGGATAGTTCGGTATCGGTGTTTAATTGAGTAGTCATAAAAAAAAGGGAGCCGAAGCTCCCGTATAAAATTTGCAATTAGAATGCAGATGGTGCTGTTGCGCCAACGTACAATTCTACAGCAGCAGCAGGATTTAAGTAGTCTGCTCCCATAGCCATGCGACCTAAGATCACATCACCTTGGTATACAACAGACACATCCCCTGATGTTACCTGTACTTGAGGACCAATAGCCTCAACGATTCCAGCAGCTTCTTTCTGGAAGATAAGTCCACAAGACTTAGTTCCTACTTCAGCAGCTTGACCGTAGTCGTTTTTGATACCAGTCTGAGAACCATTAGCATTCTCTAGTGCTGGACCAATGTGAGAACCAAGATTACTTGGTGCTGTCTTACCTGTAGTACCACCGAAAGCTGTACCATACTTGCCAAGGAACGGAATGTTCATTGACTTGTAGATCTTGATTCCAGCGATTTCTACAATACCTTGACCGCCTTGTAATGCTGTACCTTGAACGTCTCTGTTTATAAGACCGTTATTTCCGATATCAGTTATAAGTGCGTAGTATTGACGAGGGTTTAGAACAGCACATCTACCTTGAGAGCTGACTCCTTTTTCGTCAAGGGCAGCAGCAGCATCGTAGAAAGCTGTTACTAGGTTTGATGCAACATAAGCATCAGAATCGTTTGTTGTTGAACCAACTCTGATCTGTGTTCCACCGGGTTCTACAAAGTTAGCCTTTGTAATTGGAGAAGCAGCTCTTGCGCCTCTTGTGATTGCTCTGAAGATGAGTCTGTCATACTTCTCAGCTAATGCGTATCCAATCTTCTTGGAAATTTCTCCTCTCAACTCGAAGTGTGCAAGTGTTTCATCTAGCTCATAAACGAATGCACTAGAAATTAGGAGCTCGTCGCATGTAATTGTTTTTTCTGCGACTGGAGGTGCGCCGTCACTGTTACCTAAGATACTGTTTCCGGGAGTATGGAACTCAGCAGTTGTGCGTCCAGTATAAATGAACTGCAAACTCTTTCCGTTCTTCAATGTTCTCTTCATCACCATGTCACGAGCGATTGTCTCGTGCTGGAAGCCTTTGAACATCTCTCCACTGAACAATTTAAGGTACAAATTACGGGCGTCACCTGTAGCGTTTGACTGACCTTGGCGTGTTAGCGAGGTTGTCAAATCTGAACTCTGGTGAGCCATGATTTATCTTAAAATGTAAGGGTATATTATGTCGTTCCTAACGTTAGAATGTTGTCAGTCTTAATTGGTCTAACGTGAGACTGGCACGTTTTGTGGTCTTTTCCCACCGTCGACGGGTAAAAGGTATCCTCCTCAGAGGGCTTTTCCCAAATTGAGTAGGGAGGATTCGCACCTCCCCTATGATCTACTTGATTACTCTTGTGTAAGACACGCCACGATATACGAAAGTAACTTTCATCGCTATCTCCATATACCTAGACCCCGTTCCATGCCTAGGATTCATGCGTCCCGGTTGGGATGAACGGACGTGGCTGCCAGTGTCTAGTGACACCGGAAATGATAAAGATATTAGTTATCAGTGTTATCGTCGTCAGAAAGTTCTTTATCAGTTTCTTTCTCTTCTTCTTCTTTATTGCAAAATTCAAAGCTAGTGATGCTCGCTCTCATTTTATTTGACTGATGCTTCATCCTATTGATGGAGCTGTAAGTGCAACTTGTGTTGACTCAGCAGATGCTAAATCAAGTGGGAAGTTGTGAGCATTACGCTCGTGCATTACCTCGAATCCAAGGTTCTGTCTGTTTACTATGTCAGCCCATGTAGGAATAACTTTACCATTAGTATCTACTACTGACTGGTTAAAGTTAAAACCGTTAAGGTTGAAAGCCATAGTGCAGATTCCCATGGAGGTAAGCCATATGCCAACCACGGGGAAAGCACCAAGAAAGAAATGTAAAGCACGAGAATTATTGAAAGAAGCATATTGAAATATTAGTCTCCCAAAGTACCCGTGTGCAGCGACAATATTATATGTCTCTTTGTCTTGCCCAAACTTGTAACCATAGTTCTGTGATACCTCGTCTGTTGTCTCTTTAATGATAGAGGAAGTAACGAGACTTCCGTGCATAGCAGAGAAAAGAGCTCCACCGAATACCCCAGCAACACCGAGCATGTGGAACGGGTGCATAAGGATATTATGTTCTGCTTGAAAAACGAACATGAAATTAAAAGTACCAGATATACCAAGAGGCATGCCATCACTGAAACTCCCTTGTCCGAAAGGGTAAACTAAGAATACTGCTAGAGCTGCTGAGACTGGAGCTGAGTATGCTACAAAAATCCAAGGTCTCATACCTAGTCTGTATGATAGTTCCCATTGTCTGCCTGCGTATGCAAGCACGCCTATCAAAAAATGAAAGACGATAAGTTGATATGGTCCGCCGTTATATAGCCACTCGTCCAGTGTGCCAGCTTCCCAGATAGGGTAGAAATGTAGTCCGATTGCGTTAGAGCTCGGAACGACAGCTCCAGAAATAATATTGTTCCCGTATAATAAGGAGCCGGAAACTGGCTCACGTATGCCGTCGATGTCCACAGGAGGAGCAGCGATAAAGGCGAGTATAAAACATGTGGCAGCAGTTAGTAAACATGGAATCATTAGCACACCAAACCAGCCTACGTATAGACGGTTCTCTGTGCTAGTGACCCAGTTACAAAACTTCTCCCAGTTGGTTGTAGTGTCTCTTTGTAATGAGATTGCAGCCATTTGATTGATTAGTTAATGTGTATGTTGTCGCATTCCTCTTCTACTTTAGAGAGGAAAAATTCGATAAGTTCCATCTTAGCTGTGCTAGGAAGGTTCTTATCTAGTATCACTTTGTATCTTGCTTCCATAAAATCGAAGCAACTCATTTTCCATTTGTAAGGGTCTATAACCCTTGGTTTAGAAAATGCCGGGTATGATCTGACCTGTAGTAATGTAGGCACCAAGAGCAGCAACAAAACCAAGCATCGCTGCCCAGCCATTAAAACGTTCTGCTTCATGTGTAAAGATTGGGTTGGTGTTGTGGTGTGACATTGTAATTAATTGAATAGGTGGTTCGTAAGGGTATTCGTTTTCTAGTAACGTATCTAAATCTCTAGTTCTCATTAAAAGTTTCCATTGAAAGCATCTTCGATAGCTTTTTGTTTCTTATCTGCTGCTCTAACAATATTAGATACAGGAGATTTATTTTCTTTTTTTGTTAAATATTTTTTAATTTTTTTTAACACTTTGTTTTTTGGTTTGTCCATTAGAAATTAAGATCTGATTGTTCTAGTTTTTGTATGACGTCAGCTCTGTAAGCTGGGTCGGTGTCGTAGCGTGGGTCACCCATCGCTGCAACAAGTTCGGCTTGTGATCTATACACTTCACCTGAAGATGAAGGTGCTCTGCCTTGAAGCATTCTACCTTCGTAGCCATTAGCTTCTTGGTATGCTGATTGCAATCCTTGAAAAGCGATTCCAATAGCTGCTGGATTACCAGAGTCAACTACTGAATCGAAAGCATCAATCTGTCTGTCAGGTAAATTACCGGCAGCCCACTCAACTACTTCATTGTAGTTAGCTTCACCGCCTGCTGCATTCATAACGCTGTTAACTTGTGCTTCAGACATTTCTACACCTTGTGATGCTTGACCGACTTGTCCGTTTTCATACATTTCCATGTAAGCTTCCACTAAATCTTGGCTGCTCATTTCTGAAAATTTAGAAATTGTTTCTTCACTCAAGGTGCCATCATTTGCATAGTATTCATCTGATGCTTCATTAATTAAACTGATCGCAGGAGCATTTTCAGATACCTCCTCATCAGCTCCTTCTTCTTCTTCATATCCTTCGTCGCTGCTTTCGTAGTCGACTTCTTCTTCTTTTCCAAGTTTCTGTTGTAGGGATAAATAGGCTGCTTCTAAATCTTCAGCATTTTTATATTTACCAGCTAACAGTTTGTCTTGTGCTTCTGTTAACTGTTCTCCTACTGCCAGAGAGTCCTGTTCCTCTGCGCTCAAAACTTCTGATTCAGTAGTATTATCGCTTGTGAATGTTTCTGCCATTTATTGTTCTGGTGGTAGTTGTTGATCTCCTTGTGGCATCATGCCTTGTATGTTTTCGGAGTCTGCTAATTTTGAATTAGCAAGTTGACCAGCTTGATTTAAGAGTGTTTGTTGCTGTTGCATTTGCATTGCTTGCTCTTTCTCTTCAGCTAGTTGTTCGGGTGTCTTGACTAAATTTAAGACGTCAATACCTTGGGCAGCAGCTAAACGTTTTATTGCTTCCAAAGGATTTATAAAATTCATTAATGCCTGTGGTCCTACTGTCTGAGCAATAGTTCCCATAAACATAGTTAGTGCTTCTCTATCTTGACCTCGTCCTAAAGCATTGACACCAGCCACAATGGTTGGTCTAACAACTTCTCTAGGTAACTTAGGTAACTCATTAGTTCTTTGTAAAACTAAAAGAGTTCTATCTAAGTAAGGTATAAGGAAAGATGTAGTTAACAAACTGAAGATTCCACCGAGCTGTTGCTCTAGCTCAAGCTGTGTAAGCCTGACTTCTTCTGCTGTTACTCTTTCTGCATTCCTAACATTCATAACTAAGAAAGCTTCAAGCAATCTTCGTTCTATAGTTTGAGACATGTTTGCAGCAGTAGAGAAGTCAGCAGTTTTACCTACCTGTACAACTTGTACATCTTCTGCTCTGCCTTGTACGATGGCTCCATTTCCAGCCTTTGCAATAGTTGCTGGTTTCGTGGTTGAAGATGGACTGACCAGAAAGATCACCTTACTGGCAGCAGCAGCTCCTTCCACTAATGCTTGTGATAAACCTTCGAGCGATTTGAGATCACCAAGGAACTCTTCTACTCTACCACGTCCGTACTGTTCTCCATCTACAGAATTAAAAGTAAGAACGAGCCAAGGGCTTGCATTCTTAGGAGCTGTACTACGTGAGTTAGGTATTATCTTATCTAATACTTCTTGGTGCCATACCCATCTGCCGTTTTGTAGTTTCACATACGTATAAACTTCGACATCATCAGTATGTTTTCCATCGGTGTCGTCTACACCTGTATTAGGTTCTGGCTTTGGGATATCAAACCCAAGCACATCACGACTTATCAATTCCTTTGTAACTATTTCTAGGACGTTACCATTTCCATCTCTATTAACGACATACCTAGTGAGCGGATAGTTTTTAATACCATCTTTACCCATAAATAACAAAGCATTACCACCAACAATTAAATGTTTAAGTGCTTGGTGTATAACAACTCTGTCATTAGATGCAGCGATGTAGTCCATGACCATTCGTTCCATCTTTGATAAGGATAGTTCCAACTCTGACATTGCGTCTGGAGGTAACTCTTCACCTAACTTGTCTTCTCGTACTTGTAGCTTGAAGAAGCTAGATTGTGGAGGTAGGATTGCAAGCATAAGTTTTGCTGCTAGTCCTACCACACATTTAGCTCCTACTGATTGCCACGGGATATTTAAGACTTCGTGTGTAGGTCTTGAAGATGTATCGTCTTGAATTAAATAAGGTAACGTGAGCTTAGAACAATCAACGGCTTTGTCTAGGAATTGTCTTCGATCTGTTACCAGTTCATTGTATCTCTCACGGGCTAACATTATGGGTTAAGTCCCCCACTGCCACCCATTCCGGTGTTACCTGTATTTACTTTAGGATTTAATTTAATCCTTAATGAACCTGTACCTTTAGAGTACTGGTTTTTATTTTTATTACCACGGTCATCTTTTGCTCTCTTCACCTGTGGGTTCACGTCCTTAACTATTGGGTCAGGAGGTGGTGCTGTAGGTGTTGGAGGTAAAGGTGCTGGTGGAGCTGGTGGTAATGGTGGTGGTGTTGGCGGTGAGCCTCCTCCCATACACATAATTAAATTTCCTCTTCTTCGATTGATTTTATGTAGTCAATCACACTAGCTTGTCCAGCTCTGTACATGATTGACTCGATTGATTCTGTTGGGTGAATAGGTTTCCACCCGAAGTTATCATCTAGCTTTTTAATTAACTCTTCTAGTCTATCATTATGTAGCTTAAGAGTATTGAGGGAGATTGACATTCGAGTGTTCAAAAAATGCAGGCATTCTAGCTGCCTTGGTCTGAGAAAATTCTGGAGCTTTGCCTTCATACATTAATCTGTCTGACGCATCGAGCCAAAATTTTTTGTCCAAATATCTATCGGCACTTTGTTTTAAGGGTTGCATAACCCAGTTGATAGTTGCCTTTCTTAACTTGTCTAGTGATTGACTAGGCTTGAGACCTAGCTCTGTACATACCAGTGAGTTAGCTGCCACATGGACTTGCTCGTCTCTGGATATATCTGCACTGACAGTTCTTAGACCGGCGTCGCCACAGAATCTAAAGAACGGTAGTAATACAAAAAAGATTGCTCTTTCTGCTACTAATGCCTTTAGTATTGTATGGTCTGGATGTTGTTCCCATGCTGCACGTAAGCGTAATGCTTCGGCTTCGGCTTTGTCATCTACGCCTAGTGCGTTGGTGATGTAGCCAAGTGCAAGATCATGTTTGATCTCGTCTTTAACGTTTGACTCTAGAAGTGCTCTGGCAGAGTCGGGAACTTCTTTATCAAGTGCTTCTGTAATGAACTCGCCAACTGGTAACTCCATATGGCGTATTGCAAGAGCACGGTAGATGGTTTCTTCTGCACCTTCTTTTAGTTTTCCTTTAGATGTTTGTACGGGTGTCCAAGTTCGTTTCCGGGACAGTAGTTTTATATAGGGATTCATTGCTGACAATCACAAGCTATTTCGTCTGGTTTATTACTCATAATGTCTGCTAAGTAATCTTCAACTGAGGTATCTTCCAGTGCTGCGTAAGCATCTGTCTTATCCTGTGTGTCACCCATTACTTGCAGGGCATAATATAAAGAAGTCTGTGGTGAGTTAAGCCACTCTTCTATAAAAGCCTCATCGTAAGTCACCATATCACTCCAAGAGTTGAAGCTATAGCCATGAAGCAGTCCTGTTCTATCAAGCATAATCATTATCTGATCTGCTACTAATTTGTATGTCTCCCATCCTACCTCGGATGCGATCTCGACGTCGCCATATTTTACCTGTTGAACACCAAACTCACCTGAATCCCTGTCAACAACTCGACTAATTGGTGGTGCAATTTCTGGTGTAGCAGTAAAGCCTTTAAGGTCTCTACTCCTGTAAGAACAACTGGCGGTAGGAGCTATCGCGAATGCTCGTTCCATGTTGTTCTCACGTGCTATGTTAGCTGCCTCTTGTATGCCGAGGAAGAGCTCACGTGCAGCTAATCCCGCGTAACCTTCGTAAGGCTCAGCGTTATTCGTCGCTGTAAGAGCCTTACCAAACTCGGCATATGTAATATTGTTGTTGGCTAGGAAGTTAGCTAAGCCAAGCATTCCTAATCCTACTTGTCTGTCGACCTCTGGTGCTAGATACTCTCCAGTTGCGCCAACACCTGTCTTGCCATGGAGATCGCACAACTGCGACATGCCTTCACGGAAAGCCGGTCTGAGGTCGCCGATACGACAGGCTGAAAGATTGATATGCTGGAGGAGGCACGTTCCACGTGAGGGCAGATAAACCTCCAAGCAAACGTTGCTTCGGATTCTGTTTCCTTTTTTGTCATACTTTACTTTGTTGAGCCAAATGTCTCCTCTTGCAATGCCTCTAAGTATTGCTTCCTTTGTTCCAGTTTCTGTATTAGACCACCACTCTGGGGTGAGGTCAACACATCTTTTAACCCATGGGAGCTCGGCTCTTTCTGCTTGCACGAACTCAAGAATATCGGGGTGATTAATATCAAGATGGAGGACCACAGCACCGTTACGGTACGTACCTCCGCGCCTAAGAATTTCA
>Ga0310343_10001967_pt1 | contig 10716 bp, 10 predicted proteins | sample HC15DNA2025_MG_FD_203519 | JGI IMG/M metagenome (GOLD analysis project Ga0310343, IMG submission 203519) | Marine microbial communities from station ALOHA, North Pacific Subtropical Gyre - HC15-DNA-20-25_MG | ecosystem: Environmental > Aquatic > Marine > Oceanic | place: Pacific Ocean: North...
CTCCAGTGAAGTTTTTAATGAACCTTCGTTCCCATCCAGTGTTGAAACAAATATCATTGATTTCTTTAAATCTGGAGATGTTGAAACGTGTGTAATGGTCGCCTTATTAAGTATTGGATCAGAACTTCTTAAGAGTGCTTCAGAGATAATTTTTTGAACGAGAGGATTAATTCTATTTATTCTTCCGCCGCGTGTTTGATTACTCATTTTTTTCTTCTAGACTTCTACTTCTCCAAGTATCTCTATTGTGTCGCCTTCTTTAATATCTTTGTAATCGGATAATCCAATACCACATTCAAGACCTTCATTGACAACCTCAACATTATCTTTAAACCTTCTAAGTGAGACTATGGTTCCTTCATAAATAACTACACCATCTCTAAGTAAGCGTGCTTTTGCATTAAGTTCTACTTTACCTTCAGAAACTACCGAACCAGCAACCACGCCAACTTTTGGAGCACGGAAAGTAGTTTTGACATCAACCATTCCAATAATTGCCTCTTCAGTTTTTATTGTCATTTGTCCAAGTACAGCTTCAGAGATGTCATCTAATAATTCATAAATTATATTGTATGTCCTTACATCTATTCCTTTACTCTGTGCCATATTTCTTGCCTGACTATCTGGCCTTACATTGAAACCAATAATTAAGGACTCTGTGGCACTAGCTAAATCTACATCGGATAGAACAATACCCCCTACTGCTGAATGGACAACTTGGATATTTACATCATCAGTTGCTAATTTGTTTATACCATCTTTAATAGCTTCTACAGAACCATTAGTATCAGCTTTTAAGATTACATTAACTGTATTTAACTCACCTTCTTGTAAGAGCTTCATCATGTCACTAACGCGTGATTCAACTGAAAATGATGAGTTATCATGCTCTTTCAATTTAGTTTTGTTTTCTTCAGCTTTTGCCTTAGCTTCTTTTTGATTTTTAACTGCAACAAATTGGTCACCAGCAGTTGGTGATTCATCCCAGCCAATAATATCAATTGGAGAACCTGGTTCTACAGACTTAACGGTTTTATTATTGTGATCGAACATTGATTTCACTCTGCAGAATGCTTGTCCAGCATAAAGAAAATCTCCTTGTTTTAATGTTCCTCTTGTAACTATAACTGTAGCTACATTCCCTCTTCCAACCTCCATTCGTGATTCAACAATATACCCAGAAGCATTCGTGTTGAAATTTGCTTTTAGTTCTTCTATTTCAGCAACAAGTGCAAGTGTTTCAAGGAGATCATCAACTCCATCACCTTTAAGTGCAGAAACTTCAACTACAGGCGTATCCCCTCCTAAGTCTTCAGAAATTACTTCATATTTTGTAAGCTCAGCTTTAATCATAGATGGATTAGCTTCAGGTAGATCGCATTTATTTATGGCGACAACTATAGGTACATTTGCGGCTTTTGAATGGTTGATCGCTTCAATTGTTTGAGGCATTACTCCATCATCAGCAGCAACCACCAAGACAACTATATCAGTGACATTCGCACCCCTAGCTCTCATTTGTGTAAATGCTTCGTGACCGGGTGTGTCAATAAAAGTTATACCTGACTCTCCTGTTTCTACTTTGTAAGCTCCTACGTGCTGTGTTATACCTCCTGCTTCACCATCTGCAACTTTTTCATTTCTTATATAATCTAATAAACTAGTTTTTCCGTGATCAACATGACCCATAACAGTAATTATTGGTGCTCTTAAATTTAACTTATCCGGGTCGTCATCAAAGTCTTGAAATTCAATAATATCTTCTCTTGAAATTGTTACTTCATCAATTAAATCAGGAATTAGGTTATATTTTTCAAAAAGCTTTTCTATATCACTATCTTCTAATGGTGTATCTATAGCTTTCATTATTCCTAAACCCATCAAATCTCCTACAATTTGCGTGGCTTCAACTTCTATAAGTGAACTAATTTTTGCTGGAGATGAATTTCTGGATACTTCTATAATCTGTACATCATCTTCAACAACTTCTTCAGTTTCAGTTTCAGCTTGTTGTGTTTCTTTTTGTTCAGGAGCTTCTTCAGATTCTGCTTTTGGTTCATTTTCTGGCATTAAAGCTAATTTGACTAATTCTTCTTCCTCTTCAGTTAGACCAGATGATGCAGTTTTAACTTCTAAACCAAGCTCTTTTGCTTGATGTAGAATGTCTGCTGACGCTAAATCAAGTTCCTTTGCGATTTGATGAATTCGCTTTTTAGCCATTTATTCTTCCTCTTTTGGCGTACTCTCTTCATCGTCAGATTCCTCTATTTTTGGAGAGTCTCCAAGTCCTTCTATATCTATTTTGTAACCAGTTAATTTTGCAGCCAATCGAGCATTTTGACCTTCTTTTCCTATTGCTAAAGAAAGTTGGCTATCTTTTACAACTACTCTTGCTGTTTTTAAATCCTCGTTTATCTCAACTTCGTCAATATCAGCAGGCCCAAGAGCTTCTTTGATGAACCTTACTTTGTCTTCTCTCCATTCAACAACATCAAGTTTTTCTCCTCGTAGTTCATTAACTATTTGCCTTACACGATTACCTCTCGAACCAACACATGCGCCCTTTGGGTCTACATTAGGATCATTAGAGAAAACTGCAATTTTAGTTCTACTTCCAGCTTCTCTTGCTATTGCTCTAAGTTCAACAGTACCATCAGTTAATTCTGGAACCTCTAATTCAAGCATTCTTTGAACAAATTCAGCTTTACTCCTACTAACAATGATTGGAATTCCCTTAGCGTCCTCCCTTACTTCAGTAATTAAAGCTTTGACTCTATTTCCTCTTTCGAGACGCTCAAATGGAACTCTTTCACCAGATGGGATAACAGCTTCTGCATCTTGTAGATCCAAAATTGTTTGATTAAATCTAGGATCAAATTGAGTTACTATTCCAGTAATAAGTTCTCCCTCTCTGCCAATATACGCATCTAAAACAGTTGCTCTTTTTGCATCACGAATTTTTGTAGTCATCATTTGCTTAAAAGATTGTGCAGCTATTCTTCCAAATTCATCTTCATCAAGTTCTACTTTCCACTCTTCAATAACATTTCCTTCATTATCTAATTCTTGAGCATAAATTAATACTTCACCACTATCCGGGTTTAATGTAACTCTTGCTTCTTCTGCCGCCCCTGGAATCCTCATATATGCAGATCTAAAAGCAGACACCAAAGCTTCGTACATGCTTTCAACAGCGACACCCTTATCCAGTGCTAATGATTCAATTGCTTGTTTGCTATCATTTCCTAATTTCATAATTATCCCTTTACTTTTTCTTTAAATTTTTTAAATTCTATTTTTGCGTTCTTAATGTTTGAAAAATCTAATTCCATTTCATTTATCTCTGTTTTTAAAACTATATTTTCTTTATTAACTGAAATCAGTTCTCCTTCAAATGTATATACATCATTGATTGGATTAAATAATTTTACTTTTACTAACTGTCCTACTGATATTTCGAAATGTCTAAAAGATTTAAGTTTTCTTTCAATTCCTGGGCTTGAAACAATCATATCGAATGAGCCTTTTTCAAACCCTAAATCTTCAACTAATCTATTTAATTGTTTATTTAATCTTGTAGTAATCTCGATATTTACATCCTCAACGGAATATATAAATACTTCAATTTTTGAAATATTTGGAAAATTGACAATATGGAGATCATAAAGTTCTAAATTTTCATCTTTTAGATATGAGTCAATTTGTTGTTGGATTTCGTTTTCAGAAACCATAAAAACCTCCTCATAAAAAAAAGCGGGTTTGACACCCACTTCACGTAGCTAAATTGTCAATTTTAATTATATCAAATGTAGAAAGTTATTAAAAGGGATTTTTAATAAGCTTTTGAGAAAATAGCTAATTTTCCTTGAGTATTTTTATTATTTACAGCTTTGTCAGTTTTTTCTTCATCTAAAACGTAACACCTAAGCGTAGCCTTAGTTTCTGTTTTAACTTTATCTTCATCGTCACTATTTTCATCCCAAAAACATGTAACAAAACCTGAATTTCCATTTAATGAACTAATAAGTTTTTCATATGAATCAACATGAACTGTATTTTCTTTACGAAAATTTCTAGAAGACTCAAGTAAATTATTATGTATATTTTCTAAAGTTTGGGAGACTTTAGCTTTTATATCATCAAAATTAATATTGAATTTTCCATCAACACCGTCTCTTCTTGAGAATACAACTGATTTGTTTTCAACATCTCTTGGTCCAATTTCAATTCTTAATGGCACGCCCTTTAATTCCCATTCATTAAATTTAAATCCTGGAGATATATTGTCTCTATCATCAACATAGACTCTAAAATTTTGGCTTAATTCATCACTGATTTTCTGAGTTGCAACTAATACTGATTCTTTGGAATCTTCGTTTGGAATAATAGGAATAATTACAACCTGGTGTGGTGCTAGCTTAGGTGGTAGATTTAACCCTCTATCATCACCATGAGCCATTATTATCATGCCAATTAATCTAGTACTCACTCCCCAACTAGTTTGATAGGGGTGTTGTAAATTATTTTCTTCATCTGAAAATTGAATTTCAAAAGCTTTTGAAAAATTTTGTCCCAATTCGTGTGAAGTGCCAGCTTGTAAAGCTTTCCTATCTTTCATCATTGCCTCAATAGAGTATGTTCTAGTAGCACCAGCAAATCTCTCATTTGCAGACTTAATACCCTTCACAACTGATACTGCAGCTGCATTTTCTGCAAATTCAGAATAAATGTCTAGCATTCTAATAGCTTCTTCGGTTGCCTCAGACTCTGTTGCGTGAGCAGTATGACCTTCCTGCCATAAAAATTCTGATGTCCTTAAAAATAATCTGGTTCTCATTTCCCAACGAACGACATTTGCCCATTGATTTATCAACATTGGTAAATCTCTATAACTTTTAATCCATTTTGCAAACATATGATTAATAATTGTCTCAGACGTTGGTCTGACAACTAATGGTTCTTCCAGCTCTTTTCCACCTGCATGAGTCACCATCGCTAGTTCAGGAGAAAAACCTTCTACATGCTCTGCTTCTTTTTGGATGAATGAATTTGGAATAAATAGTGGAAAATAAGCATTTTGATGTCCTGTTTCCTTAAACTTTTTGTCTAAATATGATTGAACACTCTCCCAAATAGAATACCCATATGGTCTAATAACCATTGTTCCTTTGACGGGAGAGTAATCGGCCAATTGGGCTTGTTGAATGATATCCGTATACCATTCATTAAAGTCTTCAGACATTGGAGTAAGCTTTTCAACCATGTTTATATATTAAAGGTTTTAATTTTCAATATCTTTATTTGTTGTAATCTCTATTACTGACTTTGTCTTTTCTTCAAAATTATTTATATCTCCCTGTATGTTAAGCAACTCTCTTACATCTTCTTCAGCAATTAGAGCAGCGTCAGAATCAGCAGCTTCAAGTCTTGCATCAATACCTTCCTCAGCTATCAACCTTCCTTCTTGTAGCAAGGCATCAACCATGTCTTTCTCATCAACAACCTTTACAACTTGCCCTTTTATAAACAAATGACCTCTTTTTTTTCCTGCAGCAATACCAAGATCAGCCGATCTTGCTTCACCGGGACCATTGACAACACATCCCATTACAGCTACTTGAATTGGAAGGCCTTCTTTTTCAAGAACTTCCTGAGCTTCTGCGGCAATTTTAATTACATCAACTTCTGCTCTACCGCAACTAGGACAAGCTATCAAGTCAAGTGACTTTCTTTCCCTTAAATTTAGATACTCTAGTAGTTGACGACCATATTTAGCCTCTTCTACTGGATCTGTCGTAAGTGACAGTCTAATAGTATCTCCAATGCCTTCAGATAGGAGTGTTGAAATTCCAGCAATAGATTTAATTAAGCCACCAGGTAAAGGACCTGCTTCAGTAACACCTAAATGAAGAGGATATTCAACTGCTTCCGCAAGAAGTCTGTAAGACTCAATCATTAATGGGACATTTGAATGTTTTACAGAAATTTTAATATTATGAAAATCTACATCTTGAAGATACCTAACTTCTAATAAAGCGGATTCAACAAGTGCTTCCGGCAAAGCATCACCATATTTTTCTAAAATATCTTTATCTAAGGAACCAGCATTAACTCCTATTCGAATTGGAATATTCGCATTTAAACACTCTCTTGCTACTTCTTTTATTTGTTTTTCATTTCTAATATTTCCAGGATTAAGCCTCAAACCATGCACCCCTGCTTCAATAGCTGCAAGAGCTAATTTATACTGAAAATGAATATCAGCGACAATTGGTACAGGACTTCTAGCACATATTTTTACAAGGGATTCTGCCGCTTCAATTTCATTGCATGTAACTCTAACTATATCTGCACCATTATTAGCTAGTTCATATATTTGCCCTAGAGTCGCATCAGTATCTTTAGTTTTAGTTGTAGTCATAGACTGTACAGATACTGGATAATCTGAACCTACTCCAACTTTTCCAAGCTGTATTTGAGATGTTTGTCTTCTTTCACTCATAATCTAATAGGTTGTGTGATGTCTAGATAAAAAGCTGTGATCCCTAGAAATACAAAAATAAAGATTACTACTGCTGCAAGAGGATAAAGTTTTCTATCAGGAATTTTTTTACCAGTTATCCCTTCGTAGAGGGCTAGCACTACCCTTCCGCCATCTAAAGGTACGAGTGGAATAGAGTTGAAAACAGCAAGAAAAATATTTACAAAAGCTAATAGTGTAAATAAGTTTACATATCCACCTTCTGCAATTTGGTTTCCTGCTTGAGCTAGTCCAATAGGACTGAGTGGTCTTGCTTCGTCTGGAACAACTTCCCCACTGTAAGTTCCTAAAAGAGTCTGTAAATTTTGTGGACTAAATAATGTAAATATTCCATCAATTGCTGCTTTAGTCATATCAATTTCAACTAAAGTTGTTGCAGATATTGAATCAATAATACCCATTTTTTGATTTTGAATAGTAGGAGAAACACCTAGGTAACCAGATTCTTTGTTTGCAATTACTCTTGATTCTAAAACTGCAGTTGTAACATAGCTCTGACCACTTCTCGTATATCCGATAGTGACTTCAGAGTTAGGATTTTCCTCTATATAACTCACCAATTTTCTCCAAGTTGTAACTTGTTTACCGTTAAAACTAGTAATCACATCCCCTTCTTTGAGGCCTGCTTTAGAAGATGGTGCCTCTGTAGATGAATCAATTGAAGATGCTCCAATAGTTTCAATTTGAAGTGTTGGTTGCTCGACTCCATAAAATGTAAAAATTGAGAAAAGAATTAACCAAGCTAAAACAAAATTTACAATAATTCCAGATGATGCAATATAGAGTTTTTTTGTCCAAGAAGCAGTATGAAAAAGTTCCTCTGGTTCATAACCTTCAACAGATTCATTTTCATCCATTCCAGGAATTTTTACATAACCCCCAAGTAGTAGTGCTTTTAGTCCATACTCAGTATTGTTTCTTTTAAAGGAGAACAGCCTTGGACCAAAACCAACAAAAAATTCAGAAACTGCTATTTTTGATCTTTTTGCTGATATGTAGTGACCCAATTCATGTAGAACTACAAAAAGTGTCAATAGAGCAATTGTTAAAAATGCGTTCATATATTAATTATTACACTTATTAAATTAAATCTAAAAACTGTATAAAAAGAACTAAAACAGGAAAACTTAGTATTTGAGAGTCTACTCTGTCTAAAACTCCGCCATGACCAGGTAGGAAATCACTTGAGTCTTTTACGTCTAATGACCTCTTAATTCTTGATTCGAATAAATCACCCAGTACACCAAATAATATAAAAATAATTGAAATTAATAAAGTTGAGATAGTCTCTATTTCAAAATTGTTGCTTAAAACAATAAACATAGCTAACGTTCCAGTAATTAAACCTGCAAAAAACCCTTCTACTGTTTTATTGGGTGATATTTCCTCATATAGTTTTCTTTTACCATATCTTCTGCCAAATTCATATGCAGCAATATCAGAAATGGATATGGAAATTAGCGCTAAAAATGTAAATAGTGGTCCAACATTTTGAAGAACATAGCCTATACAAGCTAAACCTGTACCAAACCAAATTAAAAATAAGAACGAACTTCCAAATTTTTCGTATATTCCATAAGTTACAAAAGTTCCTGTATATACAATCACTCCTATAGGGAAAATAAAAAGCGGGACATGAATATTTTCTAAACCATAAAAGTATGCAATTACAAGTGGTGCAAGCGAAGCATACAGAAGTAAAGGAAATGGAATAATTATTCCATAATCAAAGATATCAAACCATTCTTTCGTTGATATTAATGCAATAAGAATTAACAAAATAAAAGCTGAAGTTTTATTTAAGAATAGAAGGGAAACAACTAAAAGTAAGCCTAAACCGGTGAACACCCTTGGATTTGATGAGAAAATGTTTCCTTTATCTTCATTGTCAGGTTCATATTCACTTGACAAGCTTTCGTCATCTGGGATTTCAATATAACCAGGCCAAAATGTGCCATCGTTGTCTGACTGAAAATACTTATTAAACTTCAAGAAGTTCATTTTGCTTTACCGCAAGCAACTCATCAATTTTACTCACAAAATTGTCGGTGATATCTTGTACTTGAGTTTCTAAACGTTTAATTTCATCAGCAGAATGATCTTCTTTTAATTTAGATATTTCGTCAATACCAAATCTTCTATGAGTTCTAATTGATACTTTTGCATCCTCTGAAGCTTTTGATGCAACTTTTCCTAATTCTTTTCTTCTTTCTTCTGAAAGAGCAGGAATAGGTATACGCACTACTTCACCATCATTAGTTGGATTAAGACCTATATCAGCATTTAATATAGATTTTTCAATTTCATCTAATGAATTTTTGTCAAAAGGTTGAATAACTAGAAGCTTTGGATCAGGAACTGAAATTGTTGCAAGTTGTTGTAAGGGTGTTTTTGTTCCATAGTATTCAACTGTAAGCTTGTCTACTAATGCTGGATTAGCTCTTCCGGTTCTAATAGTTGAAAATTCATCTACTAAATGATTAATGGTAGTGAGCATTTTATTCTCAACTTCTTTTATTAATGTGTCTGACATAAATCTATTTTATTAATGTTCCCAAGGATTCACCAGTTAAAGCTTTATATATATTACCTGTAGTTGTGCCATCAAATACTCTTATAGGCATCTTATTTTCTTCACATAATGTAATAGCAGTAAGATCCATCACTTTTAGTTTGCTTGAAACAACTTCTTTATAAGACACCTGATCAAATTTCTTTGCATCATTATTTTTTTCGGGATCTTTATCGAAAACACCATCCACTCTTGTGGATTTAAGCATTAAAGACGCTTCTATTTCAGCTGCTCTTAAAGAAGCCGCTGTGTCTGTAGTAAAGTATGGATTCCCAGTTCCAGCTGCAAAAATCACAACTCTTCCTTTTTCCAAATGCCTGATAGCTCTTAGTCTTATATATGGTTCTGCAACTGCTGTCATTGTGATTGCCGATTGAACTCTTGTTTGAGTTCCATTTTTGTCTAATGCATCTTTTAAAGCTACAGCATTGATGACTGTAGCTAACATTCCCATGTAATCAGCATTTGCTTGTGCCATATTTTTTGCCGATTCTTGTACGCCTCTAAAAAAGTTACCACCACCTACAACAACACCAATCTCGACACCTTCGTTGTTAGCTTCTGTTATTTCAGAAGCTATTCTTTCAATTGTTTCTGGCTGAATACCAAAATTAGATTCCGGATCAGCAAAAGATTCTCCGGAAAGTTTGAGAAGAATCCTGCTCATAATTTAGACTCCCACTTCTAATCGTGAAAATTTCTTAATATAAATTTTTTCACCTAATCTACCTGAAAGTTCTTCAATCATGGTCCCAACTTGACCTTCATAAAACTCAGGATTACAGAAAGTTTGCTCATTTAGGACATAATCTTTATAAAAAGATGAAATCTTACCTTCAACAATTTTTTCAATTACTTCCTTAGGTTTACCCTCGTTTTCAGATTGTTTTTGAATTATCTCTTTCTCTTCATCTATTCTTGATTCGGGGACTTCCTCAACATTCACAAACTCTGGTTTTAGAGCAGCTACATGCATAGCTATTTGTTTTGCTACATTTTTAAATTCTTCTGATTTAGCAACAAAATCAGTTTCACATGCGAGTTCAACCAAGACTCCTGATACAGCTCTATCTTGTTGATAATGTATATAATCACCAATTGTTCCTTGATTAGCTTCCTTATCAGCTCTCTTCTTTGAATCTGCTAATCCTTTTTCTCTTAAAAATTTAACCGCTTTATCAAAATCACCAGAACTTTCTGAAAGAGCTTTTTTAGCATCCATCATTCCTGCACCTGTCATATCACGTAGTTTTTTTACATCTGAAGCTGAGATTGTCATTACTCACTCTCCTTATTTTCGACTTGGTCTCTTTTACCAGAACCTTTTAAGCAAGCATCTGCTATTGCTGAAGCTATAAGTTCAATTGACCTAATTGCATCATCATTTCCTGGAATTAAGAAATCTATCCCTTCTGGATTTACATTAGAATCAGCTAATCCAATAACAGGTATGCCTAATTTCTGAGCTTCTGTAACAGCTGTAGTTTCATTTGCAAGATCTACAACAAATAAAGCATCTGGAAGTTTGTTTAGATTGACAATTCCACCAATTGATTTATTTAATTTTTCAATTTCTCTTTTTATTTTAAGTCTTTCAGATTTT
>Ga0310343_10001968_pt1 | contig 10716 bp, 5 predicted proteins | sample HC15DNA2025_MG_FD_203519 | JGI IMG/M metagenome (GOLD analysis project Ga0310343, IMG submission 203519) | Marine microbial communities from station ALOHA, North Pacific Subtropical Gyre - HC15-DNA-20-25_MG | ecosystem: Environmental > Aquatic > Marine > Oceanic | place: Pacific Ocean: North...
TTGCGCGATCGCGGTGACGACGGAGAAGGGTGGAGAGCGGACGGCTTTAAAGAACGCGGACGACGAGACGATTCCTCTCGCAGAAAACAAATAGTATGAGTCGCGCGTATTTTTTGAATCCAATTACCCAATACGAACTATAGTTTTCTTCTCTTGGACGTGGCGACGTTTAAGGACTCACAGCCTTCACTCTTCCGGCTTTCCAATTGAAAATGCCCATTTTTTACCCGCTGCGAGGGATCGAAGAAGAGGAAGAAGAAGAAGAAGAAGAAGAAGAAGGACGACGACGACGACGACGACATCGAAAAAGTAGAGTGCTGTATTCGTATCATCGTCATCATGGGCAGCAGCAGGAGACACTCGACGCGGCTTCGCGAAAAAGCGGCGGAAAAAGCGTCGAGCGCATTGCACGAATCGACGCTCGGGACGTTTCATCTCGTCCAAGGATTGAATTACGTTTTGGTGTGTCCTCTGTTGGCGCACCTGGCACTGAGAGGCACGAAGAGCGCGATGGTACCGGCGAGACTCGGGGAATTGTACGAGACGTACGCGACGCCGGGAGACTTTAGCGGAAAACTCGAACGGACGCTTCTGGCAATGTACTGGCTCGCGCCGTTTACCGTAGGGGTCGCATACATCGCTGGGAGAAACGACGTCGCGATGGTATACTCGACGTTTCTGACCATGCTGCTCGCGCTCGTCATGCAATGTCGCATGATGTTGTCCCCAATAGCATTTGTGCTGACAATTGTCGCGCCAGTTGATCTAGGAGGACTCCTGGTGAAATACAAACTGTTGCGAGACGATACCGCGGGAACGGTTATTCCGTTTAAAGAGAGGAGGTTTTTATGGAACGTTCGGTCGCCACCCAAGCGAAGCGCTTTTTATGCGTGGCAGGAAACGCAATGCTACGCGTTCGCGTCGATGTTTATCGCGTCGTCGTTCGCTCGTCTAGAAACAGCGTTTCCGGGATTCGCCCTGACCTCGGGCTACGCGACGTCGCTCTGGAAGATGTGGCTTTTTCTCCAAGGCGTGACCTGGATAGGTGCGGTCGCTGGCTTTCGTCGAGAGAGGAAAAGCACTCTGTTGGGAACGTGTTTGAACAAAGCGATCGTGTGCTTCTTCGTGACTACGGGGATTTCCGAGGGGATTTTCCCCTTCGATTTTCACCGAACTTTCGTCGCGCCGTATGCGCTTTCTCTCGCATTCGATCTCGCATGTGTTGGGTTCGTGTAGTATTTATATCTTTATTTATTATTTTACGTGTTCATAAAATTAAATTCAGCGAAAAACTTTATACTTTATACACCAATATTCGTTGGCACGCGACTCGGGTGCATGTACGGATACGGCTTCAACAATCTTTTGTTTCGCTCTTCGATTCGAGACGCCATCGCATCCAAGTCACGATGAAAATCTCCCAAAGCGTCGCGCTCTTCGTTTCCATCCAGCATGTCTGTGATGTATCTTCCAATGTACACTTCTTCCTTCGAAAATTGCGAGAGCGTCCATCCTGTTGCCATAGTCTGCGTGCACTGTGCCACATTTGGAAGTGCATCAATCACGTCTTGTTCGGTAACGTTAACTTTCGTCTTCGGAGCCGGCTTCCTCATCAAAAGTGGTCTATTAGGTACGCAACTGTAATAATCCCACTGAGAAAAATTTACCGCTGCGTGCATGAACGAGCACTGATACATCACAGAGGTGCAAACATCTACGAGCTGCTCGAACGAGTTAATAGACGAAGGAATGCCGTGTTGTTCTGCATTTTTCCCCTGATAGCCGTGATTTCGCATCTCAAGAATCATAGATTGAACGTGCGTATCAGCTCGAACCGAGTCGTCGTTGGGATAATGCAGTTTCAAGACTCGGGAAATATATTTCCTGAGGATTGTCCAGCCTTCCATGGCGTCGTCACGATAGTAATAGTTCTTCAAGATATTTTTTTTATCCACCCCACGTCTCTTAAAGTCATTCGGGATGTGTAAGTGTTCGAATTTGAACTCTTGATAGGCCTTGCTCATAAGATCCATGTGTCCGCCTTGACCAACGGCAACGACGCGGTCGGTGACACCCCCTGGGGAAATAAGCATTGATCTCCCCAGAGTATTGATAGCGATAACGTAAATCAAATGTGGTCGCATGATTCTATACACGACGTGGTTTCTTGGAACGTTTCTTTCCAAACATACAGCCCACGGCTCCATGAGGAGATGAGTCTTCAATAAATGGGAGATCATCTGATGAACGTTCCCGTCCGAGCATATCAAGTGTAAACGCGCCAAGTACCACTCATACTTTCCATCTTTAGGAGTCCAGATCGGCCCACTTCCGTCTTGAAAGTGTTGAATAGCAATTGGTCGCAGCGCGTTGTTTTCGTCAGCAAAGAAAAGTCCCATTGAATTTTCCACGAAATAGTTTTCGCCGCGCTTGATTCCTTCCAGAATTTTAAAATCAACCATATATATGTGCCCAGCGGCGAGTTCGCCCTGTAAACTTCTCCCAGCAGGTAACACGCCAGCAACATCTGCTTCAGTGACCTTGAATTTGGATGGAAGAACATCGATTTTACGGATCTGCACTGGGTGAGTGCCGTTCAAAAACTGACGACCGCATTCTTCATCCGAGTGCCAGTCCTTCACAACATCGACCGGCTTCAGACTCCTATAAAGCTTCACATAGTCATCGAGACACTTTATGTCCTTATCTGGGATCCTGTCAGCAAATCCCTTATTTTTGAATCCCGTGAAGGTGTCATAAAAGAAATCTTTATACTTTGTGGAACTAAATTGCTCGGTAAGAGGTAATTTAGCGTGTTCATCGTAAGTGGTGTGGTTGGGTAAATAGTCTCCATAACTCCAGTCGAATGACTGACGCATTTGGTGCAAATAGAGTTCTGTAGCATACTCTACCAACTTTCGACACCTTGAACTCACTGAGTCATTCACAACGCGAGGCACAATAAAAGCTTTATTTGCATGGATCACGCTCCAAACATTAAAACAGACCTTTCGCACCGTGCCATCCTGAGAGCGTACTCGAACATCAACTCGTCCACAGTTCCAGGCAGTTTTATCACCGTGTGTAATGACCAGGTAGGCCGGCTCTCCAATGTCTTCATCGAGCGCTTTAAACACAGATGTAGCTCCCGTTCCAAATTCTGACTCAGAAACTTCGAGTTTCATGGTCTTCGTTGAGTGTCGCGTACCAACAATCAAAATGTTGATGTCTGTATTGACACCTGCTTTGGCAATAGATGATGTTCGTATTGTGACGGTGTACCGAGCTGGCTGACAAATGTGTGATTTCTTGTTCCTAGTAAATACACGACGGATACGTGCAGATGTTTTATACACCGAAGCTCGGGTATAATTCAAGGAATTGTAATCTTCGGCGCAGGTCGCAGGAAGAAGTGAGAGGCAATTTGGCGTGCGCGCCATTGCAAACGAACAATTCTCGATGAAAGAATCTGGTAAGGGAGAATGAAGTGAAAGCACGCCAACATCGTGAAATGTTGTATCCCAAGAGCGATTTGGATTAAATACTTCACTTGTATCCGTCGACTTGGCTTCATAAAGTTGAATCTGCAAGCGGTACTTGATGGATGAGGACCCAACGCGCTCGATAAATTCTCTTCTTAAATAATCAGTTGGACGCTTTTCTTCAGCGCTTCTCCGACATTTCATCATATGAGTCGTCGTTATCGTGTGCTGATCCTCGAGGTTCGGCTTCGAAGGTTCATCCTTCACTTCAGTCCCGGGGCCGTCACCGTATGGGACAAGTCGAAATTTACAATATCGCTTTCTTCCATCGAGCGCGTTGAACTCACGGCACGTCTGACTATAATAATGCAGATCGCAGTACGAATTCGGAGCACGACGAACTCCGTCTATGACCGCTTTGACACTTGAAGGATACTTCGTGGCAAAGACTTTGTACAGTGCCTCATTGAATGTCGCACTCTGGTAAACAAACTCCAAAAATGAAGGAAGATTAAAGAAACCAGCGAATTCACCAGTGTTGAGATGCAAATCAAAATCGCTTTCATCGGACTGGCATGAAAATTTGATTGAACATCCACGAATTTCCAATGCCGCGTCGTCAAACTCATCTTTGTCCGCAAGTTTAACGCCAACTGCGTTCGAATGTCGCAATATGATCGAGTACTTCTTTGATTTCGAAAAAAACGCGTTCTTCGGAATTTTTGGATTTTCAATGACTTGAAAATCTCCGATAGCGCCTACGCCGACTGGATGCGTAGATCTTCGTCTATTCACCAAAGCCCCGAAAATAAACATCAACGCAGCTTTTAGTTTTGCCATAATCAAACCAAAATAATTATCGTCAGGCATTGGAATTGGAAATTCAGTCAAGGTATTTTTCTCTAAATTTTCCATGCCAAAGTGTTGTTGATAACAGTCGCGCCAAAAGTTTGTCCATTTGTTGGTCTTCTTCGGAGACTTTTGTTTTTCGGATACGTCGTCAGTCTTGCCGTCGCCTGTCTTCGATTCTGATTTTGACTTTGACTTTGATAACATGCGAAGACTCTGCTTAATTTCTGATGCAGAGCGCTCCATTCCCATAGCCCTCAATGCTAAACATTTACAGCGAAGAATAGGCTTGTGTTCATTTTTAGTAATATCCAAGATATACAAATTGATCACGTTCACTAATGCGACGTAGAACAGGCGCAGTCCGAAAGTTATCACGAAAACGTCGTCATGACTCTTTGGACTCGTTCCAAAAACCCAAAATATAGCATAACGACTATTGTATATACTCCGAGACATCACGACGTAGGCAGCGATTGCAGCATTCACGAGTAAGCACTTCTTTGTCAGTTTCAAGTACGATCTGAAAGCAAAACCACCTTGCGTTGGATGTATGAGCTTTCCCAAGACGATACCACTAAATAGTATATTAAGCATCTCGTATTGGTCTCTAACCATATCATTCATGCATGCTGATAAATACTTATCACCAGATTGTTTGAGCAGTACGCGGTAAGTTGTGAATACACATGATGCACTCGAAAGCGCACCAAAAAGAAAACCGCTCAACATTACGACAGATTTTGCTGAACTGACGACGGATAATCGAGAATTTTCCGTTCGAGAAATCAAATGCAAGCTTAATTTGACGTGAAAAGCAAGCGATAGAAGACTCAGGGTGGCAAATGTGATGCTTTCGCATTTAATTTCAGACAGTTTTGTTTTACCGTTGAGAAATAGGCTTGTAAATGCGTGCGCGAAAACGTCACATTTCCCACCAGAAACAAGTTTCAAGACCTGCGTACCAAAAATAACCCACGAGAAAAGGGCACTGAATCGTTTGAACACATCTCCACGTAAGGCTGAGAACCAGTCAGTCGAAACGACGGTTAATTTCAAGACGACGAGGATTGTTAGTAACGTCATCGTATTATCCGTGCCCTGAGTTTCGATGGGCCTGATGATGTATAACTCCTCATCACTAGTGGCCAAAGGGTTCGGAAGTCCAGTCCTTTCAACCGCACGAAAGAATACGATTGCCAAAAGCAACGCAAGACCATGCAAACACCAAAACCTCTCAGTTTGCTTTCTTATTTTACAAAACAAAACAATCATATCCTTGAGCGGACCTTTCTTCCACGAATGGGATGATTCTGGAACGGAGGTGCTCATAGCAAAAGGAACAATATAACCGATTGCTTGATACGACGTGAACAAAGCGATGCACAAACTCACAAATACAGTAATCAATACTCCCGAAAGTTGAGGTGCATATTTCAAATCGCTCTCAGAATTTGTCAAGAAATTGCCGTGAATAGAGTAGGAAACATAGTTTTTGTCGGACATGATGTACATATAACCCGACATAATAATGCAGAAAACTACTCTACCGAGTCCTCTAGTTTTGAAATCAGAAGTTGAAGCCGCACGACTGACGTTAAGCACGAGAGCACCTGCCACATACATGGCAAGTACAAAAAAGAGATAGGAACTGTGAACCAATGCTGAATCACCCTCAAAAATTGCGTTCGAATTTTCAATTTTTATCCACGGAAACCTTTTAGGATTGAGCAGAACGAGTAAAAGTCTCGTAGAACCGAACATGTTTGCAATCCAATATATCGTGTCATAAATGGGACCAATCAAAGGATTATGCACATAGCTCCGAACATCAATAAAAGTTAATGAAAATTTTGGCCACGCAACGTTAAACATCACGCAATACCGCCACGCTTCCGTAAGAAAAATGGCGTTCAAAACGAATACGTTTCCGATGGACTCGATATTATCAGTAAAGGCCTGAGCTCCTGAGAGATGCCCCTTTTTAAAATCAAATATCGAAAACGTATTACCGAAGGCATACTTCATGAAAAGAAGAATGTAACAGCAAATGCCATATATACCGAGCGGACCATGAGTTAGCACGAGAAACCACAGCGGCAAATGTTCGCCAAAAGCCACCAGGATAACTCTCAGTACGAAATGTGACCACGCAATGAAGTAAACCATCGAGAATTTGCCCTGTCGCATTGCAGGGATACTGGAGTGCGAGATCATCCCAGTCAGAAACAAGCACAAGGAGATCAACCCAAGGGAATTCTTGTTTTCCATGTTTGTTGCGCGAAATAAGTCAAGTTTGTATTCCGGCAATATGACCAACGACGCGGTAAAGTATAAAATAGTCAACCCGTAGGCGACAAGTTCATGAACCACGAATTGGTTATATCGATCCTTTGGTTTTTCCACGCTTAAATACAGCACTCGATCCTCTGTAGGCACGTCATACGTTCCATAGCCCGTTCTTTGCGTTGTGCAGACCTTTACAAGAGCCCCAGTACCGCTAAAAAGAGTTAAGACTGCACCGATGTTCCCGTCGGGCATAAATTGGGAGATTAATATCCCGAACGCAGCCATCACGAACAACTGAAACATGCTGTGCCATTGGCTCTTCGCGTCGCTGGAGACGAGAAAGGAGTAGCCGATGAAATGTGCGCACGCAAAGGCGTATATAATCAAGGATCTGTTATACTCCGCTTCCTCTTCTTTGGGGGCAAAATACAACCGCGTGAACATCCCACGCGCTTCCTCGGCCGTCGCCGGGAAATTCGATCGATCGAGCAGCCATCCAATTCTCGCGCCGTACACGCCAACCGCCGCTCCAATCACACCTTGTAGCGCGTGCAACCTCGAAACGCTCAGCCTGTTCGGTGCGATCGTCTCTTCTGTCGTCGACATGGCGTGATATTCAAAAAGCGTGCTTTTTCTTCGACGGTGAGTCTCGACAAAGATACGACCGTTAAAAATGTGCGGAAAATTCAAATAATTTGGAGATTTTGCGTAAAGGAATGAAAGGTACTTTTGTTCGGCGCGGCACGATGCAAGCGTTCGGTGTGTATACGAAAATAGGAAGGTATTACTAAAGAAAGTGTTATACAGCTCTCTTCGACGCGGAACAACGACATCATCGTTTAGGAAACTAAGCTATGTGAAACTACGCGTGTTTCCGCCGCCGTTCGCGGGAAAGTAACCAGGAATCCTCGTCATCTAAACACGTCGCGATGTACGAAAGTAATCTTCTTCCGGAATCTTTGGACATGATTTCATCGTAGTCAAGATTTTTGTCCCCATCGCTATCGTGTACGGCGAAGAAATCTTCGATGTCTCTATTCTCTACGCCCCATTTCAGAAGTTGGTCTTCGACCTCGTCTTTTTGCAAGAGACCATTTTTTGATAAATTGTCCATTCTGTCGAAAGCGTCGCGCGCGGTGTGTCGCTTATGCGTGTCACGCGTAAAGGGTTTGATTTCTATCTCATTGGTGTGGGCTTTCGTTTGAGTAGGTGTTGCCCAATATTGACGCTCCATGCCAAGGTTTTCACTCTCGTTAATGTTTGCGTAGAGCAGTATCGCGAGTATAAGACAGAAAGAACCAAAAAATCCATACGTGGTGGCTACCACAAGTTGCGCTGCCATGAGCGACCCTATCGTGTATCTAAGTTCTCGCACACCGTACACGGTCGATAATGCAGCCACAAATACTCTCGAATACGCGAACCCTTGTGCAAGCACGAGTTGGTCGACGAGCATCGATACGAATTCGGTTTCCGCCTCGGAGACTGACGATACCGAACGTTCACTCCAAAAACCGGACTTCGCGAGCCATCGAGAAGCGCCCACTAAAACTCGAACAGCTCTTTCTGCGTGCATGAAATTTATCAAGTGTAAAGTCGGTCTAACCAACTTTGGCGTCCCAAAAGCGCTCTTGATTTGTGAAGAACTCGTCGCGAACTGTGCGAAAGCTAAAAGTGCACACGTACAACTACCAACCGCCACGCGCGTCTTCTTACTTTCGAGCGACAGCAACAACATACCTAAGCTCACTTCCATCGAACCTAACCAGATGTGCACGTACACCCTCCGTCTCGTCTTTTCGTTCACGTGAAACTTCGGGTGCAACGGCCTTCTCGCAAAGTTCGCGATTAAAAGTACGTACGATAAGTACCCGACGAAGAGTAATGTGATTTTCTGCGTGCGAGCAGCTTTCCCCTCGTCGACGAGCGTCGATGGCGCCGCCTCCAAAAACACCCTCGCCGTCGAAATAGCAGTTTCAGCGGCGGCGTTCCTTTGCGCATGCCTCCACTGCGTCGGCCAAAAATCGACGGCGCGTCGCCGAGCGAAAGAAGAAAACGCCATTCTGCAGTCCTTTTTTTAACGACTTTTAGTTAACGTACTCTCTCTCTAAAAGGGGACATTGGAGAACAGTCGGTGGAGAATACGGCACGAAAACCGGGGCGGGGAATGAGACAAAACGAAAAAAGTAACGAAGAAGAAGGAAGAGATGTACAGATAGTCAAGTACGTGTGTGGTAAACAAACATATGCTCACATGAAGGGAACGCGTCAAATGAAAGCGCTCAACTTTCTTTCTTCGCCTCGGCGCCAAAATCTTCTCTTCGAAGCTTAGCCATGGTCCAGAAGAACTGGCAAAGCACGCCAAACGCAAAGAATTTGTGATAAAAATAGGACGCATAAAGAAGATGGTCCAAAAGTTTAATTTTAGAACCAGCCGTGTACTTGCCGAGATCAATCCAGGAGACGTTGAACGTGCCCGTTGTTCCCATAAACCATTGAATTTTTGTAACGATGGAATACAGAAAGAGGGACGGGATCCATACATTTTGAAGACGCGTGGCCATGCGAACAGCTTCTTTGCTGCGATCAAACACGTCTTCTAGCTCGCGAATCACAAAGGCAAGAATGAGCGTCATCGTACCGTTCAACAATTCGTGCTGATGGTGTTTTTTCGCCGTCTTATAATCTAAGTTTAAAGGTGGCCAAATGTAATGCATAGATTTAAGCGGCGCCGGAATCCCAGCCTGAACCAAATACATCCACAATCCACTGAGCATCATGTACGAAATACCAGCACGGATAAATCGCGTGTAGATATCTTGAAACGGCCTTTTTGAACTTCGACTCACCTTATTTCGATGATCACCGGTGCATTTCCACATAAAAAATGTCGCAATCGGTGGCGTGGCGACGGCAAAGTTGAAAGTTCCGACCCAATATAATAAATCCAAAGGAACGATGCCTGAATATAACTGCGATCTTCTGCCGTCTCCGAGATCAGGTTTACGATTGATCCACGTTGGATGAGCCCACACAGCACCATCAATGGCGATGTGAATGGCTTGGACGACGAAGAAGACATATAAGTTCGCGCTGACTTGAAACGTAGCAATTTTCGCAGGAAGAAATCCTTTTTCATCGAAAATAGAGCACACCTTACCCGCAACTAAGGTGAACGTGAGGTCAATGAATCCACCTCTGTGCAATTCGGCAATATTGGATGCGATCCCTTTCACCACAGGTTTAATCAAAAATCGATCTCCGCCTAGGAAGGACAAAGGATTCGGAACTCCGCACAAACCGATGATGGCCCACAAACCGTTGAGAAAATATCCAACGTTTCCGTGCCAAAGAAAAGTACGCATGACTTGATCTCGATACTCTTGCTTCTCGCTCGTGCTTCTCAACGTCTTCGTATTCGTCCACAAGCATTCGAAAGGTGCAAAGGTGCGGATGACGTAGATCGCTTGCGTAAAATTCGTCACCGAATACAACAAGTGCGAGAGCCAATAAACGACCGTGAACGTCGGCGTTCCTCTCGCAGCTTTCTTCACCCATCCTCGAGCTTCCCAACTCGGAGTAAAATCAGACGACCATCCCATGTTGGTCATCGTCATTTGGCAGGATACCAGTAAGAAGGTTGCAAGTGGCAGCGCGTACGCCAACCGCCAAATGAGTTTCGCGTTCACATTCGCCTTCGCGAGCATCTCCAAGCTTAACGTGCACGCGAAAATATGAAGCGCCATCAGTGCCGCGCTGCTGTGTTGTCTCGCGGCGAGTTGTTTACTCGACACCGACAACGTCGCATCGATGACTGGATCTCGCGCGCCAAAGTGCACGCCCGTCATCGACGCGAGCATCCACACCGTTTGAAACGCGATGATTCCCACGGCGCATTGGTACATCCAATATTTCGTGCGCATCGCTTCCTCTTTCGTCACGCCCTCAACAAAGCTCCACATCTTTTTCTTTTTGCAGTACGTCGAGAACGCCCGGGTGTACGTCGCCACCCCGCACGCGATCGCCGCGACGAAAGCCACGTCAAAGATGCCTTCCATCCTTTTCGTCGTCGTCGTCGTCGTCGTCGTAGTAGTAG
>Ga0310343_10001970_pt1 | contig 10712 bp, 7 predicted proteins | sample HC15DNA2025_MG_FD_203519 | JGI IMG/M metagenome (GOLD analysis project Ga0310343, IMG submission 203519) | Marine microbial communities from station ALOHA, North Pacific Subtropical Gyre - HC15-DNA-20-25_MG | ecosystem: Environmental > Aquatic > Marine > Oceanic | place: Pacific Ocean: North...
CAACTGATGGCCGATGTCCTCGGGAGGAATCCCGCTACCACATTCGTCATTATCGACGAAGTGGAAACAGACAATTAGGGAATCGGCGGCGAGTCCGTTACCCAGCGACGCAATAGGGAAGCTAAGGCAGCGTTGAATAATTCCTGGTAGAAAAGTAGAAAAAGCTGCTCGTTTCGATGCAGACTGGAAGCCCGCGCTATGAGGCGTTCCGCCTCGAAAAGCAGGTGAGCCACGAGCGTTCCCGGACGAGTAGACGAGTGGTGAAAAGGTAGTCGGTTTTTCAAATCGTTCAGCGGAATTGGTAACGTGATCAATTCCGCTGAACAGACTAGGGAGGCTGCTCTCGTTTGGACTAGCCCTTCAGGATGGTCTTCGCTTCGTTCCGTTTGAGCGGCGTCGTCTGATAGGAATAGAATGGATCGACGTGATCGTTGATCCATAGGTTAAGCTGGTTCTTCAGGCGATTCTTTTGTTGAACGTATTTGCGATTTTGCGATAGGTTAACGATCTCTTCGGGATCCTTCTCAAGATCGTAGAGCTCTTCTCCCCAATCAGTATAGAGATTGTATTTCCACTTGGCTGTTCGAATGGATCGAATGGGATTCACCCAGGTCTGCTTGCCGTAGTATTGGGAAATGACGTAGTCACGCTTCGGTTCGCGTCCTTTACCGGTGAGGATCGCCGCTACGGATTGGCCATGGCAATCGATCGGCTCAGCTCCGGCGAGCTCGAGAAGCGTCGGAACGGTGTCGACGTTGACCCAAGGATAGTCGGACTCCCTCCGCTCGGTTTGGCAGGGCAAGCGAATCGACATGGGAATGCGCAACATGTGTTCATACATGAAAGGCCCTTTGAATACGAGTCGGTGAAACGTATCCATATCTCCATGATCTGAAGTATTGATAACGATGGTGCTATCCCAAAGCCCTAGGCTTTTGAGCCTGTCGACCACTCGGCCTACATGATCGTCGTAGAGTTTGACCTTCTGCCGATAGAAGTCCCGGTAGCCCTTCCAGGTCTCCTCATTGGCATTGATGATAAACTCCCCTTGGTTGTGCTCCATGAATTCGCGATGCACCTTAGGCACGGCATCGAAATTCTGATGGTACCATGACTCAGGCAGCTCGACATCGTCGATTCTAACATCGCTCTGCCCTGGCTTGTAGTGATAGATATCATGAGGGTCTAGATACATCAAAAACAGGGCGAACGGCTTGTCATGGTTTGCGTGGCGATCGAGGAAATCCAGGCCCCGTTCCGTTGTTTTTGCATCCGGGCCTCGCTTATTTTCTTCGTTCCATCCCGAATTGCCTATCGGATGATCCCCGAGGTGCCATTTCCCGAATATTCCGGTTTTGTATCCCGCTTTCTGGAGATGGCTGCCTATCGTATGGAGATCGAGGTCGGTGCCTCCGAGCGAATTAGCATTGTTTAGCATCTCCGTCGTGTGTGGGTAGAAGCCTGTCAGCATGGAGGAACGGCTGGGCGAACATTGCGGGGTGGTGCAGAAAGCGTTTTCGAACACCGTTGACTCTGCGTATAGGGCATCTTGATGAGGCGTGTCAAAGAAGGGATCGACTGATCCTTGGGCCTGCCAGTGTTGCTGATCGGAGCAAAGATAGAGAATGTTCGGGCGTTTGCCTTTTGAGTTTTGACTGAGAGAAATGCTAGGAAACGCTAAAGTGCCAGCAGCAGCTCCTGTGGATTGAATGAATTTACGGCGAGATTGATTCATGCTTTTTATAATTGGTAGATTCTTTCAGCATTGCCGCCAAGAATGGCGGATTGTTCGGAGGCGGATAGCTCGCCAATGGCGGTTTTCACTGTATTAAACCAGCGGTCGTAGCCTGTGCGAAGAAGGCACACGGGCCAATCAGATCCGAAAAGGAGTCGCTCCGGTCCGAAAGCTTCTAGAGCGGTTTGGAAGTAGGACTCTAACAAATCGGCGTTCCATTCTGGAACCCTAACCTCTGTGGCCATGCCGGAAAGCTTGCAAGCGACATTGTCACGACCGGCCAGTTCAATGATGTTTTTACGCCAACTCTCGTCGAAAGCCCGCGAATCGATACGTGGCTTGGCTATGTGATCGATAACAAATTGCTGATGGGGATGCCGGGCCACGAACTCGATTGATTGAGGCAGGTGCTTTTCAAAAATGAGGATATCGTAGACGAGGTCGTAGTTGGCCAGTTTGCCTATTCCCTGGTTGAACTCCTTGCCCAAGATGAAGTCGTCGTCTGGCTCGTCGTGGACAACGTGTCGGGCTCCTACGAGAGCTGGATGTATAGCGAATTGGTCCAGCGATTCTGATACATTGGCATCGCGAAACGGGAACCAGCCGACAACGCCCTTAAGGAAAGGATTTTTCTCAGCGAGGGTAAGTAGCCAATCGGTCTCTTCTAGGGTTTGCTGAGCTTGGACGGCTATGCAGCCATCGATCTGGTTGCGTTTAAGGATTGGTTCTAAATCACGGGGAAGGAAGGCTCTCTTAATAGCCTCATGAGCCTCCGTCATCCAAGGATAGGCTTCTTGGCTGTAGTTCCAAAAGTGCTGATGTGAATCTATTTTCATTATAGGGCAACATTACTATTAAATGTCTGGAGAAAGATCTCAAGAGGTAAGAATCACGAGCCGTTACTACTCGATAGAGACGATTAAATCGGCTATTGAGTTTTAGAACCCAGAACGCACATTCGCCCTCATGCCTCGACAAGCTATATTCATTATTACGGATACTCAGGGAACGGATGTGATCGGCTGCTATGGGCGGCCCGAGATGCGGACGCCGAGTATCGATCGGATGGCGTCAGATGGAATTCGTTTCGACCGTGCCTATTCCGCGCAACCTGTCTGCGGTCCTGCGCGGTCGGCTCTATTCACCGGTTTGTATCCTCATTCCAATGGCGTCTTAGGGAATGACATGGCTCCGTCGGTTGACGCCCAAACCATTGGCCAAAGACTGGCTGTTGCTGGCATTCGAACAGGATATGTTGGCAAATGGCATCTGGATGGAACCGATTATTTCGGAAATGGAATCTGTCCAGCAGGATGGGATCCGGAGTACTGGTTCGATGGCCGCTGCTATCTCAATAGTCTAGCCAGCAAAGAGGAGCGGGACTTTTCCCGGCTCGTCCCTACGGCGAAGGACATGCGGGACCAAGGCTTGGACGAGACGTTTACAATGGCTCATCGGAGCGTCGACAAGGCCTTGGACTTTATCGAGAAACATCGAGATGAGGACTTTTTTCTAGTGGTTTCAATAGATGAGCCACATCACCCTTTCATTTGCCCAGCGGAGTTTCTAGAGGAGTTCGAAGGATTTGAATTCAAAATGGGGGGTAATGGAAATGACGATTTGATAGACAAGCCTCAATCGCAACGAGATTGGGCGGAGCATGTTAAGGCGCATATGGGTGATGGCAAAGTGTTCTGCCTAGATCCGTTCTTCGCCTGCAATAGCTATTGCGACTACGAGATCGGCCGTGTTCTAAATGCCATCGACAAGTGGATACCCAATGCTTTGACCATTTATACTTCGGATCATGGGGACATGCTGGGTGCTCATCGCCTTTTCGGAAAAGGGCCCGCTATGTATGAAGAGATCGCCAAGATACCATTCGTGGTTCGCTGGAGGGAAGCGGCTCCAACCGGGTCAATCGTGGATCGGCCCATATCCCACATCGACCTGATGCCGACGTTCCTCGATTTTTTTGGGCAAAGCCCGCCAGAGATTTTGCAAGGGGAAAGCTTGTTATCGATATTCCGGAGCCCTAAAACATGCGATCGGGAAATGGTATTCCTCGAGTTCAATCGCTTCGAGGTGGATCATGACGGGTTTGGCGCATTTTCTCCCACCCGCTGCGTAACTAACCGGCGATACAAGTTGGCCATCAACTTGACGGACAAGGACGAGCTATACGATTTGGAGAACGATCCCTACGAAATGGGCAATCTCATTGATGACGACGCTCATTCCGCTGCCCGAGACGAACTGCACACGGAAATCATCGCTTGGATGAATAGGACGCGGGATCCATTCCGTGGGCCTCAATGGATTAATCGCGAATGGAATGGCGGTTTTGCGAGTAGTTGGGGAGGCCCTACGCGACCTCGGCCGCAAGACGGCATCAACCCGCATACCCTGCTGTACGACGATGGCGAGCCAATCGATCGTCTAGAATATCCGAAGCACTAAGCCAAGTAGCGCGGCTCTGTAGACCGCACCTTCGACAGGGTGGGGAGGATCGGCTTGATCCTCCGAAATAGTATTATGAAAACGGAGGACCGAGCCGGTCCTCCTTGCCTGATTTCCTTATATCCGTTCGAGTGATACGCTTAGGATTTTGACTTCGTTTAACGGCTTGTCGTCGGAGGCTGTTTCAACTTCTTGGATTTCCAGGGCTACGTCCATGCCTTCTATTACCTTACCGAAGACCGTATGCTTGCCATCGAGCCAATTGGCACCGTCGGCTTTGGTCACAATGAAGAATTGCGAGCCATTAGTGTCTGGTCCGGAATTAGCCATGCAAAGTGTACCGTATTCAACTTTGGCGATCAAATTCGGTTGTTCCACCGCTGCTTCGGTTTGAAGCATTTGCTGCAGCTCTTCCACTGTTTTGCCGATCAAGGTGTTTTGTGAATTGGCTGCCCTTATTTCATCGAAAATAGCGGCGACTTCGGGAATTGGGCTTTCACCTTGATATTCCTGAAGGTGGGGCATGAGAAGGGCTTGGAAGCTGGCGTTGGCCGCTTCCTCGGTTTCGATTTTGCCAGTGATCCTAGTCATAGTTGGCTGGAATCGGGTTAGCTTTTCTTCGGATCCAAGGAGGGATTGCAATTCTTCGACAGTCTTGCCGATCAGCGGCTCAATGCTTTGGGCGGATTGAATTTCCTCAAATAGAGTGGCGATATCCACGATTGGGCTTTGTCCTTCATACTCCATCAGGTGTGGGCGTAACAGTTTGCCAAATACGGCGTTAGCAGTTTCAGGATCTGAAATCTCACCTTCGATAGGAACTACGGAACCTTCGAAACATTCGTCTTGGAATTGATAGCCAGGCCCTCCGGTTCCCGTTCCCAGCGGGCATCCGCCCTGAATCATGAAATCCTTGATTATCCGGTGAAAAGTAAGCCCATCGTAGAAAGGTTCGTTTTTCTCCTCTCCTTCAGGACTAGTCCAGGTCTTGCTTCCTTCGGCCAGTCCGACGAAATTCGCCACCGTGATTGGAGTTTTTTCCTCGAATAGCTCGATCACTATCTCGCCTTGGGTCGTTTCCATGCGGGCGATTAGCGTCGTTGGCTTTTTCGAACATCCGGCGAGGAAAGATATAACGGCGATGGAAGCGATCGCGCAGGCTTTGATAGGAGAAATTTTCATAGGGCTCGGAGTAAGGGGGCTCTTGTTATTGGGAGCAACAGCAATCTGGGGTGGAGCAGGAGTCGTGCTTTTTATGGCTCGGTTTCTCGTACTTTAAGTATTCTTTTTTGCAGGAGCGGCTTTAGGACGCGATTTGTCTAATCTTGGTGGATCGCGGTTTAAAGCCGCTCCTTCACCTGTGCATTAAGCTATGCTGCCGCTCAGCGGGTCCGAGCTCCGCCTTTTAGCATTACCCTTAACGGTGGGACCCAACCTCCGGGCGGGTTTTAAATTGCCATAAGGCGCTTGGGATCTACTCGAAAAGTTCTGCCAGTTTGGTTTCTAAGGCCTCGCCTCTCAAGTTTCGGTAAATGATGCGCCCATCGGGATCCATTAGAAAGCTCATGGGCAGGGCCGTAACGTTGTAAGTGGCGGCAAGCGGAGATTGCCATCCCAGGGAATCCGAGATTTGTGGCCAAACCACGCGATCCCTTTTCGAAGCCATTTCCCAGATTTGTCGGTTGTCGTCCAAGTTGACCGCGAAGATGGCGAAGGGATGGTCTGCATATTTCGGCAAGAGCTGGTTGTAGAGTCGGTTTTCGACGCGACAGGGAACGCACCAAGATGCCCAGAAATCGACCAGGACATACTTCCCGCGAAAGTCGGCCAATGAGTAGTATTTCCCATCCAGAGATCGACCTGAAATCGGAGAACTGACGGATCCTATAGCGGTTCGAGCGAATCGTTGAAGCCGCGTTTGCATGCTGGCAGTGATGGCGAGCTCGGAACGCTCTTCTGCGAATGCGTCCACTTTGCCCTGGAGCTCCTTTAGGCGATAGTCTGGGTCCCATCGAAGCGAGGTAGCGTAGAGAACGATAGAGTCACCGATTCGATCGATACTGAAATCATTAAGTTCGCGCCGATGGGCTGTATAGCCTTGTACCTCAGCTTTTGCCAATCGGGTCATTAGCCCTGACGGGGCGTTGGGATTTTCTTTGGCGGCGTTGAGCTGGGCCCGAGGAGGGTAAACGAGCCGATTAAGCGAGTCTTTGCGAAAGTCTTCGTAAGCTCGCAGGTCCAGCGTATCGGGCGATCCCGCGACCGAATAGCCAGTTGCGTCGTTGGGATCGGCGACAATTTCAACGTTTTGATCTTGATCGATGGCTAGACCGAGTGCCTGGCCGCTGGGAAGATCTAGTGAAAAGAGGCCGGGTTCGCCGTAGAAGCTCCTCCGAAAGACCCCATCTGCAGCGACAGAGATGCGTCCTTCTTCCGATTTCGCGTTCGAATCGATATCGATTCGGTATAAGACAATTTCTGTCCCGGCTGCCCCGCTTCCAATTTTTCCCGAGATCGAAAAGCCTGCCCAAGCAGGAAGGGTAAACAGAGTGAATGCCAAGGGAGCCAGTCTGCGAATGCGGCTGAGGCCCGCTCCGTAGACAGATTTTAAGCTATATGAACGTGATGTAACCATAATCGGTGCGGGTATCTTCTTCTTACGTTTCATGAACGGCTTCAATTTCAATACGTGACAAATTAGATTATACTATCCGCCAAAAAGAATGATCAAATGGCACTCTCTCAGATATAAGCAGCGCGAAGCGGCCAATACCTGGCGACATCGGTGTCGTCTGGCAGCGGGTCGCCTTGCTCAAGCCCGCTTCGGCTTCCGCCATTTATTCATTTTTTTATCGGATAGTGTAATATCTTGAGGTAGCGTTAGATATTGGCAGTAATTCAAAAGCCTTAATCGTTAGCACTCGTTAGAATATTGTCTCTGTACGATGCCAATCAAACCTTCTCTATGTATTGCCGTGTTCTTCGCCAGTTTTGGAGTAGCTGCTTGGGCCCAAATGATGAGTCCTTCTGAGATACTCCAGGAAATCAGCAAACTCGAGCGAGTGGGATCGGTTTTGCACGTAGCTGCCCACCCTGATGACGAAAATACTACCCTACTTACCTACTTAGCTCAAGAAGAGCGCCTCGAGACAGCCTATTTGTCTCTTACTCGTGGCGGAGGCGGCCAAAATCTCATTGGCTCTGAGCTCAAAGAGGAACTGGGGCTGATTCGGGCTAATGAGCTTTTGCAGGCTCGAAAAATCGATGGAGCCAACCAGTTGTTTACTCGAGCCCGGGATTTTGGCTATTCCAAAGGGCCCGAGGATACGCTAGAGAACTGGGAGGAAGACGAGGTTCTTGGCGATGTCGTTTACGCGGTTCGCTATTTCGAACCTGATATAATTATTACCCGATTCAATCCCTCTGCTGGCCCAACGCACGGACATCACACGGTTTCCGCCCAGTTGGCACTGAGAGCATTCAAGCTGGCTGCAGATCCGAACGCCTTTCCTGATCAGCTGGAAAAATTGGATACGCATCAAGCGAAACGGATCTTTTGGAATGGCTTTGGCCAGAGGCGTGGCGGGCCTGCAAGTTCCAATTTACAGAACGAATCCCGCGAAGTCGTTAGTTTGCAGATAGGAACCTACAATCCGCTGTTAGGAGAATCCTACACCGAGATTTCAGCTCGCAGCCGAAGCATGCACAAGAGTCAAGGTTTTGGACGGGCTGGCAGGCGCGGATCGCAAGTGGAACGGCTCGTGCTGCTTGATGGAGATCCCGCTGAAGGCGACTTTCTGAGAGGCGTGGATACGACATGGGAACGTTATGCAAATGGGCGATCGATTTCGGATCGTATCCAAAGTATAAAGTCGGACTTCGATATAGCCGCACCTTGGCGATCTCTGACGGAATTGCTGAAATTGAACGACGAGTTGCGGGCGCTTCCGGATTCTCGTTTCGCTCGAAGGAAGCAAGCTCAGCTGGAAAGGATAATCGCGTCATCTATGGGGCTGCATTTGGAAGCCCGAAATGAGAATGCCCATGTTTTGGCAGGAAGCGAGATGGGTATCAGCGTTGAGATAGTCAATCGATCGCCCGCAAACGCTCGCTTAGCAGGATTGGAAGCCACATACTTTGATAGTTCCGTTTGGCCTGATCGCAGATCGCTAGTTAGTAAGGATGATTTGAATATAAGCCTAACGGCGAATCAGGTGGAGACGGTTTCATTGGAGGCTAGTTTGGCTACAAATATCCCACACACTCAACCTTATTGGTTAGAAGAAACTCCCAGCATTGGAATTTACAAGCTGAGGAACCGTCGACTGCTGGAGGCGGAGTCATTGCCGGATCCGATATCAATCGTCGCGAAAGTGGAAATCGAAGGACATATTGTTGAGTTCGAAGCTCCACTGATTAAAGTGACTAGCGATCCTGTCAAAGGAGAGGTTCGAGAGCCGGTGGCGATTCGCCCGTCCTTGGCATTGAAGGCCGAGAGCGCTGTTACGCTCTTTGAAGATCAAGAGCCGAAGGAAGTAGCGGTTCGCATAGCCAGCAATTTTGGTCCGATTTCGGGCGTTCTGGAGGCGAGCTTCCCGAATGATTGGAAGGTAGAGGTAGCCAATCCAGAATTCTCTCTCAGAGGTGGAGGAGACTCATCGGTGATCCTCGCTCGAGTGACGCCACCGAAAACCTCCTCGGAAGCGACGATAGCGTTTACCGCGGTTTCATCAGATGGCCAGCGATTCGATTCCAGTCTCAAGGAAATTTACTACGATCATATCGGCAGGCATTCGCTGCTTGGAAAAGCTGAGACTAAACTGACTCGACTGGAATTGAGTCGGGTTGGAACGAGAGTCGCCTGCGTGCTTGGAGTGGGGGATACCGTTCCGGACACATTGGATCGAATCGGTTACACTGTTGGCCGTTTTTCGGTGGGCGAGATTTCCGAGGAAGCGATCGCAGGTTACGACGCCGTGATTTTGGGCCCTCGGGTCTTCGACGCCTTCGCGGGGCTAGACAAGAAGTTTGACGCCCTGCTAGATTACGTGGAACGTGGCGGCACTTTGATATCCCAGTACAGCACAACAAGCTTCCGGGCGAAATCGAGGTTCACGGCACCATTCCCAATCAGGCTTTCCCGAGAGCGCGTTTCCGAGGAAAAAGTCCCCATGAAGATTCTCAGTCCCGAGCATCCGGCATTCAATTTCCCAAATCGCATCTCTGAAAAGGACTTTGATAATTGGATACAAGAGCGCGGACTATATTTTGCCAGCAGCTGGGACGAAGCCTATGAGCCGCTGCTTTCAGCCAACGACAGAGGCGAGCCGCCGAGGAATGGGGGGCTTCTGGTCGCGAGGTATGGGAAAGGTTGGTATGCTTACACGGGGCTTTCGTTTTTTCGCCAATTGCCTGAGGGAAATCCTGGAGCGATTCGGCTTTTCGTTAATTTAATCTCATTAGGACATGAAATCGGATCCGGAAATTGAAATCGTTAAATCGGCCAGGAAGGAGTGCTCCAAAGGTTGGACGGGGCTTTACCTGATTGTGGCAGGAGCATTGGTGGCCCAAATAGCGTTCTTCGTTTGGCTGACTAAGACCTTCGATTAAAGCGAATCTTTACCTATGAACCCTATCGATATTTCCATTCTTGGAGTTACTCTGGTCGCCATCGTATTCTTCGGCGTTTGGAAAACGCGCAATGATCGTAAGCTGGATGAGTTTCTAAAAGGAAGTTCTAATAATTGGGGAACGATCGGCTTATCGGTGATGGCGACTCAGGCAAGCGCGATCACCTTCCTGTCCACGCCAGGTTTGGCCTACGACAGCGGAATGGCATTCGTGCAAAACTACTTTGGCATGCCGCTGGCCCTTATCTTGATAGCGGCGGTGTTCGTGCCCATGTATTACAAGCTCGAGCTCTGCTCTGTGTATGAGTTTCTTGAGCACAGATTCGACTCGAAGACTAGGACTTTGGGAAGCACGATTTTCCTGATCCAACGAGGATTTTCGGCGGGCATAACGATCTACGCCCCTTCGATCATTCTTACAAGCGTCCTCGGATGGGATATGAATACGACGGTTATTGGGGTCGGTCTTGCGGTTATTATCTATACAGTAACAGGCGGATCCCACGCAGTAAGCGTTACTCACAAGTACCAAATGACAGTGATTCTCACTGGCATGGCTATCGCCTTTGGGATTGTTGTATACAAAATCATGGGACACGCGGGATTTAGGGAGAATCTTAGCATTGCTGGAGCATTGGGTCATTTGAACGTGGTTGATTTGTCCTTCGACTTGAACAAGCGATACACGATTTGGTCTGGCTTGTTGGGTGGGTTCTTCCTCTCTCTCTCGTACTTTGGCACGGACCAATCACAGGCTCAACGCTACATGTCAGGGCAATCGGTGCGCGAAAGTCGCCTCGGCCTGATGTTCAATGCATTGCTCAAGGTCCCCATGCAGTTCCTGATTCTTCTGCTTGGCGTGCTGGTATTCGTTTTCTACCAGTGGG
>Ga0310343_10001971_pt1 | contig 10712 bp, 12 predicted proteins | sample HC15DNA2025_MG_FD_203519 | JGI IMG/M metagenome (GOLD analysis project Ga0310343, IMG submission 203519) | Marine microbial communities from station ALOHA, North Pacific Subtropical Gyre - HC15-DNA-20-25_MG | ecosystem: Environmental > Aquatic > Marine > Oceanic | place: Pacific Ocean: North...
TGCTGGAGGTGTTGGTCAGATTTTTGGACAATGGGCAAAAAGTTTAGGTTGTACTGTTATAGGGACAGTCGGATCTGATGAAAAAGTAAATATAGCAAAAGAAAATTGTTACGATCATGTAATTAATTATAATAAAGAGAATTTTGCAAAAAAAGTTTTGGAAATCACTAATGGTAAGGGTGTTCCTGTTGTATACGATGGAGTTGGTAAAGATACATTAGATGGTTCAATTGAATGTTTGGCAATAAGAGGAATGATGGTTTCATTTGGAAATGCATCAGGACCATTATCTGACATAAATGTTCCAAAAGTAATTCAACCAAAAGGACTATATCTTGTAAGACCATCTATGCAACAATATCTCTCAACAAGGAAGGAGTTAGACGAAGCTTCAAAAACAATGTTTGAAAAAATAAGCTCTGGAAAGGTTAAAATTAAAATTTTTAAAAAATATAAATTAGAAGAAGTCGTTCAAGCCCATCAAGATCTTGAAGGAAGAAAAATTTTAGGACCAGCTGTAATTGTTCCTAATTAACATCTACATCCATGTCTGACATATGTAGTTTAAGTGCATTTGTTGAAATTTGAATTTCTCTAATAAAAAAAATAATAGAAATTATCATAGATAGACAACACGATCCAAAAATTACTCTAGCTAAGAAAACTTCATCTAAGTAAAGTGCAAACACTGTCAACATATTGAATAGAAAACCAAAGGCAGCGAATAATATTGTCCATCTTAAAAGAGTTATTCTCCCACTCAAATTAATAAACTGTTTTTTCCATTCTGGTGGAATATGTTTTTCATAAACATGCTCGTCATGAAGTTGGCGAACTAAAATACTCAAAGAATGAAATCTATTACTATAAACCCCCATTAATAATGGAATAGCAGGAAACATTAAAGCTGTGACTGTGTAATCTATATTCATACGAATCAATTTGATTATGAATCTAGCCTTTGTTATTTACAAGTAAAATATGAACCAAATAAAGTTATTTATTGAATTAACAAGATTAAAAAAACCAATTGGTTTTTTGTTATTGTTTTGGCCTTGTTCTTGGGGGCTTACTTTAGCTTATGATTTTTCCTCAGATCTAAATAAATATTTTTTTTACCTAATTTTATTTTTTTTAGGCTCAGTCTTAATGAGATCAGCTGGATGCATCGTTAATGATATTCTTGATAGAAAATTTGATGCAAAAGTATTTCGCACAAAAGACAGACCAATTGCCTCTGGCAAAGTATCTGTAAATTTAGCAATCATATACTCACTTATATTATGTTTTTTCGCGTTACTGGTTTTATTAAATTTTAATTCATATACTATTATTTTGGCTTTAGGCTCAATGCCACTTGCATTCACATATCCTTTAATGAAGAGATTTACTTATTGGCCACAGTTATTTTTAGGTATTACATTTAATTACGGTCTAGTTCTAGGATGGACATCTATACATTCTGGATTTAATTTGGCCCCTATTATACTTTATCTAGGAGCCATATTTTGGACATTAGGTTATGACACTATATACGGGTTCCAAGATATTAAAGATGATGAAATAATAGGATTAAAATCAACATCGATTAAATTTAAAAATAAACCCTATAATTTTTTGTTTATATGTTACTTTCTTTTTTTACTTAGTTTGTTAATTACTGGTTATTTATTAAGTTTTAATAAAATTAGTTTATTAATATTCATTTTAATTTTAATACACATGCTTTATTTTCAATTAAAAAAATTAAAAATAGATAATTCAATCAGTTGTCTTAAAATGTTTAAATCAAATAATATTTTAGGTTTAATTGTATTTATGGGTTTGATTATTGGCAAATTATAAAATGAACAAAATAGAAATAACCAAACGTTTATATAAAAGTTATACAAAAAAATATTTAAATAAAATTTTTATTGCATTTTTTTTTTCTATTCTTCTTGCTGGAAGTACATCTTCAGTAGCTTATTTGTTAGACCCTGCAATAAAAAAATTGTTTATTGAACAAAATCAATCATTAATAATAATAATACCTTTTGCAATTGTTTTAGCATTTGCGATCAAAGGTGCATCTTTATATTTAGCTAGAGTATTAATGATCGGGGTATCTGAAGAAGTAAAAAAGGATATTCAAAATGATATTTTTGCATCCTTATTAAAAGCAGATACCAGAATGATTGATGAAAAGCATTCGGGTACATTTATTGCAAATTTGACCAATGACGTTCATATGATAACCAGCTTACTAAGTACAGTTGTATTAAATTTATTTAAAGATTCTTTAACTCTAATTGGATTATTGTCTGTTATGTTTTATCAAAACTGGAAGTTATCCTTGATAGCAATAATAATGATACCTCTAGCAAGTTTGGCTGCAAAATCTTTAGGAAAAAGAATTAGTAAAGTTACTACTCAACAAATGAATAGGGCTGCAATATTAACATCATATTTAATGGAAATGTTTAAAAACCATAAATTAATAAAAATTTTTCAAAGAGAAAAATATGAAAAAAAAAGAGCCTTTGAGTTTATAAATAATCTAAAAGAATCAACTAAGAAAATTGCTGAAGTTTTTGTTAGAGCTTCGCCAATAATGGAATTTTTAACAGGTATTATGATTGCCTTTTTAATTTTTTTTGCCGCAAAATTAATTATTAAAAACGAGCTTGAGGTAAATAACTTTTTCTCATTTCTTGCAGCTATGATGTTGGCATACCAACCAGTAAGATCATTAGCTACAATAAACATATCAATTCAGCAGGGTATTTCTGGAGCAAGAAGAGTTTTGCCAATAATAGATGATGTTCCTGAGGTGAAAGAAAAGATAAATGCTGAGAATCTGAATATTAATGACGGTACAATTGAATTTGAAAATGTTAATTTTACATATCCAAATACTGATAAAGAAATTTTAAAATCTCTAAATTTAAATTTTTCTGGGAGAAAAATGACTGCTTTAGTTGGCCATAGTGGGGCTGGTAAATCCACAATATTAAATTTAATCCCAAGATTTTATGATCCAACTAGAGGTGATATAAAAATTGATCAGCAATCAGTTTATAATTCAACTATTTATTCTTTGAGAAGCAATATATCTTTAGTAAGTCAAGACACTACTTTATTTGATGATACAATTAAAAATAATATTGCCTATGCTGATTCAAAGGCGTCTCAAGATGAAATTAAGGAAGCAGCAAAATTATCATTTGCTGATGAATTTATAGAAAAATTACCAAATAAATATGACACTATAATTGGTGAAAATGGCGTTCGATTATCTGGAGGAGAAAAACAAAGACTTTCTATAGCAAGAGCAATTTTAAAACAGAGTCCTATTATTTTATTGGATGAGGCTACATCATCCTTAGATGCTGAAACTGAAGATAAAATTCAAAAAGCCATTAATTTCTTAACAAAAGGTAGAACAACTATCGTTATTGCTCATAGATTATCAACTATATTAAATTCCGATAAAATTTATGTAATTGATAAAGGAATTGTAAATGCAGAAGGGACACATAAGGAATTATTGGAAACTTCAAGTGTTTACAAAAACTTTTATCAAAAACAGATAAAAAAATCTTAATGATAATTGTTTACAGGTTTTTAATTAATTTAATATTTATCTTATCACCTATCATATTATTTTTCAGATTTTTAAAAAAAAAAGAACATTCCAAAAGATACAAAGAAAAATTATGTTATTTTACTAAACAAAGAGGAAAAGGTAAACTTTTGTGGTTTCATGGTGCTAGTGTTGGTGAACTACAGAGTATTATTCCTTTAATTGAAAAAATATCAAAAAATAAAAATATTAAAAAGATTTTAATAACAACAAATACATTAAGCTCAGCAAAAGTCATTGATAAATTAAATTTAAAAAAAATTATTCATCAATTCTTTCCTATTGATACAAACTATCATTCAAATAAATTTTTAAATTATTGGCAACCATCAGCTGCATTTTTTATAGACTCAGAAATTTGGCCAAACACTTTAATGAATTTGAATAAAAAAAGAATTCCTATTACACTTTTAAATGGACGTATAACCAAAAAGACATTTAATAGATGGTGTCTTTTTCCAAAATTCTCAAAATTAATTTTTAAAAAAATTAATTTTTGTTTACCCTCTAGTAAAATCTCATCATTTTATTTGAAAAAATTGGGAGTAAAAAATGTAAAGTATTTAGGAAATTTAAAATTTTCACAATCGGAAAATGAACAATTAATTAAATTTAATTATTTAAGTCAATTAATTAAAAATAAAAAAGTTTGGTGCGCATCAAGCACTCATTATAATGAAGAATTATTATGTGGATTGGCTCACTTAGAGCTAAAAAAAAAGTTTAAAAATATTTTTACAATTATAATTCCAAGACATGTAGAAAGAACACAATCAATTAAAGAGGAGTTACAAAACCTAAATTTAAATGTTTACACACATGAGTCTAATGCGAAACCCAATAAAAATATTGAAGTATACATTGTTGACTCATATGGAAAAACAAAATCAATATACAAATATTGTAAAAATATATTTTTAGGTGGATCTCTAATAAAACATGGTGGGCAGAATCCTCTCGAAGCAACAAGATATGGCTGTAAAATATTGCATGGACCTCATGTGGAAAATTTTAAAGAAATTTATGATTTTCTTATTGGACTTAAATTAGCTACAAAAGTAAATAACAATTCACAATTATCTGTTAAACTTGCTATGCTTTTAGCTCAAAAACAAAACTCAAAAAAAGTACAAAGTAAACTTAATAAAATTGGAGATAAAATTTTAAATGATACTTATAATGAAATTTATAAATTCATAAAAAATGAGAATTAAAAAACCAAAATTTTGGGATAATAAAAAAAAAACATTTATATCATATCTGCTTCTTCCTCTATCATTCCTATATCAAGTATCATTTTGGATAAATAAAATACTTAATAATTTTAGAAATAATAAAAAACTAAAAATACCAGTAATTTGTGTTGGTAATATTTATCTTGGAGGGACAGGAAAAACACCTTTGGTAAGAGAAATTTATAGTATCGTAAAATCATTTGGTAAAAACCCAGCGTTTATTAAAAAATATTACGATTATCTTTCTGATGAGATAAAGATGTTAGAAAAAACTGGCAAAATTTACACTAATCATAATAGAAGTTCTGGGATTTATTTGGCTGCTACTGACAATTATGACGTTGCAATATTAGATGATGGTTTTCAAGATTTCACAATTTTACCTACTCTTTCAATACTATGCTTTAATTCAAAACAAATGATTGGAAACGGGCAAGTGATACCATCTGGACCTTTAAGGGAAAGTTTTAGCGCAATTCAAAGAGCAGACTGTATAATTATTAATGGAGATAAAAATTCAGATTTTGAGGAAAAGATTTCAAAATTTAAAAAAAATAAAAAATTACATATATTTTATTCAAAATATAAAATTAAAAATATTGAAAAATTTGAAAACAAAAAAATTACTGCTTTCGCTGGCATTGGGAACCCCACAAATTTTTTTGATCTTTTGAAATCAAATAATTTAAATATAAATAAAACCTATTCTTTTCCAGATCACTATAATTACTCAACAAAAGATTTTGAAATATTAAATAAAGAAAAATCTAATATACTGCTAACTACAGAAAAAGACTATTATAGAATTAATAATGATCAAAGAAAAATTTGTGATTTTATAGAGGTAGATTTAGAAATTGAAAACCAAGAATTATTTAAAAACATAATTAAATCTAGTTTATGAAAATAATAAAATATTTTTTTGAATTTATATTTATTATTACTTTTTTTTCTATTTTTAAAATAATTGGTTATAGGAATGCATCAAATTTAGGTGAAAAAATTGGAAAAACTATTGGTCCAATATTTAGATCTAGTCATACAATTCTCAAAAATTTTGAAAATTTAAACAACAGTTATTCATATAATGAAATAAAAAATATCATTAATAATATGTGGGGTAATTATGGAAGAATTTTTGCGGAATACATGTATCTAAATAAATTTAGAAATGATGTTCTTTCAAGTAATATTGAAATAAATGGTCAAAAAATTTTAGATGAAATAAAAAAAGAAAAAGAACCTGTCATATTTATATCTGGACATTTTAATAATTTTGAATTGATGGCTATGCATTTAGAAAAATCTGGAATTAATCTTGCTGCAATATATAGACCTTTAAATAATAAATTTTTGAATCCATTAATGGAAAAAATTAGAAAAAACTATATCTGTAAAAAACAAATAAAAAAAGGTATTGCTGGCACAAAAGAAACTTTAAAATATTTTAAGGAAGGTACTTCAATTGCATTAATGATTGACCAAAGAGTCTCGGAGGGAATAAGATGTGATTTTTTCAACAAAAAAGCATTAACAACGACAATCCCAGCTCAATTCGTAAAAAAGTTTAATTGTAAAATTGTCCCTTTATACATTCAAAGAATTGATGGACATAAGTTTAAGTTAGATATTCTTGATCCATTGATATTTTCAAAAGAGGAAAAAATTGAAGTAATTACTCATAAATTAAATAAAATACTTGAAAATATGATTAGAAAAAATCCAGAACAATGGATTTGGACACATAATAGATGGAAGTAATTTTTTTTAATTTCTTCTTTTTGAGGCTTCTATGTAAGAAAAATATGGTTCTTGAAGCTCTACATTCCAATAAGTAAGTTCATTTAGAGAGATTTTTTTTCCGCTGACAGAACAAATTACATAATCACCATTCTCTATAACTTCAAATTTATTTGGTAAATATTTTATTTTTGCTAATTTTTTATACATTATTGGTTTATACATTATTATATGAATGTTTTAATAATTGGAAGTGGTGGAAGGGAACATGCGTTGTGTGTTTCCTGTAAAAAATCAGAAAATATAAATAAAATCTTTTGTATCCCTGGAAATGCAGGTACAGATCTCATTGCAAAGAATATTTCCATAGATGTTAACAATTTTGAGGAAATAATAAATTTTGTAAAAAAAAACGAAATTGAAATTGTTATTGTGGGTCCAGAAAAACCACTTGTAGATGGCATTGTAGATCACTTAGAAAAAAACAATATTAAAACTTTTGGACCAAACAAATTAGCCTCAAAACTTGAGGGCTCGAAAATCTTTACAAAAGAATTATGTGATAAATATCATATTCCAACAGCTAAATTTGGAATTTTTAAAAATTCAAATGATGCAAATAATTTTGTAGAAAAATGTAATCTACCAATTGTGGTGAAGGCAGATGGGTTGGCCTCAGGTAAAGGGGTTTATATTTGCAATGAGAGAGATGAGGCAATTAATGCTATCAAAGAAATTTTTGATGGGAAATTTGGATTAGCAAAAGAAATATTGATTGAGGAATTTCTTGACGGTGAAGAAATGAGTTTTTTTATAATTTCAGATGGAGAAACTTATCTTCCTTTTGGTACTGCTCAAGACCATAAAAGAGTATTTGAAGGAGAAAAGGGTAAGAATACAGGAGGCATGGGTGCTTACTCTCCTTCAAGATTAGAAAATGATAATTTAAATAATAAAATTATAAAAAAAATTATTAATCCTACTCTTAAAGGGCTTAAAGATTTAAATACAAATTTCAAAGGATTTCTTTATGCAGGTCTTATGATTAAAAACAATGAACCTTTTTTAATTGAATATAATGTAAGAATGGGAGATCCAGAATGTCAAACAATTTTGCCTAAACTAAAGACTGATTTCGTTCAATTAATAAATGCTTGTGTAAATAAAAATTTAAATTCAATAAATCTAGAATGGCATAATGATAAAAGTTTATGCATTGTGCTTTGCTCAAAAGGTTATCCTGATAAATACGAAAATAATATTGAAATTAAAAATCTTAATAATTTTAAATTAAATAAAAATGAATTTATTTTCCATGCAGGCACAAAAAGACATAAAGATAAAATCTTATCTAATGGGGGTAGAGTGCTCAATTTTGTTATCAGATCAAATAGTTTTAAAAATAATAGAGAAAGAGCAATAAATCTTATTAATAGGATAAATTGGGAAAACGGATTTTTCAGGCGAGATATCGGATATAAAGTTATTAATTGATGAGAATAATTGGAGGTAAAAATAAAGGTAAAAAGATTAGCTTACCAATCGACAAAAACACAAGACCTCTTAGAGACTTGGTTAAAGAATCTATTTTTAACCTAATAGAGCACTCAAATAAATTTAGTGTATCTATTTTAAATTCAATTGTTCTAGATTTATTCTCTGGCACCGGCTCTTTCGGATTGGAATGTTTTTCAAGAGGTGCCAAATTTATTACATTTGTTGAAAGTTATCCTCATGCTCTAAATATACTAAGGAAAAATATATCTAAAATGGATGCATTATCATCTTCTGAGGTAATTGAGAATAACTGTTTTGAATTAGTGAAAGAATATAAAAACTTTTCAAAAAAAAAATTTGATATAATTTTTTTAGACCCACCATATAAAGATAAAAACATTAATCTTTTAATTGATCAAATAATTGATCAAAAAGTTTTAAAAAAAAATGGTATTATTTTAATTCATAGACATAAGAAAGATGATATCGAGATAACATCCAAATTAAATATCATAGATTCTAGAAAATATGGAATTTCAAAAATAACTATTGGAAATTAATTTTTAATTAATCTTTTTTTAGTCTCTTTTTTAATAAGTTCTACGGAAGGTTGATCATAAGGATTTATTTTTAAAGCTTTACCCAATAAAATTGTTTCAAGTATAAAATAAGTAAATAATGTTCCTAGTGTACTTTCATCTCTTTTTTCAATTATGAAACTTCTGAAAGGAATATTTTTTTTTTTGAACACTTTTTGAGTTGCAAGGAATTGATCATACAAAATGTGTTGTAAATTTTTGTTTTTTAAGTAATTTCGAGAACTTAATAGCCCTTCACTTTTAATTTTTTGTGAAAAAATTTCTTTAGTAAAAAAAAAAGTATAAAAATTATTTTTTTTACCATCCAAATAAAATTGCATTAGACTATGATTATCTTGAGGCATCTTTGAAACTATTGGCAAAATTCCCTTACTTTTTTTTCCTAAACTCTCAGCAACAAGTTGTTGATACCAATAAAAAAGATCTAATGACTTTTCATCGTAATTAAGAATTATTGAATTAGATTTATTTTTTTTAATTAAGCTCAATGTGTTTGAAACACTATTAATTATTGAATTCAAAAAAAATTTATTTTTGATTAGATCGTTAAATTTCCTAAATTTATCTATTTTTAAACCCATTAACATTGCTGGGAGCATTCCAACCTCAGATAAAACTGAATATCTACCACCAATAAAATTATTGTGATCAATCACATCTGACTTTAATTTTTTAGCTATAGACCTGAGATAATTCGCATTATTTTCGGTTATAAAAATATTTTTTACTTTTTTATTAATAATTACATTGGAATTCACAATTGTTTCTAAAGTATTTCCAGATTTTGAGATTATTAAATTTAATTTATTTTTTTTTTTAATATTTCTAATTTTATTATCTTCAAAATTATCAAGAAAAAAAAAATTTTTTTTTATCCTATTTTTTAAAAAACTATAAATAGATTTCGATCCCATTATAGATCCACCCATACCAATCAATGTGATATTAGAAAGTTTTTTATATTTTTGAATTTTTTTTAAATCCCATGAATCTTTATAAGTATTTTTCAAAGATTTAATAATATGATTATCTTCTTTAATTAATTTATTTAATAAACTTCTTAAGCTTTTTTGGGGTTTTGCTTTATTAAAATTTTTAATTTTAATATTTTCAATTTGAATCATTTTTTTTGATATTTTTTAATATCAATTCCTCTGTTGAATTAGCAGCTGTATTATCTTCTTGATTTTCATTTTTTTTATCGTCGTTTAAAATTTTTTCTTCAAAAGACTTCTCTTTATTTTTATTGGATATTTCAGTCTTACCTGGCTCCGGAAGTTCATTAAAATTTGGTGGCAAAACTAAAGGGTTTTTCTTTTCTACTAAAAATTCATCTCCTGTGTTACCTTTTTTCAACTTAAATCCCTCAGAAACTGAACCACAGCTTTGTAAAAAATTAAATATTAAAATAATAAGAATATATTTTTTCATTAAATTTTTTTATTTTTTAAAAATACTTCAGCATATATTAACAGTATTACGCCTAAAGTTATAAATATATCAGCAACATTAAATATAAACCAATGAAAATTTTGATAATGAATATCAATAAAGTCTGGCACAGCTGAATAAAAAAATCTATCTAAAACATTACCTAAGGCTCCTCCTAGAATTATTATGAAACTATATTTTTCAATTCCTCTAGTTTTCCTAATAAAATAAATTAATGTAAGTATAATTATAATTATCAATCCCGTTATTAAATTATAAAAAAATTTATCATCGAATGCAAATAACCCAAAAGCCACTCCTTCATTCCAAATTAGCTGAATGTTTATAAATTTAGAAGTAATGATTTCAGAATTTAATAATATACTATCTAAATGAATTACATATAGTTTGGATATTCTATCAAGTAAAAAAATTGTAAGAACAATCAAAATATCTGAGAAAAAAAACTTTTTTAAATTCATTAAGAATGATTTGGACAAGTAGATCTTTCGCATGCTACTTCTTTTATCTTCCAACAAGTAGAGCATTTAGATCCCTTTGCTTTACTTGCAGTTACAATTATTT
>Ga0310343_10001973_pt1 | contig 10708 bp, 9 predicted proteins | sample HC15DNA2025_MG_FD_203519 | JGI IMG/M metagenome (GOLD analysis project Ga0310343, IMG submission 203519) | Marine microbial communities from station ALOHA, North Pacific Subtropical Gyre - HC15-DNA-20-25_MG | ecosystem: Environmental > Aquatic > Marine > Oceanic | place: Pacific Ocean: North...
ATTCCTAACTGCTTCTAATAAATTTAAAGTTCCAATAATATTATTTTCTACAAAAAGCTCAGGATTATCTATAGAACGATCAACATGAGTTTCTGCAGCTAAGTTAATTATTAAGTCGGGTATTATTTCAAGTACTATTTCTTTAATTCTACTTTTATCTCGCAGATCATAATTAAAAAATTTATATCTTTCATTTTTAATCTTATTTATCTCTTCATCTGTTTGACCAGCATAACTATTTTTATCAATGTTAAAAACTCTAAAATTCTTTTTATTTAGCAATTCTTTTACTAAGTATCTTCCTATAAATCCTGAGCCCCCAGTAACTAAAACTTTTATTATTTTATTATGATCCATTATTTTAAAATTATTTTTTATTCCTCCTTTGTAATAATTTTAACAAGTATTCTCCATATCCACTTTCTAGTAAATTAACTGCTAAAGATTCTAGTTGTCTATCATCTATCCATCCTTTTCTCCAAGCTATTTCTTCGGGACAACCTATTTTTAATCCCTGACGGCTCTCTAATGTTCTTACATAACTACTTGCATAATGCAAAGAATCAATTGAACCAGTATCTAACCAAGCAAAACCTCTACTTATAATATTTGCCTTTAATTTTTTTTCCATCAAATACATTTTGTTCAAATCAGTTATTTCTAATTCCCCGCGGATTGATGGCCTAACTTTGTAAGCCTTATCAACTACTGATTCATCATAAAAATATAATCCAGTAATTGCATATTCACTTATAAATGAATTTGGTTTTTCATAAAGAGATTTAATATTATAATTTTCATCGAATTCTATAACTCCATAATTTTGGGGATCAATTACTGGATAAACCATTAAAGTAGCACCATTATTAAAATTCATAGAATCTTCAAGTTGCTTAATAAAATTTTGACCGTGAAAGAGATTGTCACCCAAAATAACTACAGATGAATATCCTTTAAGAAATTCTTCACCAATCAGAAATGACTGCACTATGCCATTAGGTTTTTCTTGAATCGCATATCTAATATCCATACCAAAAGATTGGCCATCTCCAAGAAGATCCTTATAAAGGGGAAGATCTCTTGGAGAAGCGATTATAAGAATTTCCCTTAATCCTGCAAGCATTAAAGTTGATAAAGAATAATATATCATTGGCTTATCATAAATTGGCATTAAATGTTTGCTTATAGACTTAGTTAATGGGGACAATCTCTTACCATATCCACCAGCTAAAATAATGCCCCTATATTGCATCCTTTAAATTGAAGAAATTTTTATAAGATAATATTAATTGAATATAGAAAAAAAATTCCTACTAATAAATTTATTTTAATTTTTCTAAAATAAATTTGAAGAATATTATTTAATTTTTTATTATAAAAATTACTATTCTAGTCCTGAAAAGTAATTATATTTAATTATCATATTTTATAAGATATTTAGTTAATAATAAAATTAAAAAATTCTAAATAATTATCAAAATGAATAATTAAAAAATGCATTTCATTAATTCCTAATTAAATTTTTGAATGCATCTAAAGCAATATTTTCAAAATTAAGTGCAAAATCCAGAATATTTTTTTTATTTAATTTATTATTTGAAGCTTTAATAAAACGGTCTGAATTATATTCTGAATCATTAATAATATTTTCCATTTGTTCAGCAAGTTCTAAAGGTGAAAATGGACTAAAAAATTTACCTTTTATTGGATTCTGTTCTTTATGCACAGGGATATCAGATAATAATATTTTTTTATTAAGAATTTTCGATTCTTCAACAGATGTTGACCATCCTTCAAAAAAAGAAGGATTAATAACAGCTCGAGAATAATTCATCAAGCTTATCATATCTTGATATGGAATTACTCCAAGAATTTTGAATTGTTTTTCAACATTCAAAACTTTTAAAAGTTCCAAAAAGCTTGAAAAAAATTCAGGATTTCTGTAATCATAAATATTTCCAGTACAAATAACATTGCAATGAATTTTTTTATTATTTAGAATTTGAACTGCTTGGGCAACTAGTTTATGATTTTTATGCTTCCAAAATTGATTTGGTAAGTGAAAATAAGTTTTTGGAATATTATATTTATCTTCAATTTCATTAAATCTTAATACTCTTGCTTTAAATGAATTACAAGAAACAAACTTTAAAATCCTTAAATTATTAACTACCTTTGGGCTGAATTTTTCAAGATCTTTTCTAGCAGAATTACTACTTAAAAGAATAATAGTAGAATCATTAATATAACTTTTAAAAAGCTTATTTCTTTGAAAGACTTCTTTTTTGGGAAATAAATTTGGTAAATAAATATGTTGAAAATCTGGTATCCAGCAAATTGAAGCTACTCTTTCGAGTTTCCCTATTGGAGAAGAGTATGCTAAAACAGATATCCCTAAATAACTTAAAAGCAATTCATGAAGATTATTATTTCCAATATATTTACCTATAAATTTTGTCGTCCAATAAAGCAACCCCAAAGGATTATTTTTTGATACATTAATAAAAGTAATTTTTTTAAATTGACCACTTAATTTATCCTTGATTTCTCTAGAACCGAATACAATTATTTCTAATCTTGGATTTGGAATTTGATCTAGAGCTTCTAGTAAATTAATTATGTAATTATATCCGCCTAACCAATTTGAATTTTTTACTAAGGGTATTCCAACCTTAATTTTTTTCATTAATTTAAGCTTTTAAACCATTTTACATATTCATCAATACCATCTTCCAAATTTTTTTTTGGTTTCCATCCCCATGAAATTGCCTCTTTTATATCCGCCTCATAAAAAAAAGGATCCCCTTCTCTAACTAATCCTGAAAATCGAGGGTTAGAATCTATTCCCATTTTTTTATATAAGATAGTTAAAACTTTCTGAATTGAAATTGCTTTACCAACTCCGCCGTTTAATATTGTTGCTTTATTTGATGCATTTTCTAAAGCTAATAACAAAAGAGAAGCAGCATCATCTATATTGATCCAATCTCTCATTTCTAATCCAGTTCCTGAGTAAACATGATCATCTAATTTTGCTTTAATGCATGCATCCCAGAGAAGTTGCTTTTTTAAACCAGGACCATATAAAGAAAATAGTCTGACAATTGATATTTTTAAATTATAGTGTTTTGCATAAAATTCAGATAAGATTTCTGCAATTCTTTTACTATTTCCATATGGAGATAGAGGATTTAATATATCACCTACAGAAATAGATCTCTTTTCTTTTTGACCATATACTGCAGCGCTAGATGGAATCACTAATTTTGCATCATTTGAATAAAGTCGCATTAATTCAAGAACTGATAATGTTGAATTAACAGTTCTCTCAAAATCCTCTCTTGGATTATTAACAGAATAAGAAACTGAGGAACTTGAGGCACAATGAATAATTTTATCTGGATTTTCACAAGTATTTAATAGATTTGATAAATTTATATCTCCGCTAATATATTTAATTATCCCCAGCTCTGACATTTTCTCAGAAGAAAATCGTCCATGTCCAACTCCATAGACTTTAGCTCCTTTTCTACTATATTTTTTTGCAAGATTTCTCCCAAGGAAGCCATTAGTGCCAGTTATAAGTATTTTTTCACCCTCAATAAGCATAAATTTTTTTGGATTAATTCATTTTCAGCATATCTTCTATAAACAAATAAATTAATGGATTTTTAAAAAATATGAAAGGTTTAATTAAATTTATGTAATGTATATATATTATATTTACAAAAAATATCAAAACATGAATTTACCTATTTTAGAACTTACTTAAAACCAATAAAATATTTCAAAAATGATATTAAATTTCCATGTTATAATAAGAGGTGATGCCTAAGTATTAATGGAAATAAAAGATACACTTAATGAAGAATACCATAAACAATTTTCAAACTACACTTCCTCTTATGAAAATGATTATAAGTTTTCATCACTTAATTTTTTACATTCAGGTACAAGCGAAAAATTTATTTCAGCTCTAATTAAAGAGATTAATAATCATCCAGCAGTTAACCATCCATATCTTATTAAACTTTCAAAAGGTCTCTTCCCTAATCCTGCTGAAGCTATTAAAGATTATGCCCATCAATATTCCTTTTACTCTTTATGGTTTGTTCGATATTTAAAAGGTGTCATAAAATCAATGCCATCAAAAAGATTAGAATTGGAACTTATAGAAAATATTAAAGAAGAAGAGGGCGATGAAAATGCAATTGAATTAAAAAAAAGACCTCATGTCGAGATTTTTCAACATTTCAAAAAAAGTATAGGAGTAGATGAAATTTATATAGCAAAAAACCCTCCATCCACAACAGCCATTTTATGGAGAAACCTTTTTTTACAAAAATGTGATTCAGATATCCTTGGAGTAGGGATAGGAGCTATAGGATTGGCAACAGAATTTATAGTCCCAAGAATATATACCTATATTACAAAGTCCATAGAAAATCAGTCTAATTTTCCTGATTCAAGTTCACTCTTTTTTAGGCTTCATATTGATTGTGATCAAGCTCATGCTCAAAAAATTATTGATATAACTACTGAAATTGCTGAGAATATTGCATCAAGAGAAGCTATAAGATTTGGTGTGATTTCTGCTTTAAATCTGAGAAATGCCTTTTGGGATTCACAACATTCAAGAGCTTTATTAAAAACAAAATGAACTTATATTATTAAATAATTATCTTTAAATTTAAAATAATTTTAAATAACTATGAATACAAATTTATTAATCGCTAATAATTATATAAATAGTATTAAATCAGAAAAATATTTTTATGATGTTTCAATTTTTATACCAATCTTTAACAGTGAAAAAAGTTTAGAGGAACTTATTTGCAGATTAGAAAATGTAATGCAAAAGACAGATAAATCATATGAATATGTTTTATTAGACGATGGAAGTGAAGACAATTCATGGCAAGTTTTATGTAATTTAAATCTTAAATATTCAAATTTATGTGCTATTAGGCATTTAAAAAATCAAGGCTATAATAAAGCTTTGCAAAATGGATTAGAGTTTTGTAGAGGTGAATGGGTAATTACAATTGATGATGATTTACAACATCCACCGGAGGAAATAAAAAAATTTATTGAAGTAATGAAATTAGATAATATAGATGTAGTGTTTGGCTCTTATAAAAAGAGGGCCCATAGGCGTTGGAAGAAAATAGGTTCTAATTTTTACTTTTTTTTAATTAGGAGCATATTCAAAATACCAAAAAACTTAGATATTACGTCATTTAGAATGATCCATAGAAGAGTAATTAATCAATTAAAAAATAATGATGTAGCAGAACCACAAGCAGGATTAATGATTCTCAAGTCATCCAATAGGATTATTAATATTGAAGTTGAACATCACAAAAGAAAATATGGTGAATCTGGAATAAAAATATCTAAAATGATTAGATTAACTATAGATCTTTTAATTTACCACACTACATTTCCTTTAAAATTAATAACTGGTATTGGTTTTTCTTGCTTTAGTTTTTCTATTATTCTTACATTTTTCTATATTTCACAATATTTTCTCCAAAGTATTTCGATAAATGGTTTTACAACTATAGTGTTGCTTATTTTAAATTTTGGAGGTCTTACTCTCTTTACTATTGGAATACTCGGTTACTATGTTTTTAAAATATTGAAAGAAATAACTCATTCAAAATATTTTTCTTTAGGAAATTTTCTACCTCCATCAGATACTAAATGATTAAATCTTTAGGAAATAAAACGAAAGATCTTTATAATCAAAATGCTTCATCATGGGTAAGAACTAAACCAAACTCATTATCAGATTTCACTGGCAGGCCAAAGATAATAGACCTTTGTGGAGATATAAAGAATTTAAAAGTTCTTGACGTGGGATGTGGAGAAGGTTATGGATCTAGGGCATTAATAAATAGAGGAGCTTCTTCTGTTGAAGGAATTGATATTTCTCAAGAAATGATAAATCTTGCTAAGGAAAAAGAAAAAGATAAATTATTAAATATTAATTACCAAGTATGTGATATAAAAAAATTACCATTTAAAGATAATACTTTTGATATAGTTTTAGGCATATTTGTTTTTAACTACTTATATGTAGATGAAACATTAATTTCAATGAAAGAAATATTTAGAGTTTTAAAGAATAAAGGAAAGTTTGTTTTTGGTGTACCGCATCCGTCCTTCCCGCAAATAAAACGAAATGATAATGAACCCTTTTATTTTGATTTTGAGAGAAAGGGCTACTTTTCTTCAAGAGATAAAAAATTTGAAGGATTCATTTGTTGCAGAGACGGTAAGAAATTACCTGTGCAAATGATACATAAATTACTTGAAGATTATTTTTATTGTTTAAAAGAAAGTGGTTTTAAGTCTTTACCCGAAATTAAGGAATTAGGTGTCTTAAAAGAACATTTAGATTTAGAAAGAGAATTTTTTGAACCTGTTAATGATATCCCCTTACATTTAGCTATTGCAATTAATAAATGATAAATAAAAAACCTATTATTGTTTTAAGAGGTAATGATATATGTTTTCATGGAATAACTAAAAGCTTAGCAAAATCAGGTATCCCTTTTATTACAGTTATATTCACTTGGGAGGGCGCAAAAACTTGGTGGTCTGAAAACTCTAAATTTCATAAATCAGATATTAAAATCAGCAATCCTTTCACTCATCCTAATGAAGCCTTAATAGATTTAATCAAAAGTGGGGAGAATCTAATTTCAGAATGGGGTGAACCACTTTTAACGCTACCTAGTAGTGATACAAATTTAATGTTTTTACTAAATAACGAGAAAGTATTAAAACCATATTTCAAACTAATGGGAGATACAGAATTTAATTCATTCCGTAATGATGTGGCACATAAATATAACTGCTTTGAAATTTTATCAAGCAAAAATTCTAATTTATGTCCAATAACAAAAAGATGCAAGAGTAAAAAAGATATAGATACTCTTCTAGAGGAAATCCCATTTCCTGCAATTTTTAAACCATCTACAAAAGATTATGGACAAAGTTTCTATACAAAATACAAAGGTTATAAAGCTATTGAATGTAAGAATAAAAAAGATTTAAATATTAATTTGATTGATTGTATTAATTGTAATTTTGATTTAGTAGTGCAAGAAAAAATAATTTTCGATAAGGTTGAAGACGAAATACCTTTTTACGCATACGTAGATAAAAATCAAAATATAAGAATAGCTGCTACAGGAATTAAGGAATTAATTCAACCTTATCCTTTTGGGACAGCAAATATACTAAGACTTTCATGGCATAAAGAGCTACTACCTATAGCCCAAGAAGTAGTTAAAAAATTAAGATGGAGAGGAATAATAATGATTGAATTCATTCGAGACAAAAGGAATAAAAAATGGAAAGTAATAGAAATCAATTTAAGACCATGGCTTTTTATAGGTTTTTATGAGCTTTTTGGATTAAGATATTTGGCAACACTTTATGATGATTGGAACGAAAACCTTAAAGAATTTGATGGTAATATAATATGTCCTTCAAAAGAAATAATAGAAAAATCACCAATTCATGTTGATATAAATGGCATAATTGATAACTGGAAAAATCAGAACCAATTAAATAATAATTCTGAAAATTTTGATTTTTTTTATTATTGGCTTAGAAAATATAGTAACTTTATTACTTATCCTTATTTTGATTTTAATGATCAAGAACCTGCCATTAAAAATATTTCAAAAATATTCTTAAATAATAATTTTTTTCAAGGAAATTTAGAAAAATATTTTTTTAATCCTTCATCATTAAAGAATTTAACCGAAGAATATAAAATATATTAATAAATGAGTTATAAGAAAGATAAAATTTTCAACTTTATAAGATATTTAATTTCGATATTCTTAATTATATATTTAATCAAAATCCCAGATTGGGGAGTTCTATTTTTAGATGAAATTAATCTCTATACACATATATTTTTTTTCATAATCTTAACGCTACTTCAATTCTCAATGTTCTCTATTAGATGGACAATCTTGCTTAAAATTTATAAACGAATTGAAAATAAAAAAATAAATTTTTTTGAGAACTTCAAAATATATATCAAATCATCTCTTCTAAACATTATTCTTCCGGGAGCGTTAGGAGGAGATATTTATAGATTACAAAAAAGTATTAGAAACTATAATATTAGATTAAAGGAAAGCTCTTTAATTATTTTAATAGAGAGATTTTTAGGATTAATATCATTACTAATTTACTTTTATTTTGGTTTGCTTTTCTTGAAAGCACCTATCTTTTTAAATAATTTAAATTTATATATATTTATGATAATTTTTTTAAGCGGATTTTCTATTTATATTTTGATATATCTTTTTGATAAAAAGCATAAATTAAGATTTAAAAACTATTTCAAGGTTTTTCTTATTAGTTTTATTGCACAAGGATTTAATCTTATAGCATCAACAATAATATTAAAAGCATTTTTACCATCTTCCAAACTATTTTGGCCTTTAATTATTTTCCCTGCATCTTATTTAGCCAGTTTAATCCCAATATCTATAGGAGGTCTAGGTGTAAGAGAGAGTGTTATTTCATTAATTATTAATGAACTAGGATCAAATCTCAATATTGGAATAATTATCTCATTATTGGTTTACTTATTAAGAATAATAACTGGGATTATTGCGGTATCTTTTATATATATTTTCGAGATTATGAAAAGAAGAGTTAAATTTATCTGAATAATATATTTATTCAAAATTTGAGTTATTAATCTCAAATATATAATTTTAATAAATCATAATAAGCTTTTGATTGAGCATAAGAAATTTTCCTTTATGAAACTTAGATCTGAAGCCAAACTTTTATTAAATTAAAATAATATAAATTAGAAATTATGATTAAAGCCCAAATAAAAACTTCTTAAAAAGATATTTATAAAGTTAGACCAAAATATTTACATTTAAGAAAATTGGAGAATTATATATTGATAATTGAGATTAATTGATTATCTATTAAATAATTCAAATCATCATTAGAATTTTTACCAAGATATTTAATTACAAATTTTTAAGTAATAAAATTATGCCACTCTTACTTCCAAAATTTAATGAGAATTAACAATAACAAATGACTTTAAATCGATATGAGATCGGATTCTTCATAATTGAAATAGCATATAAACATCCTTATAGGAACTATTCAGAGAAAGAAATTTTTATCCAAGGATAAAAGAATTAATATATATTATTGAAAGAAAGTAAAAACAGACTTGTGATCCCATTTAATAAACCTTACTTAACAGGGAAGGAAATAGAATACATTAATAAAGCTAATAGTTCTCATAAACTAACAGGCAACGGCTACTTCACTAGCAAATGTAAAAAATGGCTAGAAATAAATACTTCTACAAATTCTGCATTACTAACCCACTCATGCACAGCTGCTCTTGAAATGGCTGCCATACTTGCAGATATAAAAAAAGGGGACGAAATAATAATGCCATCATACACCTTTGTTTCTACCGCTAATGCTTTTGTTTTAAGAGGTGCAAAACCTGTATTCGTTGATATTGACCCAAATACTTTAAATATGGACTGGACACTAATTGAAGGTCAAATTAATAAAAAGACAAAAGCTATAGTTCCTGTCCACTATGCAGGTTTTGGATGTGATATGGATGAAATCATAAAAATTGCAAAAAAATATAACTTACTTATTATTGAAGATGCTGCACAAGGAGTAATGTCTAAGTATAAAGGAAGAGCACTTGGCTCAATTGGTGACTTAGGTTGTTATTCTTTCCATGAGACAAAAAATATTATCTCTGGAGAAGGTGGTGCAATTCTTATTAACAATAAGAAGTTAAAAGAAAGAGCAGAAATAATTAGTGAGAAAGGAACTAATCGGAACTTATTCAATAAAGGACAAATAGATAAATATAGTTGGTTAGATATTGGATCATCATTCCTTCCTAGTGAGCTAACAGCAGCATTTCTTTTTGCTCAAATGGAAGAAGCCAAGAAAATTACAAAAGAAAGACTAAAAATTTGGAATTACTATAAAAATGGTCTTAAAAATATCGAAAACGAAGGATTAATATCAATTCCAAAATTGCAAAAATATACGGAACATAATGGTCATTTATTTTACTTAATTCATAAGAATAATTTTGAAAGAGATTTATTTATTAAAAAAATGTATAAAAAAGGCATAATGGTTGTTTTTCATTATATTCCACTTCATATTTCACCATATGCAAAGAATAAGTTAAATTCAAAAAAACAAACCCTGATTTTTACCGAATCTTTATATGATAGGATTTCTAGAATTCCTCTATGGTTAGGTTTAAATAAAGAATATGTTTTAAAATCAGTTATAGAATCTTTATATGAAATAAAAAAAGAAAATTGAGAAGTTATGAATCTCTTGAATAATTAAGAATCTAGATTCCTTTTAAAATGAGATTATTTTCAACCATTAATGCCCGTAATAAAACAAACGCGGATTGAATTAATTACAACTCCAGTAACTATGGTTAGAATAAAAATTTTACTAGTTACAATCGATAAGTCAAATACTTCAGAAAGATATTTAAAAAGATAGGTCAAACCAAAAGCAAATAATAATCCAAATATATAAGAATGCCCTTGGAGATGAACTGCAAAGCTTTGTTGAAATATAAAAATAAATGATAGTAGAGACCAAGAAATTGGTACGATCATCCATTTTATTTTTGGATTTT
>Ga0310343_10001974_pt1 | contig 10702 bp, 2 predicted proteins | sample HC15DNA2025_MG_FD_203519 | JGI IMG/M metagenome (GOLD analysis project Ga0310343, IMG submission 203519) | Marine microbial communities from station ALOHA, North Pacific Subtropical Gyre - HC15-DNA-20-25_MG | ecosystem: Environmental > Aquatic > Marine > Oceanic | place: Pacific Ocean: North...
CGGAGAGCCACCGTTTAATTCTTCCAAACGTTCGTAAAGGCCATTATTCTCCGCGTCCTTATTATAGAAAAATGATGCGACATTGATATGATGATGCGTAAGTAAAAATTGGATGAGACGCTTCCTATAGGTTTCCGGGGAGTCTGTTATTTTTGGTATCAGTTCCTCGGGTATTGATCCAGTGTCCACTTGTTTGTGTAGCGCACGAAAAATTTTGGTCTCATTCGATTCCAACGTATTCATAATTTGCTTCGCCATTGTAAATAGATTAATCCTTAATCGCGTCCACAGCGAATTTTCGTGTGTAGTACAGGCAACGCGGTCGGCTTCCTAGGGGATTTAGTTAAATAGCCGCGTAGATTCGCTTTTCCTATTCTAAAAGATCGTTAATCTAATACGAGCGATAAATGAACGAGATAAGCTTGTCAAGCTTGATGTGATGGTTGTGATTTGGCGCGCGCGGTGTTTGTGGGCGCAGCAACAGCAAGAGAAAACAGCAAGGGAAGGTTCTCACCTAATACGAGCGATAAATGAACGAGATAAGCTTGTCAAGCTTGATGTGATGGTTGTGATTCCTCGAGCGCTAGCTCTTGGACCATCAGATCTCGTCCTCACTCGTATTAGAAAATTGGGATCATCACCAAGTGATGTCTGTATACCAATCTTTCATTAGGAATATTGATCAATAGAAAATTCTGCTTTTCTTCCCAAATCGAAGGCTTCGATTAGTCGATGAATTCTCCACTGGATTATTTTATCTCTAGTTCTTGTTCTTCTGTATCTTTCGTCCTATTTTTGTCTAGTTGTCTTCTCATCACGGAGAATCCAATAGGGATCAACCGGATATTAATTGTTGTCTAAAATGTCTTGTAGCCTACGCGCTTTATGACGTGTGCTACATCGACTAACTAAAGTAACTTGGGGAGCATACCCCTATTACTTTGTTGCTCCTCCTTCGATGGTGCACGCGTCCGATTCTTCCGGAGTATTACATCATCGACTATTGTTTCATTTTCATCATAGTCATCTACGAGTTGTATTTTATCATCGTATAATCCACAGCACAATGCTTGTCATCTATCAACATTTGCCATAGCTTTTATTCTTGATGAAGGAGGCATATTAATTATCAGAGCTTACTCTCCGCTAAAAACTCTCTAAAACAGGTCAAAAGAAGTTAGGCTGTTCTTCAAAAATTATACTGATTCTAGTTCAAAAATTGCGAAGTTCTTCTCTGTACCTTACTTTGTTTTTGTTTAGGCATGCTCGCAACCCTAAGTCTTTATTGCAGACTTAATCATTTGGGTCTCAAATTAGGATGAACTACAGAGTTTGTAGCGGAGTAGATTCAGTCAGTGTTCCCCAAAGCTGACTTCATCTGCCTAGGACATAACCTTTTCAATCGGTTGTTTACATTGACGTTTTACATGCCCCTCATAATACCCGACTGCGGCCACAGTCTACGTCGGTAATATGGGTTATCATTGTATATTGTTCATCAAGACTTTCTGGTTATAAGACTGCGGTCCTGCTAGATCCGTAAGGTGAGATCTACCGCGTCCCAGAAAAGTTAGGTTAAACTCAACGAATGACCAATTTTATTTTCTTTACTCGATCAATGCATTCGTCCATTAAAGTTTGAGTTGTGTGATACTACGTAATAGTATAAGTTACTCGGCGGCCACCGAGCAACTCTACACTTCTCAGATGAGCTTGGATGAGCGTCCTCTTCCGCTGCTCTGCAGGATGGTGACAAGTCTAAGTTGCCTACCAATGGACCCTCGTTTTAAATGCATGAGAGGTTTCGCAATCTTTTCTTGTCACTGCTAACATTTCTTATGCTAATAGTGTGATCGCTTTTCGCAAGGTTGTAACTAGATCTGAATCAAGTCTGCTTCCTTTTGCATTTAAACATCTTGCGCGGAGAAATGACCATCAGCCTCGTGTGGCTGCGCTCCCAAAATGGTCGGTTGATGTCGAAGAAACAACGTAGGAGCTAAATTTTTACTAAGTGCATCGGCTGCTTGATCTTCGGTAGATACATGAACAAAATGCATCGTTCCTGATTTCACAAGTTGCCGAATAAAGGCAGTACGCATTTGATAGTAGCGCGATTCTTTTCTTTGCGAATTTCCACTAGCAGAGCTAATGGTTGCCGTATTATCTTCATAAACAGGAGTGCTGCCGTCCTGAATGTAGCCAAGTTCAAACAAGTGCATACGCAACCATACAACGTCTTTAAGACAAGATACTGCTGCCGTAGTTTCACTTTCGGCAGAGCTAAGACATATCGTATTGATGAGCTTCGAGCGATAGCAGACTGATGCACCATTCAATTTGATGATGTATCCACCGCGGGAGCGAGCTCCTTTTTCGGCGGCCCATGAAGCATCTACCATTGCATAAATCTTATTCATCATATTGTCTTCTACCATAGAGTAGCAAAGTCCCAAATCTTTTGTTTCGTAAAGATAACTGGCTAGTCGAATAGCTGCATCCCAATGTTTTTGTTGCGGTCGAGACATGGCTGAACACAGCATGGACATAGCACATGAGCAGTCTGGACGAGTGTGGGTTACAACAAAGAGTAAGGCACCACACAAGCTACGATAATTGTATTGCTCAGTGTCCAAGGGTGGTTTGGTATCATCGAATGACGGATCAAACTTTTCGGCCATGGGGGTTGGATAGCTTTCTGTGATCGCTTTGAAGGTGTGGGCAATATCTTCGATCATAAGAGACTGATTCAATAAGATTCGATTACCATCAAGATGGTAGATACTCATGCCTAGCAGTGCTGTTGCGAGGCCTCCACTACCTTGCGATCCTTTCCAACGCTCAAGGAAAATTTTCTCGAAGTAATTTTCACTTATTTCATCAGCTGCTGACACCAGGATATCGTCAACATAAATATAAATGTTGAGGTCAATCATTTCATTACCACTGGATCCAGAGCTGCTCGATTCAGAGCCATTAGATTCAGAGCCATCGGGTTTGGAGCTACTTGATCCAGAGCTGTTAGAGCTTGAACTAGCTTCAGATCCACCAGAAACGGAGCTATTTGAGCCTTTATATACCCAGCAGCAATCATCGGTTTTTAGCTGTGTGAATCCTTTGCTGATGAGCCATGCGAAAAGTGTTTGCTGGAAGTATCTTCCTGAACTTTTTAGGCCTTGTAGCGCCTTTCTCAATTTTAACACCAACTTATCTTCACTGTCGATGGTGCTAGGAATCTCCAAGCCAAGGCTTTTATACCATTCAATGAGCAATCTGTTTGACTCTTCAGGATTGTTGGGATCAACATCAAAGCCTGGTGCTTGCTTACAGTGGACTTCCTCATCGTCTGGGAGGTCAGTGTTTTGAAAAGCGTTCTTCACGTCAAAGGTGGATAGTCTTCTCTTGTTGGCAGCAGCAAGTGCTATAGCCACTCGAATAGACTCTATTGTCGCCACCGATGAGTACACGTCCCAATAATCTACGCCCCACCGTTGGCTAAAGCCCTGTGCGCAAAGACGGCTGCGATAAATGCCACTGGACTTAATTCTAAACGCCCAGGTCGTTCCGGTAATATTACTTCCTTTCTTTAGCGAAGAGATTGGTACAAGAACCCATGTGCCTAAGTTTATGAGTTGCTCGATTTCCCTTGTCATTGACGGACCCCAATTTTCAGGATTGAGAATCATGGCATTGTCCCATTTCGTCGGAATAGTTTCATTTCGCTCCACTCGCTCTACATTATTAATGTAGAAAGGACTGTCACCAAAGGTTCTCGTTAGATCTTTTGTGCCTTCAGAAATGGCATTTACAAGGTCACGTAATTTGGGTAACTTAGCTTCGTGTTTAGCGAGCCATTCATGTCGGTTGCCGATATCCTCAAGTAGATTTACAATACATGCTGATCCTTCATCAATTGCAGCTTCTCGAGATATAAATGTCGATGAGCTTGAATGTTCTACAAACGCTTTGAGAGGTGCAACAAATAATTCAGATTTAGATTGATTTTCTTCATCGGAAAGAGTTTCGAAAATGTAAAGTCTATCTGAAGGATGCAGGCAATCGTCGGTTACTTTGGGTGGAGATGAATCGGTCTCAAAATTGTTGGCTAGCTGGTTGATCGTTGGTACATATGGAATGTGTTCTGCATTAAGGTTGCAATAGAAAATATCAGTTTTATCGGTATTTGGATTGCTCGAAAAGAACAAAGTTTCCTTTCTAGGATTGTCACATGACTCCTCCTCAGCGGAGACATCATCATCATCTTCTTTACGATTTGCACTTAAGGTATGAATATAGTTATTGATAACTGCTCTCTGAGGTGCAGTACCAATAATTTTACCTTGTTTTGCAAAAGCAGGATGAGATGGTTCGACGCTGAACATAGTGACAACACTTCCAATCTCCGGTCTTGGTACTTTCTCATATCCATCGTCCATGCAACGCTGAACGAGAGGATTCAATCGACGTGCTTCAGCGCCATGAATACAACGAAGGAATCCTCTGTTGTAATCCCATGCAATGTCTCCTGGAACAGCTCCAGCTTTAAGAGCTAATTCAATAGTTGTTGCATATTTATATTTTTCATACCGATCATAGCTCTTGGTGTTTCTCTTCTTTGGATTTTCTTCAATGAATGATATCGGCAAATTTGCCAGTCGATAACGATTGAGATACTCACTAGTATTATCAGTGTCGTCGATTGCACTGGCAGCTTCTGAATTAGAGGCTCCTACAGGTGCTTTCGAGACTCCTTTGCTTTCTGCAATCCTCACTTTCTGGCGTATTTCATTGTCAGGGATGACTTTGAAATCTTCACTTCGGAGATCCATTTCTTTGTGCAATTTTAGATCTCCAGAGTGATCCTTTTGCACTTGCTCCTCCTCAGAATCATCTTCCGATTCGTCATTCATATAACTCGATTTGCTAGGTAGAGTATGGCTGGAAGGTGTGATAGGTTCTTCCGGAGCCAAGTAAGTCGTTTCTTTCTTGCTCTGACCTGTAAGCCTTTCGATTTGTGCTTGGTCATCAATTTCCATGTGATCAGATGCAACTGGATCTGACAAAGATGCACTGGCTTGCTGCTCCTCCTCAATCATAAGACCATTGGGATTTAGGGATTCACCTTCGATATCGAAGTTTCTTCGAATCTGCTTGGAAAGGCTAGGTCTAATTGAATTTTCTGCTCCTCCGATTCTGTCAAAACCCGTTAACATATCATATTGGCTTTCGCGTGTTTCAAATTTGACCAAGGCAGATTCGATAATACTGAGATCGGCAAGGTTTAAAAGCTTATAACTAGACTTGTTATTGTCGGCGGGTCCCACGTAGACGTGCGTTCCTGGTTTCGCAAGACCTGTTGCAGAAACATTTCCCGGCTTCACATTCGTATTCTTTATAGAAGCAAGGCTCCAGAAGGGCTTCATATTTACAAAATTGTTCTTGTCAACCAACATTGCGACTTTGTTGAGGTCGAGCGTTCCATCTAGCATGTCAGAGTAGATTTTGCTGATAATATGATTCGGAAGTTCCCAGATCTGCTTAGGAGACAGGTGGTGCAGCATGACGATAGGAGAGTTCAAGACGACAGTAACATTCAATTGAACACTCGAATATTTCACCGCATAAGGCCAGACTTGTTGATGAGCACGACCTTCGAGCAGATTCGCCATACTACGCAGTTCGAGTTTCATATTCCAGACTTCAGCCAGATTTCCATTCTTGATGAACTCAGGCATTGGCATCACTTCAGTGTGATATAATCTGAAAAGCTTCTTCATTTTCGCGCTATTATATTCCTTTGCGTTATCGTTCACAATGATAACCAATTGTCGACCCTTGCTCTTATAGATTTCAGCCATCGCTTGGAAATTGGCATATGCATCAGACTTACGCTTGCATACGAAGACCCAGCACATGCGACAACTGGCTGATACAAATACTTCCCAAAACTGTTCGCCGTGAATGCCTGTGCTCAATGGACCATGGAAATCGCGATGAACAACATCGTGGTTTGGTGTGGCCCATGTCTTTTGCAGGCTATTTGCTGGACGACTCTTTTTACAGAGCTTCAATTTATTGCAGACTGGACAATGAGCTGAGATCTTCTTCTTCCCTGATATGTCGACATTACTTCCTTGTATGGTCCTCCAAAGGATCTCATCAGAAACATGGCCTAAAATCCTGTGAAGTTCGAGATAGGATCGCAAGCCTTGACCCTGCACCGAGTTGATGGTCCGCTCAGTTACTTTGTGCTCAGTTCCATCAAGAGTTTTGAAGGGCTTTTTCTTCTTATAGTTCTCCTTACTGAAAGTTTCGATGTCAAGTAAGCTTTGACGAAGATGCTCATGTTTATTCTCCGTAGGCCATAGTGCATATCGCAAAGTTGCTAAGAACTTGTCAAAACTTGCTTTTCGGTCGAGAAAAATTTTTCCATACATTGTGGTTTTAAGAGAGTTTACAGCTACCTTCTTTCTGCCACTGAACCATTTTGCAAATGTACGAAGTCGAGGAATATGTTTCTGCGAAAATATTTTCAAGATGCCATAGTCTTCTGCAATGATTCTCTCCTCTAGGATGCAAATCATGTCAAAATAAGATTCTGGCGCTTGCTCAATGAAATTATTTTGTGAGCCATGTTCAAGCCAAGTTTGAGGTTGTTCTTCATCACCTTTGAAAGGTGTTGGGAATAGCCATAAAACCCATTTGTCCTCCATCTCAAGGTTGGTCAATCCAGTAAGAATATTATCTATATTCTCGTCCAGCTTCTCTATAAGTATCCTCAGAGCGTATGCAGCTTCTTCAGAGTCGAGACTAAATATCACCTGATCGTTGCTTTGGTTGTTCATGAATTCAAAAGTTGCATATGATTCCAAGCTTTGCCAATAATTTTTCTGCTTGGCAAGCGAGGTTTCCTTTAACTCTTGGCGAACAACCTGGAGCACTGATCCCTGTAGGTTTGTAGCCCACTTGTGGCAGTCTTGAGCAAGCTCATCATCTATTGATAGTCCTATGCCCCAGATTTCGTCTCTTTGTGAAGCTTCGCCTAGCGGTCTTGGAGAGGTTCCGATAAGCTGTGCCTCTAGATGCGCGTTAGATTTGAATTTTATTCTCAGACCTTCTAGCAAAACGTTGTAGCGTTCAGCGTTCCAGAGTTCTTCGTCGAAAGGTTGTACAGCTCTGCCGAGATTCTTTACATTGTGAGGATCATTTTCACGCAGAATCTTGTCTCTTGATTCTGTGTCGCCCATCAATATTGCCTTTCGATACATAATCCATTGCTCCATGGATGTGAATGTATGCGAATCAACTGTAAAAGTTGATGGATAGAAGTTTGACAGAAAGAAGTATGGGTCATGTTTCGAAAAGAAAAGAATTGGCGGTTTAGAGTAATCAGTTTGGCTCAATTCGGAGAGTATTTGGAGGTGCTCTGGAAGGTCGTTGGGTTCTTTGCCGGATGCGTCGTCGGATGCTACGTCGGATATATCGTCGGTTGCATCGTCAGATGCTTCGTCGGTGCACATTTGTTCATGAGTGTCGGTGTCATTATATTCCTCCTCCTCAGCGACAATCATATTATCGTCGTCGATGCGTTCAAGAAGTGATGGAGGATTTGCATCTTCCTCCATATCATATACCTCATTATTTAAAGCATGAAAACTTGCCTTATCGCAAACTAGTACGTCGGATTTAAGAGACTGAAATGCTGAAGAAGTTGACTTCGAGCTCGACGATGGTGTGCTGCTATCATTTATTACTATAGGAATGTCGATCATCCACAAGCCACTGGAAGTGTCCTTAACCATAGGTATTCTTTTTCTATTCGGACCAGGCGTAAACATATATGCGAAATCCTTCGAGTAATAGAAGTCGTAACCAAGGTTCGATAGTGCAACCTGAGACATAATTTCAAAGGCATTTGGATTCTGAGCTGATACTGCGACAGCTTTAAGCAACACATGCTTCTCTAGGCCAGGAAGTATTGCCTTGATGAAGCCTTCCTTCAATGTTTTGAGAGAGACTCCTCCTGCGCCTGAAGAGCTACCCGAGGGGGTGGTCTGTATCCACAAACGGTTAACATAGGTAGTGAGACTTGAGTTCGCGCCACCATCCATCAAGAAGCGAACCACCTCCACCGTAGGTGAAGCTTGATAGGAACCTGAGGCAACGGAGGCATTTATCATCGTTTCATGTACCATATGCAGAGCCTCCGCGAGTCTATCGATATGACCTGTTTCTAGAATGTGATCGACCATAGCATCAAGGTCTTGCTTCAATCCCTGAGACGACATCTCATTTTGCATAGCCATATAACAAGCGTGATTAAAAATCTTGTCTCTGCGACTTTGAGATACATCTTCATCTTCCAAAATAGCTTCGTGCCCGCTCTGCTGAGCGGACGGTGCCAGTCACTTGTTGCGACCACGAAAATGAACCTTGCGAGGTTTCTGCTTCTTCTTCTCATTGCTTTCATTCGCACGCTTGAGCAAAGCTGTTTGTAGCCGCCTGGTCAGATCAGATCTCTTTTCAGCGTCTGTGGTCGCACCTGAAGCTACTGTTGGAGTGCTAGAACTGGAACTTGAAAGGTTGGAACCTGTCGTCGTGGCTGCAGCTACTGTTGGAGTACCCGAGCTAGAAGCTTGACTTGGATTCGCTCCATTTTGCGAGGCAGCGGAGCCATTCTTTTCGTAATTATTGATAACGTCCAGAGCCTGGTTCAGCGTCACCCGCAAGTTGTGATCATTTTCTCTTTGCTTTTTGCCATTACGATCAGGATTGTTATTCCTATTATTCTTTCTTTTGCCATGTTTACCACCTTTATGCTTACTGTCTTTGTTGAACTCTTTTTGACATTGCATTTTATCTCCGATGATAGATGGGCAACCCATAATTCCACAGTTATTGCAAGTGAATCGAGGATCGTTAGATTTCATTGCTGTCTGAATTTTAACTTCATCATGGTCATGCTTGCATTTTTGAAATTTGCAGAGTTTGAAATGGAATTCCTTGTTTTCTTTAGCACATGTGGCACAAAATTGCCACAGACAAAAGGGTACCTGTTCTTGCAATGGAACTGTTACACTACTGTTAATCAATGTTGATCCTGGAGAGTCAGAACTAATATTGAGTAGAGCTATGTGGGTTGTGGTCGAATTTCCACTAGCTACAGCAGGTCCGTTGTGAACTTTGTACTTGTTTTCCTCTGCTTTTCTGTCGTCAGCTATTGTGCCAAATAACGAGATGATCATAGAAATCATGCCATACTTTATTTTGCCACTGTTGGGATCGCTATCGCGTAGTGCTAAATATTTATCAGTAGTAATTTCCTGCAACTGTGTTTTCAATTCTCGGAGTTGGGTAGAATGTTGACTCAAAATTGTGCTGGTCATACTACCAATAAGTGTCGTCACTTCTCGATTGCTAAGATTTCCTTGGCCATCTGTGCATAAATGAAGCTCTTGCGCAAGTGTTAGCATAGCGTGTGCAGCCTCATACATTACATCTGAAGATAGATCCTCAGTGATTTGAATACGTAGCTTCATAATTTTCTCCACAATATTTACTCGTTGATCATCAATTGACATAATTCCAAGCCTTGTGTCGAGATAGGTCATAAGAGTTACGGCATTGACGGGGATTCCAAAATCAAATTCGAGCCGATACTTCTCGTGGGTTGTAGAGCAATTAATGATATGAAATCCACCTTTCTTAATTAAAATTGAAAGAATTTGGTTTAGGAGGGAGAGTTGGTATTGATATTCATTTATAGTCCACTGAGTGAGTTCATCTTGATCCTCAAGATATTCTTTACATTTTGGACTCATATGTAGTTGTTTGTGATCAAAAGAATACATCTGAAACGCCGCAGCTGCTTTGGTCAAACTTCGTTGATTGCTCAACTCCCTTCCTGTTTTGAAAACATTATTGTTCTTGTCATCATAATCAGAAAGAAATGGCATAGTCTGAGCAGATGTAAATGATTTAATCACTCCCTTGATCCTTTTGAGAGTGTCTTCATCACGCATCGTAGTCGAATCCATAAAGCCTTCAAATTTCTCGTATCTGAATGTGCTTACATCCGCGAATACATCACGAGCTTGCATAGTTTTCGAATTCGAAGATCTTGATGTGCTTGGTCCAGGACTTAAAAAGCTGGAACTTGCCGTTGGTGAGTTGGAAGTCCTCGTAGCTTCTCGCCTGCTGCCACCGCCTCCACGCTTTTTGCTTTTCGGACTTTTGGGCTTGCCTTGTATCCCAGTATCCATTACTGAGTTTGGGCTATCTGAAGCTGGTGCAAACTTAATAGATTCATCGTCAACAATTATCTCTTCCTTATCTAAGTCTGCCATAAGGTCTTGGATTTCGTTCCAGCATTCGAGCCGTTTTGCTGCAGGGAGGTTCCTCACGGCTTTGAAAGTTTTAGCATCCAAGATAAAGCAGCGCACAATTTGAGTTTCAATGTAACGACATTCGTAACCATTTTCATATCCTTGGAGTAGCACGTATGAAGATCCTTGTGCGGCCCTTAAAATGGTCGCATCATTTTTGTGCTCGTAGGGGATCGGAGAGCCACCGTTTAATTCTTCCAAACGTTCGTAAAGGCCATTATTCTCCGCGTCCTTATTATAGAAAAATGATGCGACATTGATATGATGATGCGTAAGTAAAAATTGGATGAGACGCTTCCTGTAGGTTTCCGGGGAGTCTG
>Ga0310343_10001976_pt1 | contig 10701 bp, 5 predicted proteins | sample HC15DNA2025_MG_FD_203519 | JGI IMG/M metagenome (GOLD analysis project Ga0310343, IMG submission 203519) | Marine microbial communities from station ALOHA, North Pacific Subtropical Gyre - HC15-DNA-20-25_MG | ecosystem: Environmental > Aquatic > Marine > Oceanic | place: Pacific Ocean: North...
TGGGGTGAGCACGAGTGAAGAACCGGACTTTCAAACAGAACTTAATCCTCCTCAATCGCAACGAAGGATGTCCGATCGAGAAGAGTTGAATGATAATAACAATGGCGGCATGTTCTCTCCGCAAAAACTTGCCCAAAAGCAGTTCCGTCAAAACACCGCCGCGGTGGCAGCTGGTGGTCATCATCGACGCACTGGATCTGGGGGCTCGTTCGGTAATCTGAATTATAACTTAGATATAAGCGAGGCGCAAAAAGTCGTCGAAGGCCGATCGTCTCTCGAAAACGCGATTCGACAAGCGCAAAAAATGGAAGCGGCCAACGCGAAAAACAATGACGGTCGCGACGTCGCAATCGATCACGAATGGTGGACTGGTTTAGATGTCAGTGAAGATCCAACCGTGGAATATAGCTACAGCGATATGGTCGGTGCCTTACCAGACGTGCAACAGTCGCGATCGGTAAACACATACGATCCCGAAAGTCGCAAGTTAATCTCCGTGTGGGCAGAAAACTACGTGATTTTGTTGACCAACATTCCAAAGTTTAAATCAAAACGACACAAGAGTTTGAGAAGTAAACTCTCCGCGAAATTTCTCGACAAATTTGGATCGAGCTTGAATTCCGCCTCGGTGAGAGAAATCGAAGAGAAGGAAAAAGAAGCGAGCAGGGCGTACGCGGATGAACAGTACGCGGCAATGGAACTCATGTTCAACGAAGTTTTTGGCACTGAATTTCGCGGTATGATTCCGGTGTACGACCATCGACAAACCGATCGTTTGTTAGATCAGAGAGACGAGATTAATAACAAGCTCGTACAAATGCGTGGGAAATGTGTAGCGTTTGGTGAGGACCCGCAGAAAATGGCTGAGCTTGGAAGAGAAATGAGTTCTCTGAAACAAAGAAGCGCAGAGAACACGCATGACAAAGGTGAAGAAGAACGCGTAAGATTGCAGGACATCGAAGCACAATCGAATCGGTCCGTAGGTAAAAGCCCGACGTTTTTCACTGTACCCCACAGAAAAAAGAAAGAAACGAGCACGGATCGTTCGACGAAACTGGCTGATTTAGAGCACGAGTTGGAAGTCGTGGACTCGATGATTCTCGAGGAAAGAGAAAAAGCCTGGAACGGCGTCCCCGGTCCGTCGGCATTTGCAGTGTTTGAAACGCAAACGGCAGCTGCCATGGCCGCGCAGTGTTTGTTACACCGAGGCGGTGCGAACGAATTCGTCGTCCATCCAGCGCCTGGTCCATCCGATATAAATTGGCAAACGTTGTTACAACCGAAACGGACCTCGTTCGTTCGTTTCGTGTTTGTCTACCCGGCGATTGTCATTTTGATTCTCACGCCGTCTACTTTGGTTGCCACCATGATCACCTCCGCGTGTACCTTGAAAGCTCCAAGCGACAACATCGAATCTTTCTTGGAATGGTATTGTGATAACGAAGAAGTTGCAGGGTTGCGTTTGTTGGTTTCTGGTATCTTGCCGCCGATTTTGCTCACGTTATGGGAAGTCTTTGCCGTGTCCTTCTTCCTCTTGTATTTAGTACACGCACAAAACGTGCAGGTGTCTCTTTCTGCCACCGATCAAAGGTTCATGAAATTCTACTATTTGTGGGGTTTATTGAACATGTTAATCGGTGGCATCCTCGGCGGGGCAGTTTCCGGGATTTTGCAACAAGCGTTGCAAAATGGCACCACGGTGAGCAGTTTGCAGCAACAATTCGGCACCGTCTTGCCGCTGTCTTCGAATTTCTTCTTATCCTTCGTTTTCTACCGAGCGGTGTTTATTCCAACATACAGGTTGATATTTCCACATCCAGGCGTGATTTGTTACACCGTTAACACGTATTTACGGTGTTGCTTTGGGTGCACACCAACGAAAAGAGATCGAACCATGAAATATTCGCCTCGACAAATGAGAGCCGGGAGAGAAGCTGGTCTGTTTTCGGTGATTATTCTACTTGGCTTGACGTTTTCCGTCATCGCGCCGTTGATTGCCTTGGTGTGCGCGTTCTTTTTTCTCACCAATTTTATCATTTGGAGGTACCATTTGTTATACGTGTACGAACGCGGGTACGAATCCAACGGCACGGTGTTTTACTCGTGCTCTGAATTGATCATGTGGTCGTTGTTAATCGCGCAGACGTTCGTCTCGTCTGTGTTGTTTTCAAAAAGTGCTTACGCCCCGGCGATGCTTCTCTATCTCACGGTGCCGTATTATCTCTACACGTCGTGGCAAAAAATCGTCGCAAAATTCGGCGACGCTCGATCGTGGTCCGTCCCTCTCGGCGAAACCGTCAAAGCGCCGGCGACGGATTTCGGCGGGGATATTTATACGCACCCCGCCTTACGCGTCGGTGCAAGAGGGTGGCACCCAGACGTCGGGAAAGTCTGGAGAGGGTACCCCGGGGTTGTTTCCAAGAGAACGTTTTAATAATAATGCACCTTAGTCGTCGTAGTACGGTCTCGTCAAAGTCCTCCCCTCCTCTTTCTTTCGTAGTACATTTAGGGTTACCTACTCGTAGGTACAGTTTAGGGTGAGGACACGTCACAAACATTTTTTGAAATTCTCTTCACTCTTCTTAGTGGACGATTCGTCTTTCTGGTACTACTCTCGTCTCGCTTTGTGTCGGAAGAAGAATTCGAAGAAGAAGAAGAAGAAGAAGAAGAAATGCTGCTGTTGGGAACGACACCGCGCGTGGTCGCCGCGCGAGCAGCTCAAAACCATGAAACGACGACGACGACGACGACGACGACGACGACGACTGTGAGAACACGCGCGATGCGGATGCCGATGGGACGACGTGGAGGAGCGGCATCGAGGACGATGTTGAGGCGGCGGAGGAGGACGACGACGACGGTCCGGGCGAGCGAGGATTCGCGGGCGAACGTGGACGCCATCGAAGCGAGGTTTCGCGCCGAACGCGCGGCAGCGGCTGAAGCGGCAGCGGCAGCGGCGGCAGCTAAAGCGGAATCAGAGAAAAATGCGTCCGAGATTACGACACCAACATCGTTTTTGAGCGGCAAGACGTTCGGAGGCGTGGTCCGCGTGTTTGTCGCGACGGGGACTCTGTTCGTGATGGATAAAGTGGTGTCGAAGAAAGTCGCGGCACAAGGCATTTCGTTTCCCGGACCGTTGGTGGTTATGTTCGCATTGATTTTCGCGTTGCTCGCGCTGGATGCGTTGGCCAAAGACGAGAAGAGCTCGTTCTCCGCGCGAGTGTGTCATTTCTTCTCTCCGGCGATGGATTGGATTACCAGCTGGTTGCCAGTGTTTTACGTGCCTTCGCTGGTGACGTTGCCGTTGGTAGTTTCGACGATGGAAGCGGCGACGCTTGGGAAGATCGTCGGGTTGTTAGTCGCCGGGTTCGTGGTGACGTGCGCCTTCTCCGCGAAGTTGGCCACGACGGTGAGACAAATGACCGGCGTCGAGATGCAACCTTTGCCACAAGAAAAAGGGAAACCGCCGACGACGGATTTGGTCAAACAATTGGTTGGTTTTACGACGATGATGAGTTACTTATCCGCGAGTTGGTTACCGGCCACGGATGCGTACCAACCGTTCTTTGTCACGGTCGGGTTAGTTGGCGCGACGGTATCTTCGTTGTTAATCGGTAACGTCAACGAAGTGAAGGCGAAAATGAATCCGATTGTCACGTGCGCAGTTTTATCTAACCTCGGGGTATATATCATGGGTTTATGCACCGGAGCTGGGTACCAAGCCACTTTAAAACTGTATAAATCTGGAGTGTCGTTCACGGATATGAACTCTTTATCCGCCATGGGCGCCGGCGATATCCTCATGGCCTTCTTAGGTTCCGTAATCGTCTCCTTCGCGTTTAAAGTGTACGGCGCCAGAAAAATTATCAAAAGACACGCGGTGGAAATTTTCACATGTTTAGTCGGCACGTCCACGTTTGCTATGTTTTCTACGGCATTATTGGGCAGACTTATCGGGTTAACCCCGGCAATTTCTCTTGCATTGGTACCACGCTCCGTTACGGTCGCTTTAGCGATGCCAGTGACCGTGTCCTTGGGCCATCCAGAAATGGTTTCGTTAACCGCCGCCGCCGTCGTCTTAACCGGTCTTCTCGGTTCTGCGTTAGCCACGAAAGTGTTGGACCAGTCCGGCGCGAACGACCCAATCTCCAGAGGTATGGCGACAGCTGCTTCGTCTCACGGTTTAGGCACCGCGGCGTTGGTAAGTAAAGAGCCGGAAGCGTTACCGTACGCCGCGTTGAGCTACGCGTTGAGCGGCATCGTCAGTTCCGTTTTGGCGGCGACGCCAGTCGTCACCGCCGCCTTGGTCGGTATCGCCGGTGGCGTTTGAGGTACCGCTTCTTAATGCCATCAGTGCACGACTCAAAAATGTGCCATCAGTGCGACTCGAGAACTGAAGAACTGCTTCCCTGGGGGGTGGTGGTGTTCGCGGTGGTGTTGTGAAGATGAAGATGTTTTATCTACTGTAGTATTCGAGTTATATTTAGTATTTTTATCATGCGTTTTGACGTTCTTCTTCTTTTTCGTGTTCTTTTTTTTTTTATCTCGTTTTGGACCTAATCATCTTGCCACACTTTTCTTTCCGAACACCACCGCTTTGAGGAGGAAGAGAAAGGCAAAGACGACGAAGATTTAGACGCGAAAGAGCGGAAACCCACCGCGGGGCACCACCACCACTACCTGTGCGCGTCGTCGTCATCATGTCTGCGATTTTGGAGAAGATAGCGTCGATCGAGCTCGAGATGTCGAGAACGCAGAAGAACAAAGCGACGGAGAATCATCTCGGGTCCTTGCGAGCGAAACTGGCGCAGCTTCGCCGGGAACTGATCGAACCGAGCGGGAAATCGGGCGGCAAAGGCGAAGGGTTCGAGGTCACGAAAACGGGCGATTGTAGAGTTGGTTTAGTCGGGTTCCCGTCGGTTGGAAAGAGCACGCTTTTGACGAAACTGACGGGGGTGCATTCGGAAGCAGCGGCGTACGAGTTTACGACGTTGACGTGCGTACCCGGGGTGATTAACTATAGAGGCGCGAGAGTGCAATTATTGGATTTGCCAGGTATTATTGAAGGCGCGAAAGATGGAAAAGGACGAGGACGGCAAGTCATATCTACTGCTCGTACTTGCGACGTCATCGTGGTCGTCCTCGATGCGATGAAACCGTTGACGCACAGACGGTTAATCGAGAAAGAATTGGACGGTTTCGGGATTCGATTGAATAAGAAACCGCCGAATATTAGTTACACCGTAAAAGATAAGGGTGGAGTGAACGTGTTGCCGTTTAAGCCGAAATCCGGGGAAGATCCCGCGTGGTTGGATGAGAGCACGGTAAAAGCGATTTTAGAGGAGTATCACGTGAAGAATTGCGACGTGAAGATTTACGAAAACTGTACGGACGAAGAGTTGATTGATGTTATCGAAGGGAATAGAATATATACGCCGTGCGTGTACGCCGTGAACAAGATCGATCAAATTACCGTGGAGGAGTTGGAGTTATTAGACGCGATGCCGCACTACGTGCCAGTCTCGAGTGGTAAAGAGTGGAATTTGGACGGGTTGTTGGATAAGATTTGGGAGTATTTAAACTTGACGAGGATTTATACCAAACCGAAAGGCCAAAACCCGGCATACGATGCGCCAATTATTTTGAAGAAAGGACAAGTAACCGTGGAAGATTTTTGCAACTCGTTGCACAAGAGCATGGTGAAGAATTTCAAAGAGGCGAACGTGTGGGGGATGTCAGCGAAGCATCGACCACAGAAAGTCGGGAAGGAACACGTGCTGTGCGACGAAGATGTGGTACAAATAGTCAAGAAGATTTAAAAATACAATGCAATAATGTAGCGAGCGAGCTTTAATAATACTACTAAGACTAAGACTAATACTAATCCATCTAATACATCGATATGTACGAATAGATTCTTACATCCATTTCGTGAAGGCGTTTTCGGCTCTTTGCATCAGCTGAGATACTTTCTTGGCGTCTCGCAACATTTCCGCTTCGGCCAGAGTCATTGGTTTTGACTTTTCCAAGTAATAGATGACAATGTTTTCTTCCTCATCCTCTTCGTCATCTTCAGAATAAGACGAAAAAGAAGACGGTTTCTTCGCGTCGACGGTTTCCGATGTTGCCATTTGAATATTGTCGTTTCGACTCGTGTTCTCTTTTCCTCCGGAAGAAGGCGAAACGACGACGCGTTCGTACAACTCGTCCAACTCATCGTTGATTTGCGATGACTTGGACTGCCTCAACGCCTCTCGAGCGGCGATGGCGCGTGCGTGAATACGTTCGCTGGACTGTTTTCTCCGCAGTTCGTTCATCGAATTGCTCTTGTCACCGGTCGGAGACAAAATGTTCGATGAAGATATAACATCTTTTCGTTCCGGAATCACGGTAGGAGACGACGGTTGGTTTTCCAAAAGATGAACACCAAGCGAGTCCTCGTCGACGTCTTTGTTTCCTATCGAATCACCACTCACTGCTTTTTTAACTGGTGACATAGATAACACGCTGCTCTTGTTTTTTTTCGTTGGCAGCACATTCGCCCACTCGTCCTCTTCCTCTTCCTTCTCTTTCTTCTCCGCGCTGCTAGGGAGGCCACCGGCCCTCGATGCGTCGTCGAAATACTTCGGCAACTTCGCGCCTAAATTCTTCGCTACGCTCGCACCTTCGGTCAACATTCTTCTCTCCTCTTTCGTTAACATGTCCGGATCTTCCATGCGTTCTAACTTCTTCTCCATCGATTCCATTTGCATTTTCTTCACGCGCTCTCGTAAGAGTTCCTCTTTCGATGGGTCTTCATCAAATTCATCCTCATTCTCATCCTCATTCTCATCGACATCCTCCTCCGTGATTTCTTCTTTTACTTTTAAAGCGGGCGTTTTGAATACGTCTTCGTCTTTCTCTTCTGCGGCGCGTTCGCCCGCGTCTTCAACGAAAATTTCCTCCTTCACGAACATCAATTCCACCTGAACTGACCCGACTCCTCTCGTGCATCCTTCCAGCTCTACGTCCAATTCAATCTTCTTTTCTTTTTCGCGAGAGAGATTAAATCCTCCTTTCACGTCTTTCATCCAGATCGATCTCGCGCCTTTACACTTTTGCTTCGTTTTCGTTTTCACATCCCAAACGGACAATCGCACTTTTTCTTCATCACTTGCGTTCGCACCGTTCGTAATCGGCCCTAAATCCATTGTCCCCCGTTCGTCCCAGATTGGATTTTCCGTTTTCTTCGCGATCTTCGTCCGAAATTTGAGCTTGTCCCCGACTTCGAGCACGAACAAGAGCCGTTTCCGTCTGGTGCGCGACGATTTGATGTTTTTGGCGGATCGAATGTGAAAATGGAGGACGAGTTTGGTACGCCGAGGAGATGGCGTCTTCTCGGAAGACGACATCGCGAGTTCGCCGAAAAGAGCAGAAATCTGCTCGACTCGAAGTGCACTGGCGACGACGATTGATCGCGTCGTTCGTCGACGCTTTTTCTTAGGAGGGCCAAAAAACTGGGGAAATTGTAAAGAGGGGATTCTTGTCGAGAAAAAAGTTCTGATTTTACAACTTGATGACACCTTTGGGTTCTCGCCGCATGGCAATCTATACGTCTTCCTTCTCGTTGTCGTCGTCGTCGGTGTCGTCGTCGCCGCCAATTTGTTGTGTGGGTATGATATCACTATCCTCCTCCTCCTCCTCCTCCTCCTCCTCGCAGTCGTCGTCTTCTTCTGGTTCGTTTCGTTTTCCTAAAAACGACCATCCAAAGCTCCTCTTCTTCTTCTCTTCCTGTCGCTTGTTCAACGCGGCATTTAATTGAGCGAAACCGTCGTCGATTTTTGGTTGCTTCTGCGGCTCTTCTTCTTCTTCTTCTTCTTCTTCTTCTTCTGGTTCGTTTCGTTTTCCTAAAAACGACCAGCCAAAGCTTCTCCTCTTCTTCTCTTCCTGTCGCTTGTTCAACACGGCATTTAATTGAGCGAAACCGTCGTCGACTTCTAGTTGCTGCTGCTCTTCTTCTTCTTCTTCTTCTTCTTCTTCTTCTTCTTCTTCTTCTTCTTCATCTTCTTCAGGTTCTTTTTGTTTGAATCCTAAAAAGGACCATCCACTTCTCCTGCGTGGTGGCGACGATGCGTTTGACCTTTTCTTCTCCTCTTCGCGCTTGTTCAACACGGCATTTAATTGAGCGAAACCGTCGTCGACTTCTAGTTGCTGCTGCAGCTCTTCTTCTTCTTCTTCTTCTTCTTCTTCTTCTTCTTCTTCTGATGCTACAATATCCGCCGCCTTCTCCTCTTCCATTTTCTTCCTCGCATCTCTCTCTTCCAGCGCTTTATTTAGCATGTCAAAGCCATCGTTCTTTGCCTCCGCCGGCCGTGGCGAATTGAAAAGACGCACTTCTCCTCTTGTCTTCGTTGGACCCTCCACGGACGTTTGCGAGATGACATTTAGTCCTCCTCGTTGATTTTCTTGGTCTTTGGCTTGGAGCGTGGTGTTCACCAACTCCTCCATCGGAGGTTTGATATTCGGCGCGCCGCTACTCTTGGATTTGCCTCTAGAAGTCGACTTGCTGCGCCCTTTGTTCGGCGGTAAGACTGGCATAGAAATGTCCTCTGATTGCTCTTCTTCTTCTTCTTTCCTGCCGAGCGCGGACCAGTTGTTCGTTTCTCGCCAATCGCCTCGGGAGGATCTTTTCCTCTGGTTCATTAAATAGTTCTCGCTGGCCGCGTTGAAATCTTCCAAACGTCTGACTTCTCGAGACATTTTTTGCAGCTTCTGCTTTTGCTTCGTTTCCGGTTGTCTTTCCTGCTGTTGTCGCGGCTCTTCATCTTCCTGTTCCTCGACTATGTCATCCGATTTCGCTCTAGCTACAACATCCCAATTACCCTTTGCAATCCTGTTCGTGTGTTCCGGCCAATCTATCGCCGGCATTCCTTTCGACCTGTTCCAATTCACGTGCGTGTTTCTCATGCTCAACCACCCGTCTTGATGATGCTTCGCGAGTTGATCCATCGTCGTCGCTCTCCCGCCCGCGAACTCCTCGTTCACTTTTTTCATCGTCAACTGCACAAACTTTTTCAACGCGTTTTCAAACTTCCTTCCGGTATTCTCGCGCGATTTTTTCAAAATCTCCTCGAAATCCCTTCTCGTCTTCACCTTCAACAGTTCGGCTTTAATGTTGTTCAAATGTGCATCTTTCTCGCAGAACTCCTCCCTTGGCATCAACCGTTGCAAACGCTTCCCAAAATGTTGCCAAAACTCCTCCTCCTTCATGTTCTCGTTCGTATCCACGTGGATGCAACACATCTCCAAAACCTCTCGCGCGCTCTGTCTCAACGTCGTCTCCCCACTATTCCTCGGGTCATTTTTGCCTTTGCTCGTAAACACGAAACTCTCGCACACATTCTTCGCGTGTGTCCCGACGATATCTCGGTCCAGCGGTCTCCCCGCGCGGGGCGCGTCCAGCGCGTCTTTCAACCACAACAAAGAGTAATCTCCCCTCATTAACGAAGGCATGTCGACGATTGGACCGCCGTTGTTCGCTTCTTCGTCTTCCTTTCTTTCCGCTTCCATCGCGACCATTTCTCGCGTCCTCTTCTCTTCTCCTCTCTTCTTCTTCTTCTCCTCCTCCTCCGCCGAAGGGGGTCTCGTCGCCGTCTTGGCGAAGAAGAACTTCTTGACGAGTCGAAAGAACGTCGTTGAAGAAGACGACGTCTTCTTTTGCGTCGCATCATCATCATCATCTTTCTTGTTCAGCTCCTCTTCCGCGAGCCGCATGAGCTCTTCCACGACCCAAAACGACGGGCGTTTTCTCTCGTCGTCGTCGACATCGATCGTCGTCGTCGCCGTCATCGCGCGTTTCTTCTCGCGCGCGAGTTCGAAAAGAGGGAAAAAAATGCCGATTTGTTCCAAAGGAATTTTCAAAAAAAGGGACACATTGATACACTAAACCCTAAGAGAGAAAAAAAACCCAAAAAAAAAACTTTTCAACGAAAAAAGAAAAAAAAAGAAAAAGGTCGGGAAAAAAAAAATAGTCAACATTAATTTCCCCCCTAACTCATAAGGGATGGTGTCCCCGTCGTCGTCGTCCTCGGAGGAGGAGGAGGAGGAGGAGGAGGAGGAGGAGGGCATCGGGGACGATGGTAACAACACCGGGGTGGTGCGCGCGATGGGGGACCCCTCGATCGCGGCGCGTCCTAAACGACGACTTAACCGAAAAAAGTCATCATCATCATCGTCCATCACAAAAATGTCGTTTCTCGAACGCTACGCGATGTGGTCGCATCGACATCCAATCCTCGCGTTTTCGGCGGTCGTACTGGTCGCCGCCGCGTGCGTGTTGACGGTCGTGATGAACGACGAGCTTGAGTTCGTGGAGACGAACGACCGAGAATGGGTGATACTGAAAGATGGGATCACGAGCGATGCGGACGCGGCGAGCGAAGGAACCAGATTGGTCGAAGAGTACGTCGTCCTCCTTTTGTAAATCCAAGCATCTTTTCGACGCGCGTCGTATCGACGACGAAGAGAGATGCGGAGCACACGCTCACTTCGTGATGCCGGCATCGTCAACTGCGCGCACTTCTTGGTCTTCTTACGCGACGATTTCGTTCGGTGCGCGCGAGGCCGGAGACGTACCATCATCGTTTGGCTCTCTCTCTTTCTCTCTCTCTCTCTCTCTCTCTTTTAGGGGAAATTTAGGTGTCTATTTTTAGCACATCAGCG
>Ga0310343_10001977_pt1 | contig 10700 bp, 9 predicted proteins | sample HC15DNA2025_MG_FD_203519 | JGI IMG/M metagenome (GOLD analysis project Ga0310343, IMG submission 203519) | Marine microbial communities from station ALOHA, North Pacific Subtropical Gyre - HC15-DNA-20-25_MG | ecosystem: Environmental > Aquatic > Marine > Oceanic | place: Pacific Ocean: North...
CAGATGCAGAAACTCTAGAATATGATTTATCTAGTAATAAGCTTTTATCAATAGGTAAGAGGACTTTTTTAAAAAAAAATTATATGGCTCAATTTATGGGAATTTATGTTTTGCCTTATGATTCAATTAGTGGATACATTGCATCATATAAATCCCTAACTGAAAGTATCAAAAATAAAATTTCTACTACTGAATTCTTCGAAAAAACAAAGTTAATTAATAATTTTTTTGTAATGCCAAATAATTACGATTGGACTGAAGTTGACACTCTTGATGATCTTTTATATGCAGAAAAATTATTTTTCTAAGATGATTTATATAACAAAAATAGACTTTACAAAAAATACAGCTAGAGCAAAGCATATTAGGTCCTTAATGAAAGCTAATAAAAAATTAAATAAACCTTTTATTTTTTTATTTTATGATCTTAAAAAACCTCATAAAGAACTAGTAAATTTTATTAAGGTTTTATTAGATTCAATAAAAAAAAAAGAAACCTTTTATACAAGGGATTTAGAGTTCGCTGCTTTAGCAATTTTTTTTCAAATTAAAGTTATTTTTGAAATACATCAATATGGAATGATCAGGGATTCAACTAGATTCTCAAAATTTAATAAATTAATTTTACTTTTATTAAGTAGATCAAAAAAAATTAATTTTGTTACCTTAACCAAAAATAGTGGACGAGTCCTAAATTATCTTTTCCCAAAAATTAAAAAAGAAAATATTTATATTATTCCCGACGCAGGAGAAAAAATAAAAAATACAAAAACTAAAAAAAATAATTCAATTAAAAAATTTTTTAAATTAAATATTGGTTACGCAGGATCATTTTTGCCTGGAAAAGGTGGATTAGAAACTATTAATTTGGCAAGAGAATTGAAAGATTATAGATTTAATATAGCTGGTATTTTAGATAAAGAGAAAATTAATAAATTGCATAATTCGAAAAATGTATACTATTCAGGATATTTAAATGATTATGAGATACAAAAATTTTATGATGAAAATGATGTTCTTATTGCACCTATAGGTGAAAGAATTTTTCTTGATAAAAAGTATTTAAATGAAATTACTTTTTATACCTCACCTCTTAAATTATTTGAATTTTTATTTACAAATAAACCTGTAATAACAATTAATAGACCCTGTACTAGGATTTTTAAAAATATACCTGGATTATGGATTATAGAAAAAGATAAAGCTTTTTGTATAAATACATGGAAAGAAGTTTTAAATGAAGTGAATGAGTTTATAAATGATGATCAAAATGCAAATCTTTTAGATTTAAGGATTTCTAAGATTTATAATTGGGAAAAAAGAATAAAAGATATGATAAATATAAAATGAAGATTTTACATTGCATTAATAGTTTAGATATAGGGGGTGCAGAAAAAACACTCGTAAGATTAATTAATAGTTCTAATCATAAACACAGAATAATTACTATTCTTGATTCGCAATTATTAAAAAGTTTTTTAAAAAAAGATGTTCAATTATTAAGTATATTTCCTTTAAATTTAAAGAGAATTTTAGAGATTATAAAATTTATAAGAGATTTTGATCCAGACCTTTTTCAAGGTTGGATGTATCATGGTGATCTAACAGCAACTTTGCTTGGGATATGTTTTAAAAAACCAATTTTTTGGAATATAAGACATGGAAAAATGTCACTTAAATATAGTTCAAAGAAAACAATCTTACTAAGAAATACTTTAGCTATTTTTTCTCATATTTTCCCTAAAAAAATTATAAGCTGTTCATTTTGCGGGGTTTCAGTACATCAAAAAATTGGTTATGCATTTAATAAGTTTCATGTGATACATAATGGGATTGATATTAAAAGAAAATCCTATAAAAAATATTTGAATTTATTAACAAAAAAAGATATAAAAATTTGTTCAATAGGGAGAAATAATCCTCAAAAAAATAGAATCTACTTTATTAATATAGTTAAAGAGCTAAGTAAATCATTAAGTATTGAGTCTTTGATATTGGGAAAAGGAGTGAGTAGATCTCCTGAATTGAAAAAATTTTGTAATCTATCAGCAATAAAACTTGATCTAAAAGAATCTATTAAAGATATAGGAAAAATATTTGACGAAATAGATATTTTAATAGTTACAAGTGTTTATGGAGAAGGTTGTCCTAATGTGATAATTGAGGCATTAAAAAATGGTATTTTAGTTTTTTCAACTGATGTAGGTGATGCTAAGTATATCTTAGGAGATGATCGATTTATAATCCCAAGCAATAATTATCAAATTGCAGCTAACAAAATTAAACAAGTAGCTCTTTCTAATAACATCGATAGTTTGATTATTGATTCTAGATTAAGATCAGATAAGCTATTTAATGAAAGGAGGATGAGTAGAGAATATGATAAGATTTGGTTCGCTTAAAAATATAAATAATTTTTTATTAAGGTAAATATATTATTTGTATTTAAATCTAAAATAATTAATCTTTAATCTATTTAATTAATGAAAACTTTAGCAATCCTGACAACTAAATCAATAACTCATAATAGATTTTTAGATTGTGTAACTAAGGAATTAAAAAAAAATTATAAGCTTATCTTAGTTTGCAGAGATATTTCTAATTTAAAAATGAATAATAATATTAAACACTATCAAATAGATTTTCCGATAAATATTTTTGAATTAATCAACCTTAAGAAGACTATTAAATTTATTAGACAATTTTTATTTTTACTTAAAAAAGTAGACTTAATTTATGTTCATACCCCAATAGCAGCCCATACTTTGAGAATAATAAAAATTTTTTTAAGGATAAATATTAAGGTTATATATCATATTCATGGTCTTAGGTATATTCCAGGTAAATATACTTTAAAAAGTATTATCTTTAGATTTTTAGAATTAATTCTATCATTGGTTACTGATATATTTATAGTTATAAATAATTCAGATTATAAAAGCATCATAAAGTTTGTAAATCCAAAAAATGTATTTTTGGTAAAAGGAGTTGGTATTAATATACCAAAAAATAATCAAACTATAATTAAAAATAATACCATCTTTGTAATAGGGGTTATAGGTTCTTTTAAATCAGAAAAAGGTTATTATCAGCTTTTAGAAATTGCAAAGTCATTATTACCTATAAAAAATATTTTCTTTTATGTTTATGGAAATGGAGATAAAAAATGGATTAAAAAAAAGATTAGTAATAATAAACTAAGTAATATCGTACTTAAAGGGTTTGTTGAGGATATTGAAAGAGAAATTGAAAACTTTAATATTTTCTTACACCCAAGTCATAGAGAGGGGCTTAATGTTTCTATTCAAGAATGTTTGGTAAGAGGTATACCAGTCGTTACTACAAATGTAAGGGGGTGTAGAGATCTAATAGTTGAAGGATATAATGGTTATATATATGAAGTACAAGATGTTAAGAAAGCCGCGCAACATATAGTTCAACTTTACAACATGGATTTGTTTAATTTTAATAAATTAAAACGAAACTGTATTAAATACTCCAAAACAAATTTGGATAGAAAAAATCTCTCTAAACAAATAGCAGATATTATTAAAAATAATGATTAACAAAAATTTTAAAATAATTTCATATAAAAGCTCATATTTCAATAAATTGAAAATTTCTTATGAGAATTCTTTTAATAAATTATTTATTTCTCAGGCTTTATATGAACAAAGATTTTGTTACCATAAAACCTATTCTTCTTATTTGCTAATTTCTAATAAAGATAACGTAGTTGGTCATATTGGGTTTAGAATTCATAATTCAAATATCGGAAATCTATGCAAAATAGCTTTTAGGTTTAGTACCTTTATAATCCCTTCTTTTAGAGGAGGGGGTATGTATCTTGAATTTATGAACTATGTTAAAAATGATCTTAAAAATAAATTTAATGTTATGTACATCTATGCTTGGCCAAACAAAATAAATCTCCTAAGTTGTCTTAAAGATGAAAATTATATAAATTTAAATCCAATAATTACCTGGCAGCATAAATTAGGGAATGAAAAAACATCTTATGAAGAAGAAAAAATTTTTAAATATAAAACTATTGATTTTACAAATTTTGATCACATCATTAACAAAAAAGAATTTGGATTGACGGTTGATAATTTACATGATTATAAGTATCTTTTTGTAAATAGAGATAATAAAGAATATAAAGTAATTTCAGTTGAAAAAAATAAATATGCAATACTAGGGATATCAAATATTGAAAATAAAGAACTTATATCAATCATTGTTAATAATGAACTAGAAATAAAGTTTATTTTAAATGTTTTAAATATGTTTCATAAATATAAAAAATCGTTAGTTCAATGTTGGTGTTTTTATAAAGATAGGAATTTATTAAGGCAATTGATAAAGTCAAATTTTAAGGAAGATGGACCTATATTTTATAATGGCGTTTATGAGTTGACGCATAATAGATTTCCTGTAAACGATTATTTTCCTCATATGTATAATCACGATGCTTTCTAAAAGGATATATTTAATTAATAATTTTATTTCTTATATAGTTTCGCCTTTTTTATCTTTTTTTGCGATTACTATATTAAGTCCTTTTTTTCTTTTTATAAGTTTGTTAATACTCTTAGTAGATGGTAGACCCATTTTATTTAAATCTGAAAGAGTAGGTTATCTTGGTAAACCTTTTATTCTTTATAAGTTCAGATCAATGAGAAATATAAATTTAGAGGATGAAAAACGTATTACAAAATTAGGTAAATTTCTAAGAAGATCAAGTTTAGATGAATTACCGCAATTAATAAATATCTTAAAAGGAGAAATGGTTTTTGTAGGACCTAGACCACTGCCTTTTGAAATCTTAATGGAAAACAAATCAAAAAAATATAAAAAAAAACGTCATTCAGTTAAACCAGGCTTGACAGGATTGTCGCAAGTCTTTTCAAGGGGTGCTCCAAGAGATTTTTATAAAAAACTTAGTTATGATTTAATGTATATTAAGAAAAAATCTATATTTTTTGACTTCATTATTATTTTTATGACATTTAAGGTACTTAAAAGAAGATTCATAAATAATAAAAAAGGTATTAGTTTATGAATTTAATTAGAAACTTGGGCAAAGTTTTAATAATCGCTCCTCATGCTGATGATGAGACTTTGGGTTGTGGTGGTTTGATTTCAAGATTAATGTCTAATGAAGCTGATTGTCATATTCATGTAGTAACTGGTTTAGGAGAAAATGAACATCCTTTATTTAGTGAAGAGATCTTTACTCAAATTCGCACAGAATTTAAAAAAGCGATTCATCATCTTGGATCTCCTCAATATTCATTTGGTAATTTACCACCAGTGATTCTTAATGATATGCCCGTTTATCAAATAAATGAATCTATAAAAGAAGTAATAGAGAAAAATAATCCTAATACTATTTTTATACCCTTTGAAAATGATTTGCATAACGATCACAAAATAATAAATTATGCATCTAAAGTTGCTTTAAGGCCCTATTTAGAAATGAACAAAGATCTTTATGGATTAATTGAATACGAAGTCCCTTCTGAAACAAATATCTATATGAAAGGAAGTGGTGAAGCTTTCTGCCCAAATCTATTTTTAGAAATTAATTCTGAATTTGATAATAAATTAAAAGCATTTTCAGAATATAAAAGTCAATTACAATCTAAAAATCAGCCTAGGTCACTGCAAGGTTTGAAATCACTTGCATCATATAGAGGAATTAATATTGGAGTCAAATATGCTGAAGCATTTAGAATAATTTTTAATAAACTATAAAAAATAAACTTTATATTGATGATTTATTTTGACTAAATTTTTCTAATAATTTTTAGATTAGGATTTATTTGAAAAGTATTATTTATTTCTATTTCACTATATCTTTTATGCCCTAAACCAATTACGGCAGTAACATTCAATTCTGAACACCTAATTGTCATATGTGAATTTGATCCGCCATACATCGTAATTAAACCTTTTATTTTATATCCAAAAATAAAATCATAACCTGGGTCAGCATTTTCTATTAGGATTATTTTATTATTAAGATCTAATTTTTTTTCATCTTGAATACTGTCTAATTTCAAGATAGTGGCCTCAATTACTTTGGTACCAATAAAAGTAGGTCTGCAATTTATTGATCTATCAAATAATAACTCTTTCCCACTTATAATTATTTCTGGTTTATTGATAAATCCGAAAAGAACTCTATTTTCAGCGTTAAGCTTAATCTCTTTTTCTAATAATGACTTATCCAAATCTACACCATTTTTTGAAAAAGCTATATCTTTTAAAGTTTGTAGATTTAAATTGCTAGCACTTTTTCTATTTATGCCTAAAGAATTTAAATAATTAGCAATAAGCTCCAATGCTGATGATAATAATTTAGTAAATTCAAATTTATTTCTTTCTCTTAAAATCACGTTTTCTTTCATGATTTTTTCAACGAATTCATTACTTTCTAAATTAAGCAATATTTTAATTTTATTTATTAAATTGCTTTTTTCTTCTTCCCAAGCTTTGATATCCTCATCATTATCAAGATTTTCTCGTTGGTCTTTAATTAAATTATTTACTAATTCTCTTTCCAGATAACATTTTGATTGTATATCGTATGAGCTTGGTCTCAAGTGCCCATATTTTTTATAAATTGCATCTTTTGAAAAATTTTTATTTGAAATATCCTCAATAAACTCACTTGAAATTGTATGTAGCGATTTATAAAATCCAAGTTCAGCTCTTTTAGAAATGATGTTTTTTTCTAAGCCACTTTTTAGCCAGCTTGAGACAATGAATGCTCTCCTTGCAGATCTTGCAAACTCTACAGCAAGTGTATTCTTAATTTTATCTATAAGTTCGATAGCAATTATGATTTTTTCTTTTGGATCAACAACTTCTACTTTTATTAATTCTTTTATTGATTTTTGGTAGGAACTCTTAATTGTTTCATTCATTATATCTCTTGTATTCTTTATTAGAATTTTTTTATAAATATCTAGTTCTTTTATGGAGAGAGTTTCTTTAAAATAATTTGACCATTTTTCCCAATTTAAATCTATACAAGTAGGTATAATTTCAAACTCTAATTTATCGTGTAAAGATGGATTCTCACATAAAGCATTGTAAGCTTTTTCTTCAATTTTTATTGAAATATCGTCAGGAATTTTGCTCGGAATAAAGGATTGGATACTTTTATTTACATCAACATAATCTGTTCCAAGAATATTGATTAAAAGTGGACCATTTACCTTCTTATAATTATCTATTTTTCTGCTTAAAGCCCAATTAGAATCAGTAATTATATATTTATATATACTACTTGATAATTTTGATGGTAATTTGCCAATTATTTCAGCTGGATTCCAATCACTCATCAAACTAAATATTTGATTTTTTTTATTAAAAGATTTATTTATTACATAGTTGCTTTGGTCTAAAAATTTATTTATTAAATTATCATTACATTCTTTATTCTTTATAACGAGAGGTCTTACTTGTAGGATATAAAGTTTTTGTTTAACTATTGCAAATTCCATATCGATAAAATTGTAATTTAATAAATTTTCTATTTCTAAAAGACATTCAACAATTTTCTTTAGATTATTTTCTTTTACTAAATGTGTATTATTTCTATGAATAAAGAATTCATGACAAGAATTACCAGAAGTGACCTGTGTTGTATCAACTGAGCTTATATTTATAGAAATATATGGTCCGTTGTTCTCAATCATTCGACTAAATGCAACTCCAGAATAATCTATATTATTTAAAAACTTCTGTACTAGTAGTTGATCTTTACTGAAATTATCAACATCATAAGACTGAATAACCTTTCGAACTGACCTCTTAATAGAATCATATGAACAGTCTACAGCTAATTGACTTTCATACTTTCCTGCAGAAGAATAATCACTCCTATCTTCTGCAAAACAGCTTGACCTAACAACTATGCAACTATCCTGGAATTGCTTAGTAATTTTTTCTAAAATTGAATCTTGACTTGTATTCCAATCGTAGACAGTAAATTTATATTGATCTAAGAAATAGCCATTCTTAATTCCAGATAATTTTAATTTTTCTAATGTTTCTGCCTTCGTACCTAAAAAGAATTTTATCAAATCATCATCTATATTCAATTGACAATACTTTCCAGAAATATTTCTGGAATGGTAATTTATTCCATTTATCCTTGTAATTTCAAGTAATTCAGAAGTAGATAGCTTTTTTAATTCTTTTGTGTCAATAGATTTGATTATTGATCTTATTTCATTAAACACGTTATTTTCTAACTTTATAATTCCACATAATTCGGCTGTTTGTTTAATATATTTATTTATTCCTGTGAAAAAGAAATTAATATTTTTATCTTTGTCACTTTTAACTAATTCTATTAAAGAAGAATCTCTAGTTTTTCTATCTTTAATTCTTGTTTCCCATTCATTGTCAACATAAATAATATTTTTATCATGATCTTCTTTTGATAAGTTGATTTCTCTAAAAAGTATGTCAGAGTATAAAATCCAAATTTCTCCTAAAGGTTTAATAGTATTTAAAGCCTTGCTTAATGAGAATCCACTATTAGAAGAAGCCCAATCTTTATTAATTATTTTCTTGAAATCTTCTCTATTCCATTCTTCATGGTTTTCTCCTAAAACAACATATTTATTTTTGAATTCTATATTTAAACTTTGAAGTTGAAGATCTATAACAGTATTTTCATTTGCGCCAACTTTCCTAAGTGAGTTTAATTTTCCGTTTTTATCACATTTGGCACTCAAAATAATTAATGTTTTTTCATTTTTTATATCAATTCCATCTCTCACCATTTTGGATATTTATTTATATGAATTTTATCATAGTCCTCAAAATGACTATTATTTAATATTTTGAATTTTTAAATTATTAAAAACTTTTAATAAAAAAAATTATATATTTTAAAATTTTAAGTAATTTTTAATTAATTCAATTGAATCTATTTTTGCACCTTTAAATCTTTCAGGGTGCCACATAAAATTCAAACTTCTAAATGGAGTAATTGTTCTAAAGCATTCAATAGTATTATCTTTAATATAATAAGCCAAGGGTTTAATATTTGATGGTAAATTATTATTTTTTAAACCAAATGAATGAAAACTATTTACTTGAATTTTTTTGAGACTTTCAATCATTGTAACTTCATGAATTACATTAATATGTCCTTCTATTTTATTAATATTTGCCCCTAAGTAGTTTGCAATTAATTGGAAGCCTCTACAAATTCCAATTATAGGAATATCGTTTTTTTTGCAAAATTCGATAAGATTTAGCTCAACTTTATCTCTTGTCATACATATATTTTTTGCACCTTTATTTTTTAATATATCAAGATCGTTTCCACCTGAAAAAAGAACGCATTTAACATCTTCAATATTAAAAATATTTTCAAGATCATTTGTATAAGCTGGAGAATTAGGAACAAGTAAAGGTATTAAATTTATTTCTGAAATCAGATCATAAATAGCAGTATCTATACTATCTCTTGTTTCATTTCGATCATTTAGGTGATCATTTCTTAAGGAAATTAATGCTAGATTATTCATAATTAGAGTTTTATATATGAATCCAATCTGATAATTCTTTTCTGATAATCACCACCTCATCTTTATTGAGAAATCTTTTATACTTTCCAATATTCTTTTTAGACATATGTGGGCTATATGTGCTTATTGTTTTATGGTCAATATCTAAAAATTTACTTATTTTTAATACTAGTGTTTCGTAATTAAGGACAAAATCCTCAAAATTTATTTCTAAAACTCTATCGTCTAAAAATTGGTCTCTTGCTTCCATTCTCTTTAAATGTAAATACCAATTTATGAATTTTTTAGGACTTTTCATCCCCTTATGTATTTTTAGCTCTGCATATTGATCAAGAGGATTTCTTCTGACACATATAATCTTAGGTTCTCCAATAAGTTCAGTACTTGTTATTGGTGAAGCAAAATTTCCACATTGATTGAGGATATTGAATTTTGTATCACTTCTTTCACGAAGAATTAAGTTCATCATAAATTCGTAAGTTTTATCCCTAAATTCTCTCTTGGTTACACCTGTATAGTATTTCTTAAAAAGAATTTTCCTGTAACCAATTCTATTAATTATTCTTTTAAAAAATTGTATACCAATATTTTTTTGGATATCTGAATATATATATCTATGATGATATTCTTTACCTCTTATACTTTGTATATAATCATTCCATAGGAATTTATAATTTTTGAAATTATTTAAACCTAAGCCATCTCTAAAATAATTTCTTTTGCATCTATACAACTTTTCAAGTTTAATTAATCTTTCAAATGAATCATTAAAAGATTGTAATGAGTATGATTCATAACATTTATATAAGTCATTAATTCCTCCGGGATCGTTAAGAATTCTAAATTCTCTTTTATCAAATGGGTCATTAGTATCATCTCTACCAATTAAATACTCATAAATTGCGCCAGCTCCACTATTTGTGTTACCTAAAATTGTTACTATATTCATCTAATTAAACTCTTTATCCAGTTTGCAATTAAAAGATTTCCTTTTTTATTAAGATGTCCACCATATCCTTTTTCTACATAAATTAGCTCTGCTTTTTTTATTGTACCTAATTTATTTATCAAAAATTTTGTTGCATCAAAAATATTAATTTTATATTTATCTCTAATTTCCTCAAAATATTCAATGGATTT
>Ga0310343_10001978_pt1 | contig 10699 bp, 20 predicted proteins | sample HC15DNA2025_MG_FD_203519 | JGI IMG/M metagenome (GOLD analysis project Ga0310343, IMG submission 203519) | Marine microbial communities from station ALOHA, North Pacific Subtropical Gyre - HC15-DNA-20-25_MG | ecosystem: Environmental > Aquatic > Marine > Oceanic | place: Pacific Ocean: North...
AAGTATAACATTTATTGTTGGAGAGCAAGTAGGTTGGAGTTTGGTCTCAGAGTATAAAATTGGTAATATTTATATTGAAAGAATCGGCGAATTGCAAAAAAGAATAACCAAAATATCCAAAGATAATTGGCTTGCAATAAATGGCAGAGCTATCAAAATAGATGAAATAAGTTTAGAAATACCTACTTAAAATTGGAAGTCGCTCTTTTTGAACCTAGAATCCCCCAAAATACTGGTAATATTGCCAGGTCATGTGCTGCATTTAATATTCCTTTAAATCTTATAGAGCCCTTAGGTTTTAAACTAGAAGATAAGTATTTAAAAAGAGCAGGATTAGATTATTGGCCTCTAGTTAATTTAATTAAATACGGAGATTTTGATAAATTTTTGGAGTCAAAATTAAAAAAAAGAATAATTTCTTTTAGTAAAAAAAATGGGATATATTTAAAGGATTTTAAATTTAAGGAAGATGATGTTTTGCTTTTTGGGAGAGAAGACTCAGGACTGCCAAATTACATTATTGAAAAAAGTGATTTTTTAATATCAATATTTATGCCAAATATACAAACTGTAAACAATGATCTTAAAGGTGTCAGGAGTTTAAATCTTTCTGTAGCATGTGGTATTGCTATATATGAGGCTCATAAACAAATAAATTTTCAAAATGGTAATTAATTACAAACAATGTCTTACAATATTTCCATGTCTCGGTAGCTCAGCTGGTTAGAGCGGCGGATTCATAGCCCGCAGGTCGCGTGTTCAAGTCACGCTCGAGACACTTACAATACCCTTTGATTAAAGGGCAAATACATGTTTTAAAATACTATTAATAGCACAGGAAATAATGTTCAATTCACGCACTACAGTCTTAGATCAAAAGAAATCTAAAGCAAAATATCCAGAAGCAATGGTAATAGTTCTTGATGATAGTTTTAATACTTTTCAACATGTTGCAAATTGTCTTCTTACGATTATCCCAGGAATGAGTAAAAAAAAAGCATGGGATCTAACCATCAAAGTTGATAAATCTGGATTTGCTAAAGTGTGGAGAGGTAATTTTGAGGAGGCAGAGTTATATCATGAACAACTTGTCAGCAAGGGACTAACAATGGCTCCTATTGAAAAAGTATAAAAATAATCTAGGATGACTGAAGAATTCTGGATTATAAATTCAAATCGTTCAAGAGTTAAAAGATTTAAAAAAAATATGCAAAATCAAGATAAGTTTTTTGAATATATGTTTATTGACTCTGGAAAAATTATTAGCGTTTTAGGAAAAGAACCACCTCTTATGACAACAAGAGAAGAACTAAAAGTTGATAACGCTAGAGAGGAATGGAAAAAGTTAATCGATCAAGGATGGAGAAGAACTAATGCAGTTTGGAAAGACTCTTAATAACCTATTTTATTTCTAGGGTTAGTTATAAAAATTATTAGATTAAGGACGTAGTTAGCGGGTAAATTTAATGGCTTCAAAAGTAGCAAAGCCATCCCTTGCGTCACATTAAATCCTTTATTATCCATAAAAAAAGGAAGGTTTAACATTCTCATTGTAAATATACTGTCAACTACAAACTAATATTGTTGATGGATGGAATGTAAGAATTTCATGGATAAGAATTTTCAAAATATCGTTTTGTTAAAAGCTATTTTAAAAAATAATTTATTAAGTATTAATTATCGTTTCTTATTATTTTTTTTTTGAATTTACCACGTAATAATCTCAAAATCCCTAATATTTAAAATTATAAAAACTAAATGAAATTTCTCTTCGCAAATAAAAGATCCTAAGCTTTACTTGGTATTGGAATAATTCAAATCAAATTGGTTTAATATCAAAAAAATAATTAGTTATTTAGTTGTGGTTTTTATAAAAGAGGCTCAAGAATTAATCCTTAAAATAAGGAATAAAAAAAGTACTTTATCTAGCAATAATATTATTAATTGACCCTTAATTGCTATATCCACTCAACTTGGATAATTCTTTTAGTGATAGTACACCTAAGATTAGTTTTCCATTTATTTCCCATGTTGGAAACCCTTTAATTTTTTTATCAATACATAGTTGAGTTTGACTGTTAATTCCATCTCTTGCACATTCAACAACATTAAGTTCTTTATAAGCTTGCTTACCAAATAGTTCACTTTGATTAAGGCAATTAGGGCACCAATATGCCGAATATTTAACTACACCATTATCTTTAAGGTACTTTGCAAGCTCGATAGATTCTTTAGTGCTTTCTGAAGTGACTATTAATTCTTTCAGATCATACAAATGGGAACTAAGCAGAGCATTTGGTAAAGCAAAAAAAGCTAATAGTGGTATTGATAAGCGTTTCATTTATTAACTGCTTTTTCCTCCATTTTTTTACTATCTTATCAAACATAATTCACACATCTATATTTATAAGTCTCACTATTTACTGAAGATTTACAAGAAGATCAGATATTTATCTCGTTTCTCTTAATTTAATTCAGTTACTATCATTTACATCTATATTTGGAATTTTAATATTCCAATTTTTGATAGAAAGTAAGTTTACATGATTATTGTGTTTATATTTTTTTATTGCTATTTTTTTAAAGCGGGCTAAGATTCACATCTCCACAAGGATTTAGTCCGTAGCATTTAATAGATTAAATCAATTTTTTGAACACTGTTTAAGAAGTTGATTTGAATTGATTTTATAAATATTTTTTTTCAAAATATAATTAGTGAGGAATTTTCAATTAACAATGGAGGTGTGACACTAATTATTCGAGAATTTCCTTATTTTGTTTTATAACTTTCTTAAAATACTTATACTCAATAAATTCATGCATCATTTTAATATCATCAGCGAATACTTTTTTATTAACTGTATAATTGCCACGATTTCCTGAGGATTTATTATTTTCAGTAAATGGCTTTTTTTCAAAGGTAAAGTTGATGAAATTATCTTTTAAATTTTTATATGATCCAAGAGATTCGCTTAATACGCCTCTAGACCTTAATGCTTCTTCTACTAATAAACCTGTTACTTTTGATTGACTAAATTCATTAGCTCTGCACAATTTTTCTATAATTTCTTGAATTTCTTCACTTGGCAAAAACCCAATTCTTTTTCTCGGAGAGGGCATAATAAAAATTTTTAGGTGTCACACTTGCACATTACAAGTGTTGCACTATATTTGATTTAAGTCAACTAAATTATGTTATGCATATCTTAATATTTCCTGTCGGATTTATTCTTTGGTATTTAGCTTATGAAGCAAAACCTATCATTAATGATGAAGTTACCCTTCATTGGGAAGAAAAAAACAAAAATAAAAGAAATAAACTTTTAAATATAATTAAAGAAAGCTTTTAAATATTATTTTTGACGAATTTTGACCATTCCTTGTGCTTATAATCTAAATCTGATATTAACTGTTTTTGATAGGTATATTTGAGTTGATTTTCATTAAGAGATTTTTTTGTGATAATCATTTCTTTAGAGAAAAAATCTGGTGCATTGGAAATACCAATTTTTTTTTTTATTTCCATTAAAAAAATATTGCTTATTATTTTTTATACGATTCAAAAACCTTTAGTCTAAATATTTTTATATTTATTTTATATTTCCTTAATATAGATTTTGTGGCATGTTTGAAAATAAATTATTTATAAAAAAAAAGGTTATATTAAAGAAAATTTATACTTCACCATGAATATTAAAGAGAGAGGAATTACTGTTGGGGATTTACTAATTTTATTTATAATAATCCTCACTTCTACAATATTATTTAAATCATTTAACAAGGATAAAAAAACAACAATTTATCAAAGTAATGAAGAAAATTTATTTTATAAGACCCCATATTATGAAAAATTTATTTAAACAATTCATCTTTTTAAAATAAATTTAAATTTTTTTATATAGATATTATTATTGTGAATTCTTTATTAATTTATTTAATTATTACTAAGTAACTTATTTAAATTTCAAAGATGGTAATTTTTCATACTTTTAGTTTATATATTTGGAGTATTTTGATTAAATGATTTAGAAGTTTCCCATATTAAATTGTCCTTTAAATCATTGATATCATTTGATATAGAAACTAAATTAACCATTTGGAGAATCTGAGTTTTATTTAACCTATCAATAGCAATCAATCTATTAAGCATGTCTAAAACAGATTTGTCGTTAATATTCATTACCTGTATTATATTTAATCCTAAGATAGTTTATTGAAATTAGTTTATCTTAATATTCAATAATTACTTCAAAAACTTTTAATATATTTATTCCTACATGCAAACAATATTTTTAAATTCTTTAGAAAAAACTCCAAATAAAAAAAATCATTAACTCACTTTTTTATAAATTCGTTTATTGTAAAAAGAAAAAAATGCTAAAAGAATCTAAAAAAGAATACCTTAATAGAGAAGAAGTTAATGAGATGATTGAATCAGCTATTCGAAGACACAATAGAAGATCTACTATAATTTCAAGTGTTCTTGGCTGGATCCTGATAGGTGGTTATTCATTTGGTCTTTTTCAAGCAGTACAAAACGTTTAATCAATTACTAAAAAAATAAAACAAGCGAGATGATAGATTATTAAAAGAATTAGGATTCATTATGAGGGAATATGTTGAAGCAAATCTAACAGTAATTAAAAAATATTTAAAAAAAAGAAAGAAGTTTATATCAAAATTGAATAATGCTTCGATAATGGAAGAATTCAAAGAATGGAGCAAGGATCCAATGCCGGAAACAGATTCAATATGGACTTTACCAGACTTAACAAGCGACGAAAGACTAAAAAATTTTTGTCGCTCAATTAAAAAGGAAATAAGATAAGTTATTAACTACCTAGCTCAATATGATTTATTTTTAAGTAAAAATATCCAGCGAAGCCAACTATATTTAAAATTAAAACGAAAAACCAAGCTCCAATTGGCTGATTAGAGTCTAGTTTTTTTATTTTTATTTTATCTTTTAGTCTTTCAATATATTTAGCCATAATTAGAATTACTAAAATAATAAACTTAATTATAGAGAGTTGAATTTATACTAAACCTTAAAAAAAAAAATTCTTTTTAATTTGAATTTTTATTATTGAGCCTCTTAATAGGATATTTGATTAACTCTTTTTTGAGATTTTTTAAAAGTTTATTATGATTCAAAATTGTAAACTTCCTCATAAAGGAATAATGCCATTTCATTGAATTAAAAAAAAACTTGCTAATTTATTATTTATAAAATTATAATACTGAATACGGTCATTAAGACCATACATAAATTAAATAAGGACGAATTTTTTCATGAGCTTAAGAGTTGGCCAAGAAGCACCAGACTTTAGTGCTACAGCAGTATATGATCAAGAGTTTAAGGAGATTACACTTTCAGGTCTAAGAGGTAAATGGGTTGTTTTATTCTTTTATCCATTAGACTTTACATTTGTATGCCCGACTGAAATCACTGCATTTAGTGATAGATATCAAGATTTTTCATCAATTGATACGGAAATACTTGGTGTATCCGTTGATAGCAAACACTGTCACTTAGCATGGATACAAACCCCAAGAAATGAAGGGGGAATAGGTGATATAAATTACCCATTGGTTTCTGACTTAAAAAGAGAAATTTGTCAGGCATATAATGTTCTTAATGATGATGGTGAGGCAGATAGAGGTTTATTTCTTATCAATCCTGAAGGAATAGTTATGCATACGACTGTTAACAAGGCTCCTGTGGGCAGAAATGTTGATGAAACACTAAGAATCCTTCAAGGATATCAATATGTTGCGGCGAACCCAGATGAAGTGTGTCCAGCAAACTGGACCCCAGGAGAGAAAACAATGTTAGAGGATCCCAAAGGTAGTAAGGAATATTTTTCTGCGCTTTAGAAGGACAAGTAACTTTTAACTAAGTATTGAGTAATAAATAATTATAAAAAAATAAAAAATAAAAATATTTAAAAAGTGGATAATATCTCCCTTTTGAGGTGGATGAACAATCCAATCACTTAAATTAGTTTTATACGATAAAAAAGACCATGTAAAATATAAAATTTCTATAGAGATTAAGATAAAAACATTAATTAAATTTATATTATTTAATCCAAAATATCTATAAATATGAAATTGATCATCAACATTAATATTAATAATTTGAAGATACCAAAGGTAAAGAGAAATTAAAATAAAATTTAATAATATGAATTTTTTAAATAAAATCCTAGTTTTCTTAAAAATTAACAAAATAGAAATCAAAAATATGAAAAAACCATACTGAAAAATATCAGGTTTTTGTAGGTTAATTTCTTTAAAAAATAAATTATATATAAGATCCAAATTTATATATATATAATCAGCTATAAAGTACGAAAGAAATATCAAATTTGTCGCTATTAAAAATAGTAATGTTTTCCCTTTAATTATTTTTTTACTATATATTTTATTCTTATCAAAATTATAGTTTGTATAGTTATTTAAAGAGTTTAATAATATTAGAGATGGGCATATTGCACCGCTCAAATAATAAAGAATTGAATAAAATGTAATATCACCAATATTGAATAAATATAGATTAAACCATTGTTTTTGTACAAATGGAAGAATTATCAAGATTGAAAGTGTAGTTAATAACCTAGTTGAATTGTTTTTAATTAGCAAGAAAATATTTTTTATTTAATTTAAAACAATTAATTCAAACTTTCAACAATTTAGAAGTTGTTAATTTAAAAACTTTTTTATCTATAGTTTCTTGATGTAAAAGAATATCAACTAATTTATCGAGTAAGATTCTATTTTTTTTCAATATTTTTATTGAATTATTTAATGACATCTTAGAAATCTTTATGATTTCATTATCTATTTTAGAGCTAGTATTTTCTGCTATAAAAGGCTTTCTTCTAAATAATCCATCTCCCAAAAACATTTCATTATTATCAGAATCCATTGAAATTGGACCAATAATTGAAAATCCGTATTTTGTTACCATTTCCCTTACAATATTAGTCGCATAAGAAATATCATTTATTGAACATTGTGTAATTTCACTTTCACCGAAAACTATCGTCTCTGCTGCTCTTCCAGCTAGAGCAATTTCAATTTTTGAAAATAATAATTTTTTAGAAATCAAGCCACTAGAAATTACATCTTCGTCTGGGCATATTTTTGTATATCCTCCAAAAGATCCAGATCTTGGTAAAATTGTAATCTTATCAACTGATTCAATTCCATTTCTCACAGCAGATACAATGGCTCTGCCTACTTCGTTATAGGCAATAATTTTCTTCATATTTGGAGAAGTTATTAATGAACTTCTCAGGCCAATGGTGATTTTATCAAGAGCATTTTCTATATGAGGATCACTGATTAATTTAGATTCATCTCTTGCACAGTGAATAGCACTCTCATTCATCAAATTCGCAAGATCTGCCCCTGAAAATCCAACTGTTCTAGAAGCCCAATATCCTAAGTCAACATCGCTTGAAAGTGGTTTTGAAAGTGAGTGAACTGATAGAATTTTTTTTCTTCCATCTAAATCTGGAAGCATTACTTCTATTTTTCTATCAAATCTTCCTGGTCTTAATAATGCTGAATCTAAAATGTCTGGTCTATTTGTTGCTGCTAAAACAATAATCCCGGAATTATCCGCAAAACCATCTAATTCAGTTAAAAGTTGATTAAGGGTTTGTTCTCTCTCATCATTTCCACCTCCGATCCCAGATCCTCTTTGCCTACCAATAGAATCAATTTCATCAATAAAAATTATACAAGGAGATTTTTCTTTAGCCTTAGAGAACAGATCTCGCACTCGGCTCGCACCAACACCAACAAAAAATTCTACAAACTCTGATGCAGATATCGAGAGAAAAGGGACACCTGATTCACCTGCAATTGCTTTAGCCAATAATGTTTTACCTGTTCCTGGAGGACCAATTAAAAGAACTCCTTTGGGAACTTTTGCACCAAGATTTTCAAATTTCTTTGGTTCTTTCAAAAAAGTTATTACCTCTTTTAATTCCTCAGCGGCTTCAGGAACACCGGCCACATCATCGAATCTTGTTTCTACATCATCAATAGTTACAAATTTAGCTTGATTTTTGGTAAAACCAAAGGCTCTGGAAGCCAATTTTGATGTGCTCCTCAAGATTAAGACTATAGCTAATATAAAAATCAGGAAAAGACTTATTGAAGTGAAGGAATTAGCCGCTGAAGCTTCTTTTCTACTATTATTAATAGTGAGATCAATTTTATTTTCAGTAGCTTTTTCAAGTATTAATTGATCGTTATAAAGGATAGGTATTTTAAATTTATCGCCATTTTTGTATACAACGTCAATTTCTCTCTGTCTAGGATAGAAAAATATTGATTCTATTTTTCCCGTCTCTATATCTTCTAGAAGATCCGAATAACTTGTTTTAGAATTTGAATATGAGAATTTTGATCTAAACACTAAATCTTTAATAAATAATTAATAAAGCATATATGCTTATTTAAAAAATTGACGCATTTAAACAAAATATACTCAAAAGTTTTGGAGATAACCAGTTTAAGGGTTATATTATTAAATGGAAATAAAGAAACAGAATGGCTGTACCAAAGAAGAAAAAATCAAAGAGCAAAAGGAACCAAAGGCACGCTGTCTGGAAAGGGAAAGCAGCATTGGCAGCTCAAAAAGCTATATCTTTAGGTAAATCAGTTTTAACTGGGAAAGCTCAAGGATTTGTTTACCCTATTGAAGAAGAAGAAGAATAGTTTTTAAGATCCTAATTTAAAGGCCTCAAGTATAACGGCATAAACTGCACCAATTCTTAATTTATCAACTACGGTCCATAGATAATAAAATTTTGAACTTGAGGAAGGTTTAATTCTTATAATAATCTCAATAAAAACGATAATTATAGGAACCATAATTAACTCATTTTTACCTTCAGATATAAATTTTGTAAGAAAATTGGCGAACAAAAAATAACCAGTCAAAACAGAAATTATACCAATGGATTTTGTTCTCCAAGTATCACTTAGAAACCCAAAAAATAAATTATTTAATTGGTAGGTAATTCTTGAAAAATTAGTTTTTTGCATTACTAAAAAACACTAAATAATCACTCAGAAAGTTGTAGTCAATATATGATTTTTTTAGTTTAGGGCCTTTAATTACGTTTGCCACATTATTCTCATCACCAAGACTGTCTAAAATACAATCTAATTTTATATTTTCCTCAAGAACAATTGGGATATTTGAAGGAACAAAAATTGTAGGTAACTTAGCTGCTAATGAAGACTTTAATCCTGGATTGGAATCTTCGAAAACGATCGAATTATTTTTATTTATACCGCTTAACTGGATTGCCTTAAGATAAGGCAATGGATTTGGCTTCTTTAATTCAACGTCTTCACTTGAAATAATGAATTCAAAAGGATTGAAACCATTAAAAAGATATTCAAGAAGTAAATCAACTTGATTTCTTGAACTTGAAGTAACAATAAATTGTTTTACTTTTTTTCTATGTAATTCATTTATTAATCTCAAAACACCAGTTTTTAAACTAACAGAATTTTTTTTTATAATTTCCAAATAATGAGACTGTTTTGCTTCATGAATTTTGAGAATTAAATCTTCCGAGAAATAATCATTATTCGATTTAGCGTAGTAAGCAATCCTATTTTTGCCCCCATTTATCTTCAAAAGCTTTATATATTCATTAGCATCCCAATTCCAATTAATACCAAGATCATTGAAAGCATTATTAAAAGCAGGTAAATGAGCCTCTAATTCAGTATTTGCGATGGTACCATCTAAATCCCAATAAACACCCTCAAGATAAGTCACCAAAAGAACTTCTTTTATTTACGATAAAATACAAGAGCAATTATTGCTGGTCCTGCCAACGCAACTACAGCTAATGGAATAAGTGTTGCCATGATAATGAATATGTTTTTGTGATACTATTTTTACAAATAAATAGTGAAACTGTACTTATACGTTACAAGATTGAATTAAATTATGAAATCATGGACATGTATAGAAAATTGCGGAGCTTGTTGTAAATTCGACTTGAACGAAAGAGTTGATTTGGCTGACAAGCTTAACAAAAAAGATATCGCTTTGATAAATTCGATGACGGCTAGAGACGGTTGGTGTAAAAACCTGGACAGAGAAAATAAAAAATGTTTAATTTACGAAACCAGACCACATTTTTGCAGGGTAAATCAATTTTCAAAGGCATTTAAAGGATATTTGAAATCTGGTGATAAATTTCTAATAGATTGCTGTAAACAACATATATCATCAAATTATGGAAAAGAAAGTAAAGAGATGAAAACTTTTAAAATTGCGGTTTCAGAAAAATGAATAGTAAATTAGAAAAAAAAGAAAACAATTTAGAAAAAAGTTTTGTATCTATATTTATAACGACTTTTACAACAATCTTTATTGCTGAACTTGGCGATAAAACTCAGATAGCGACATTAATGCTTTCTGCTGAATCGGGCAAGCCAATAATTGTTTTTCTTGGAAGTTCTCTAGCTTTAATAAGCTCTAGCATAGTAGGAGTTCTTATTGGTAAATGGGTATCAAAAAAAATATCTCCAAGCAAATTTGCGTTATTTACTGGTACTTTAATGATATTGATAAGTATATTTTTAGCTTATGAAACTTTCAAAAATTATTTATAAATGGTTTTAAGTTTATTACTATCAACATTTCTAACCGTTT
>Ga0310343_10001979_pt1 | contig 10698 bp, 14 predicted proteins | sample HC15DNA2025_MG_FD_203519 | JGI IMG/M metagenome (GOLD analysis project Ga0310343, IMG submission 203519) | Marine microbial communities from station ALOHA, North Pacific Subtropical Gyre - HC15-DNA-20-25_MG | ecosystem: Environmental > Aquatic > Marine > Oceanic | place: Pacific Ocean: North...
TTGATGAATTAAAGAATAAAAGTCAAGATAATAATGATGAGGATGAGGATGCCAATAGTTGATTTACCCCTTGATCAAAAAAATATAATTATCACAAGATCAAAAGAAGGGATATTGGATATTAAAAAGATATTCACAAGCAAGGGTGCTAATGTATTTGATTTGCCTGCAATCAGTATTAGTGATCCTGATGATTTGAATCCTCTTGACGAAGCATTAAATCAAATAAATGATTTTCATTGGATTATTTTTTCCAGTAGTAATGGGATCAAATTTGTTGATAAAAGACTTAGATATTTTAATAGTTCACTAAAAGAGTGTTCTAAAAAAATAAAAATCGCTGTAGTTGGAGAAAAAACCTCTAAAACCCTTGCTGATTATGGGATTAAGGCTGATTTCATACCTCCAGATTTTGTTGCTGAAAGTTTGATTAATAATTTCCCAGTTTCTGGCTATGGACTTCGAGTCTTCTTACCAAGAGTCCAAACAGGTGGTAGAGATCTAATTGCAGATCAATTTAGAAAGGCTGGTTCCCGTGTATTTGAGGTTGCTGCCTATGAAACAAGTTGTCCTAATTCAATTCCAAAAGAAACAATTGAAATTATATTTAATCGAAAAGTCGATGCAATGATTTTCTCAAGCGGTAAAACAGTATTAAATTCCGCTGTCTTGTTAGAAAAAGAGTTTGGTAAAGAATGGTTAAAATATTTAGATCAAACTAGATTGTTAACTATTGGACCTGAAACAACAAAAGTTTGTAAACAGATTTTTGGCAAATTTCATGGTCAGGCACAAAAATATACTTTTGAAGGATTACTGGATATAGCAATTAATATTTTTAATTAGAAAAATCTTTTTTATAATTTTTTTCAACTAATTCTTTAAATCTATCAATATTAGCCTGTAATTCGTTAGTGACCATTTTCCCTAAAATATTCTCCTGCATAAATCGAGCGATCATTTTAGGTAGCTCATATGTTACGGCTAAATTTACTGTTGTTATTTGATCACTTTCGCTTTCGAAAATCACAGATCCCTCAGTTGGTAGACCTCCAATAGATTTCCACTTAAGTTTACTTTTATCAATTCTTTCTGTAATTTGAGCTTTCCATTGAAATCTAAAACCATTCGCAGCCAAAGTCCATTCTGTTAAATCTGTTAATGTTGTAGTTTCTTCATCAACTGTTTTAACAGATTCAATCCAGCTCATCCAAAGTGGCATTGAGTCTAAATCACTCCATGTATTCCAAACATTTTCGAGAGGCGCATTAACAACTGTTATGACTTCATGTTTTAGCCAAGTACCCATTAATTAACTTACTGCAAGATTTTTTGCTAATTCCAATTTCTTCTGCAATATTGCAGCAGCAGCTAAATGACCACTCATTGTAGCGCCTTCCATAGAGTCTATATAATCTTGTTTGGTGTAACTACCAGCCATAAAGAAATTAGATATAGTTGTTTTTTGATCTGGCCTGAAAGGCTCCATACCAGGGGATTCTCGATAAAGTGATTGTGGAATTTGTACCACGTTACTCCATAGCAATTTAAGGTTTTTTGAAGATGGGAATAAACGTCTAACTTCTTTATCTATTTCTTTTGTAATTCTTTCTGTAGATCTTCCTATCCATCTATCCCCAGGAGTTAAAACACACTGGAGAAGTGATCCCATATCTTTTTTTCTGTAATCTGCTGGACTTGCAAGAGCTAAATCAGCAAAACAACTGAAAGAAGCATCAGCAGAATATAGAAGGTTATCAAGTCCAGATGGTGTTTTTCCAGTATTATCTTTTTGTAATTCGGTAACCCAACCGTCGTATCTTAATTGGATTGTTGCAACAGCAACTGCTCTAAGTTTTTTTAAACCTTCAAATTCTTTAAATTTATACCATTCTTTTGGAATTATTTTTTTTATTCCAGGAACATCACATGCTGCCAAGAATTTATCGGCAAAAATGTTCTTAGTTCCTTCAGGAGAAGATATTTTTAACTGATTAACTTTATAAGAGGAAGATTCCTTTTCATAAATAATTTCTTCTACTTTATGTTTAAGATGGATTATTGCCCCTTTGCTTGTAATGTAGTCGACAATGGGTTGAGTTAGCCACTTATGAGGAGAACCTTTTAAGAGATTAAGTTTTGAGGCTTCTGTTTTTGAAGCAAACATCATGAAGATAGTTAGCATACATCTTGCTGAAATATCTTTGCAATTGATAAAACCCAAAGCATATGCGATAGGATCCCACATTCTTTCTAAACTTTTTTCACTTCCACCATGGTTTAAAAACCATTCTTTAAAACTAACCCTATCTAGATCTCTAATTATTTTCATTGCCCCTTCATAGTCTATCAATCCTCTAACTATTGGGCTTGTCCCTAAAGCCAGGGCATTTCTCAACTTATCTACCCAAGTAAGTTGCTCGGTCGTAAAAAAAGCTTTTAATCCATTGAAGGGAGCACCCAAGGGGAATCTGAAATCTAAAGATTTTAAATCCCCCCCATTATTGATGAATAGATGAGTATGGTCTTTAGGGAGTAAGTTATCTAAAGCTCCCACTTTTTTCATTAATTTAAACAGATTTGCATAATTATAAAAAAATACATGTAAACCCATTTCTATGTGGTTGCCGTCTTTATCTTCCCAACTTCCAACTTTTCCTCCCCAAAAAGACCTACTCTCGTAAATTTCAACTTCGTGACCTTCATCAACTAAATTCACTGCTGCTGTAAGACCAGCTAATCCAGAACCGACTATCGCAATTTTCACTTTTTCTTAGAATTATAACAAATCAAGTTTGTATATTGTTTGTTCTATGCATCCTATCGATTATGTTTTTATATTGTAAATAGCAGGAAATCTTTTTTATGGAAAATGTAGAAGTTAAAAAGAAAATTAAGAATTCTGATGATGGCAAAGGTATCTTAATTACGAATGATGCTATAGAACAAATTTCAAATTTATTAAAAGGACAAAGTGATAAAAAAGCACTGCGGGTAGGAGTAAGATCAGGCGGTTGTAGTGGGATGAGTTATACGATGGACTTTATAGGAGTTAACGAAATAAATCCAAATGATAAAGTTTATGATTATTCATTAAAAATTAATCAAAGCTTTCAAGTTGTTTGTGATCCTAAAAGTCTCATTTATATATATGGAATGCAATTAGATTTTAGTAAGGAATTAATTGGAGGTGGCTTTAATTTTGTAAACCCTAATGCTTCTCAAACTTGTGGATGTGGAAGCTCCTTTGCAGTTTAGATAATGAATAATAATATTAATCCCATTGAAGAGGATTTTAATGCAGCTCTATCGAAATATAAAGCTGGGCAAGATTTGATCCCTATTGTTCAAGATTTCCAAAAAATTATACAGCACATACCAAATCATTTTGCTGCTTGGACTTGTTTATCTTGGCTTCATTTAATTTTGAAAAATAACGAAGAAGCTTTGGCAGCTGCCAGACAGGCTGTTCGATTAAATCAGCAAGATCCTCAAGCAAGAATGAATTTGTCTTTAGCTCTTTTGGCTACTAATAATAAAGGTGTTAGGGATCATATTGAGTTAATAAAAAAAATGTCAATAATGATGCCAGATGTTAAAAGTGATTTGAAAGAATCTGTTGAAGACGGATTAAGTAGATATACAGATTGGCCTGAATTAACTAAAGTTAAAAAATGGTTGGAATTATAAATTGTCTAAAATTTTAATACTAAGTAATGGTCATGGCGAAGATCTTTCTGGTAGTTTGATAGCTAAGCAATTAGTTAATTTTGGTTATTCTGTTAATGCTTTGCCAATTGTTGGTAAGGGAAACCATTACGAAAAAGAAAAAATTAAAATTATTGGAAAAACTAAAGAATTTAGAACTGGAGGAATTGGTTATAATTCTTTAATCGGAAGAGTAAATGAGATATTTGGAGGAGAAATTTTTTATCTTCTAAAAAGATTATATTTAACTTATAAAATAAGAAAAAAATATGATTACTTTTTTGTAGTTGGAGATATTGTGCCAATTTTTTTTGCTTGGCTTTGTAAGAAAGATTTTTTTACATACCTTGTTGCCTATTCCAGTCATTATGAAGGAAAGTTGAAATTACCATGGCCTTCTAAATTTTTCTTGCTCTCACCAAAGGCCAAAAAAATATACACAAGAGATTCTCTCACAGCTAATGATTTAACTTTGCAATTAAAAAAGAAAGTGTCTTTTTTAGGTAATCCATTTATGGATAAGTTTTTTTCTAGAAAAAAAGAATTAAAGAAATCTGAATTTAGTATTGGATTATTTCCAGGAAGTAGATTTCCTGAGATTTTAGATAATTTTGTTTTAATTTTAGAGGTATTAGAGGTACTATCAGATTTAAGATATTTCCAAAAAATTGAGTTTAATTTTGCATTAGTTAATGCCTTTTCTTCATCAAAGATAAGCGAGATTTTTAAACATAGAAAATGGTTATATTTAGGAGAAATAAATGAGAAGCATTTTATTAAATACCAATATAAATCTTTAAAGGTAAATTTATATTGGAATACTTTTGACGAAATACTGTTGAAAAGTAGATGTTGCATTAGTATGGCAGGAACAGCTACAGAGCAAGCTATTGGATTAGGAAAACCAGTTATTCAGATTGAAGGTAAAGGCCCACAATTTACAAAATCTTTTGCAGAAGCTCAAAGACGTTTGCTTGGGAAATTTGTTTTTTGTGCTAGTAATTATAAGGATAAAAATGATCAAATAAATCAGACAATCAAGTTGATCATAAAAGTTATATATCTCATTAAACTTAATAAGAATTTTTTGGCTTCATGTAATCAAAATGCAAAAAAAAGGCTTGGTGAAAACAAAGCTTGTATTAAGATTGTTGATGATATAAATTTTGTCATGAAAAATGACTAAGGAAAATAATCAAAATAATTTAAAACAAATAATTGATAATTTTTTATTAATTAATTTATTTGCCGTAGTCTTTTTTGCAATATTTTTTACTTTCGCGGTCATAATGCAATTAAATGGGATATTTATTTTTATTAATATTATTCAGAAGTTTTGGAATCCTCTTATAGTTCCATTAATAACAATTTTAATTATTGGTGCTTTAGTAAATGCCATTAATTCTTGGTGGAGGCGTAAATTGCTTTCTCAAGAAGAGGATATTTAAAATTAAAATTTTTGAGTTTAGTGCTAATTACTTTTTGACCTTCTAGTACAACTTTTGCTCCATCTCCTAATAATATTTTTAGAACTGCTCCTGGTACTGGTAGTAAATTAGGTCTATTAAGGCATTTACCTAAGGTCTGAGAAAAATCCTTCATTAAAACTGGCTTTGGTGCCACAGCATTAAATACTCCTGAATATTTTTTATCAACTAATGCTTTAGTAATTAGGGCACAAAAGTCAGTTCTATGAATCCAACTCATCCATTGCATACCATCTCCAATTGGCCCACCTAATCCAATTTTAAAGACAGGAATCATTTTCCCTAATGCACCTCCATCTGCCTCAATAACAATTCCTATTCTAAAAATAACTAATCTTGAGAAAAATGGTTTTTCACTGGCAACTGCTTCCCATTTCTTACAAAGATTCGCTAAGAAGTCTTTTCCTCCAATACTATTTTCAGTGAATTCACCAGATAAACTTGTACCGTAATAACCTATTGCTGATCCATTTATAATGACTTTTGGGTTGATTTTGAAATTTTTCAAAGTCTTCATCATAAATTTCGTAGTGTTTATGCGACTATCTTCAATCTCTTGTTTTTGTGAAGAAGTCCATTTTTTTTCTGCTATGGGTTCTCCCATTAAGTTAATAATTCCATCTGAATCTCTTAAAATACTTAGAAGATTTTGATTATTCCAGTTTTTTTCTTTTGATAAATCTATTTGAACAAATTTAAATCTATTGAAATCTAAATCGAGCTTTAATTTACTTATGGGTTTTCTACTAACAATATATATTTCGTGATTTTCATTAACTAGTGTTGGCACTAATTCTTTCCCGACAAATCCAGTACAACCAAGTAGTAAAAGACGCATATTTAAAAGATATTAATAATTTAAGGCTATTAAATTTTTTAGAAGTTTGTAATTATTATTCTGTTATCAATTTTTTTAAACAAGTTTTTGTATAATAGGTTTCTAATAAATTTTGTTACTTTACTATGACAGATTCTATTCAAAAGAAACCTCTCAAGAAAGGAAGCTTAGTTTTTGTAGATAGAGAAAATTATATAAAAAGTATCGAAGCACTTGCCAGTGATATCGATTTACCTAAATATATATTTGATGGTCCTGGAGAGATTCTTTCAGTCAATGACGAATATGCTCAGATTCGATGGCACAAACCTGTTCCAGATGTTTGGTTGAAATTAGATCAACTTAAAGAATACATTTAATAAATTTTTATATTTGGAAATTTATATATCTAAAAGTTTTTATTTTTTTTCTCTTTAGACATTTTTGATTGTATTCTTTTTGCTTCTTTGATCATTTCTTTACCATCAAATAAGTAATCATCTACATATCCTTGTGTATATCTGTCAAATTCTGATAGTGCATCTTTAACTTGAGAAAAACAATGATACAGATCGAGGCCTAAAGCTGAAGTAGAATTTGGAACTATTATTTTATTATAAATTTTTTCAACTTTTTCTATTTTCTTTTGTGAAAGACTTATGTAATTGCAAAAATTTTCCATGAGTTGGTCATCATATGGATCCCCAGATAGTTCTTTTATTTCTTTATTCAAGGGTTTAATTATTTGGCTAATTAATCTATTGATCGGCGTGTAAATTTCTTTAATCCATTTTTCAACTTCTTTGTCTTTAATTGACGAATTATATTTTTTTGAATTAAATTTATCTTCCCAATTTTCACTTAATGAATGAAATGATGAACTGGAAGAGAAAAATTTTTTATCATATTGTTCTTTTTTGATAGGATCATTTAAAGTTTCCCAGGCATTTTGTATCGCAAGAAATCGATCTTTTTCCCCGCCTGCATCAGGATGATGTTGTTTAACTAAAGAACGATATGAAGATTTGATTTCACTTTTGGTTGCACTTTTTTGAAGGCCTAATTCTTCATATAAATTTTTTTCCATTTTTATAGATTAGATATTTAAAGATAACCATCTTTTCTCGCTTGAATTGGGGTATTTGATTCAAACATTGGTGTTGATAAATATCTTTCACCAAAACTTGGTAGGATAACTATCAATCTTTTATTGATTAGTTCTTCCCTTTCTCCAATTTTAATTGTTGCAGCCAAAGCCGCACCGCTACTGATTCCAGATAAAAGGCCTTCTAATCTAGCTAATAGACGTCCATAATAAAACGCTTCATCATCATCTATTTTGATAATTTCATCAATTAATTTAGTATTAAGGACTTTAGGAACGAAACCCGCTCCTATTCCTTGAATCGAATGAGGTCCTGCCTTCTCCCCCGAAATGACAGCACTTCTCTTGGGCTCTACGGCGTAGATTTTACAATTTGGATTAACTTTTTTCAAAAAACGTGCGCAACCAGTAATTGTTCCTCCTGTTCCTACTCCTGTAACTAGTCCATCTAAATTGTTATTGGATTGGGCCCATATTTCTCGAGCCGTTGTTCTCTCATGAATATCTGGATTGGCGAAATTTTCAAATTGATTAAATTGATAGCTATTTGAAATGCTTGAAGATAACTCATTAGCTAAATCTAAAGCTCCTTTCATTCCTTCTTTACCTGGCGTTAGCTGTAATTCAGCTCCATAAGCTCTCAACATTGCCCTCCTTTCAATACTCATTGTATCTGGCATAGTTAATATCAATTTGTAGCCTTTTGCAGCAGCAACCATTGCTAATGCGATGCCAGTATTTCCACTTGTAGCTTCAATTAATGTTGTTTTATCTGGCATTATCAATCCTTCTTCTTCAGCTTTACATAACATCGAATAAGCTATTCGGTCTTTAACGGATGCTGATGGATTGAAACTTTCTAGTTTGGCTATTATTTCTGGATAACAATTAAAGTACTTTCTGATTCTATTTAATTTAACTAATGGGGTATTTCCAACTAGAGAAGTTATATCATTTGCTATTTCCATGAAATGATTATTTGAATTGCAAAATTAAATCTCTTATATATAGTAATTATATTAAATCATATTTTATATAATTTCTTTGAAAAGAATTTAATTTAAAATATCTTTAGCACGAAAATATTTATTATCATAGAAGGTAGTTTTTATATTTATTATGTATTCGCTTGAACTAAGTCTGAGATATTCACCTTTTCCATTATCAATTCAAAAGAAAGAATTTGAAGATGTTAAACGGATTTATGATGAAATAAAAAGTTCAATGAATGAAAGTTTAGAATCCTCAAATTTGATTGAGTTAAGTTGTGACAAAGTGCAAGATAAATTAATTGCTGTAAGAACTAAAGAAATCATTTCTGTCCAGATATATGAAAAGTCCTCAGTAGCTGGAGGAGCTAAAAGACCTGGCTTTTCTCTCAATATAGATTGATAAAATATATGCGATATTTCCTTGAAAATGAAATACCTCATATTAATTTCAAAGATGTTTCTTTCTCATATCCTGGGAAAAAAGAAAATTTAATTTTTAAATGTAATTTCTCAATAAAAAAGCCTGGTTTTTGGATGGTTGTTGGTAAAAATGGAAGTGGAAAAAGTACCCTTTTAAAATTAATAAACGGAATAATTAAACCCAAAAATGGAATTATTAATACTAAAGCAAATATAGGGATGGTATTTCAAAACCCTGATCATCAAATATTGATGCCAAATTGTAGGAGTGAACTTCTTATTAACATTAACCAAAATATAAGTGATTACATAATTAATAAAAAAATTCAACATGTACTTGATCAGGTGGGATTGATTGGTTTTGAAAAAAGGCCAGTGCACACATTAAGCGGTGGGCAAAAACAAAGATTAACTATTGCATGCGCTCTTATTAGTAATAGAAATTTTATTCTTTTGGATGAGCCTACAGCGCTACTTGATCAAACGAGCCAATTTAAAATTTTAAATACTATTAAAAATCTTACAAGTGACCATAAAAAACCTTTAACTGCATTATGGATTACTCATCGTTATGAAGAATTAACTTTTGCTGATTCAGTAGCAGAATTAAAAAATGGTAGTTTATCTAGTTGGCAAGAACCATCAAAATTTCAATATAATTAACTTTTTTACTTGTCATAAGGTACTTTAAAGAGCTAAATTCATTTTATATTCCTCGGTAGCTCAGCGGTAGAGCGATCGACTGTTAATCGATTGGTCGCAGGTTCGAATCCCGCCCGGGGAGTTTCCTGACAAATTCAAGAACATTTAAGAGACTTCATAAGTCTCTTTTCTATTGTCTATAACTGAACTGGAATAAGGAATATGAATAGATATTTAGTACCCTTAATTCCGTGTATTTTTTTAAGATTAATCTCTAATTTTCGAAGAAAAGTTAGTGTAAAGTTATTGTAATTTCAAAAATTAGTTAGTGTAATCTAATAAATCTCATGAAACCTTTACTCTTTTTATCACTTTTATTAGGTCTTATTCCTTCAGTTAAGGCAGACTCAATTTGCACTCTAACAAGTGAAGTAGAACCAGATGTAACTATAACTTTGAAATATACTGGTTCCGCTGGTGGGATAGGGACTTTAAATTATAAAAATAAACCCTCATTAGGTTTTGATGTAGGTATTTGGAATGGATATGGTGGTCAGTATTATGTTGCAAGATCATATTTACCTGAATCATTAGACGAAGAAAAAACTTATCAAGAAAGAACAAAAAATACAAAAAAAATAAGACAAGGACATTTTATGAATTTTGTGGGAAATCAATTAGGAAGAGCAACTTCAAAAGAAGATAGGAAATCTGGAAAATTAAGAGCATTAATGCCATCACTTTCACAAGGTTATTATTATTCGATTCCCTTAACTAAAGATGGTGAATTTGGAAGACAAAATTTATCAAAAGAAATGAAAACTATCATTGATGCTACAGAAGGTTTTTTTGTTAATTCAGGTGGGTGTAAAAAGTTTTTTCCTTATGGATGGGATTAATGACAAAGCAAAACTGGAGTAGAAAAGAATTAGAAGCATCCGTAAGATCCTATTTAGAGATGCGTCAAAAAGATCTTGATGGTAAAAAATATAAGAAAAAGGAATATTATCAAAGACTATCTGCAGAATTCTCAAGAACCGAGAAGTCTTTTGAATATAGGATGCAGAACATTTCCTATGTCTTTTCTTTAATGGGAAGAGATTGGGTTAAAGGTTTAAAACCTGCAAAAAATGTAGGGGTTAATGTTTTTAGAGAAATCGAAGAAATTATTGCTGCTCTTGAAAACAAACTTCCTAATGAATATGCTTCATTTCAAAATGATGTTATTAATTCTCTTAAAAATAAACAAAAGTTACCGCCAACAGGAACTAAAAAACCTAAAAGATCGCAAACTTCTGCAACTAAATATGTTCGTGCTCCTGAGGTAGTTGCATGGATCTTAAATTTTGCAAATGGCATTTGTGAATGTTGTAAAAAACCTGCTCCTTTTTACAGAGAAGATGGAACATCATTTTTGGAGGTTCATCATTTAAAGCAACTCGCTGATGAAGGAAGTGATACCACAACCAATGCAATTGCAATTTGTCCAAACTGTCATCGAGAATTGCACTTTGGTAAAAATAAATC
>Ga0310343_10001981_pt1 | contig 10695 bp, 8 predicted proteins | sample HC15DNA2025_MG_FD_203519 | JGI IMG/M metagenome (GOLD analysis project Ga0310343, IMG submission 203519) | Marine microbial communities from station ALOHA, North Pacific Subtropical Gyre - HC15-DNA-20-25_MG | ecosystem: Environmental > Aquatic > Marine > Oceanic | place: Pacific Ocean: North...
GGATGAGAACTAGCTTCTAGTTCAAACGTGAAAGTGCCGCGCTGAGATTGTCCGAATTCGTCGGTGCTATTAACAACTATGCGATGGAGTCCGCTATTTAAGTTATCTGGTATGGTTAGCTCCCAGATATGCGATGATCTATCAGGGGTTGGGTAAGCGTCATCAGTGTTTCTAAACTCTTCGTATAATCTCTCGATAAAAGGATCAAGTCTAACTCGATAGGACATCAGTATTTCTTCGCCACCGTCTATCGAGGCTTTCACTGTATCTCGGATTCCACCGTCAAAAAGATTAACAACAAGCTTTGTACCCCCTTGCAATGATCCTCGATGGATGCCGTTAACTTCACTTAGCGTCATCGGAGGATCCAACATGATTCGCAACCGGTTTGTCCCATCGGTACCAGAGGGAAAGGGTATAAATTCCGGAATTAATTCCACATTGTTAAACTTCAATACGTAGAATCCGTTAGGGTTACCATCTTCCATCATGGCATCCCGCACACCACGAAGATCACGGGGTCCTCTGGTCCAGCCGCTTCCTCGCACTTCGCCCAATGTGTGGGCGATCCATGGCTTTCCATTCCATCCGTGTTGATGGTTTATTTGCACCTTGAAGCTATTACTGGTGTCATGTCCTGCGATAGCATAAATATTTTCGAAGGGTTCAAGAGTTTTCAGAAGCTCTCCAAAATTTTCAGTGCGAGGTCCAGTCAAGACAGGGGAGATGCCATCGTCTGCTTCAGTGATCAGAGGAATATGACTGGCGATCACTATTAGCCTATCTTTAGGTACATGACTAAGGTCATTACGTAGCCACTGCATCTGCATTTCGCTTATGTAGCCCCGATAGACACCTCCACTGAATTCATTACCGGAACCGGCATACTCCACGTTATTGAGGGCCACAAAATGCACATTGCCGTAATCAAAGGAATAATACGTTGGCCCAAAATGTTTCTTATAAGTCTCGTTTGCAAATTGAGCGTTGGGAGATTCGAAATTCATGTCGTGATTGCCAGGTAAATACCATTGAGGAATTCCCATTAAGCTCATCATAGACTTATGTCTGTCATAAAGTTCTAGGTTATCGAACACTACGTCTCCCACGGTTAAGCCAAATTGAACTCCAAAAGGATTATCGATTAGAGGATTAACCAAATCTTCCCTAACCATGTCCTGCCCGGTTTCGTAACGGGCTTGCGTGTCAGCGAATCCATGAGCGAGGAATTCAATTTTCGATTCCGCGGGTACAAGAGGAAAGTCGATAGATGTTGGTAGCGGACCCGTTGCCTCTGTGACAGGCCACAACCATTCCACCGATGTGCCAGCAATTTGTGCTGGGATTCCGTCTGGATAATGTCTGTAAAAAAATTGTGGAACATTGGACTCATCTACTGGTACCGAATAGTTAACTGGTTTAGAGAGAAAAATTATTTCGGTAGGCGCAATAGAAATTTCATATCTCCCATCCTCGTCGGAGATGACTACATCACACCCGTTAGATAAAGCCACGCCGGCAATGCCGGTTTCATTGGTTTCCCGTCTGCCATTGTCGTTGTTATCTGCAAAAACAACACCCCGGGCCAGTTGAGATCCTGCTCGATCATTATTACATTGCGCTGACAGGGAATTTGCTAAAAGGATAAAGCTTATTGCCATTAAAAATCTCATATCAAAGTCCCCCTAGTGATTATTTAGCTAAGTCTAAATACAGTTTTATGCGGGTTGGTAACGCCTTTATTTTACGGGTCTCATAAGATAGAGTCGATGACTGTCAGCAATTAAAGTTCGTATTATTGAGGAAGCTACGCATGATTATCCCTGCTCTGAGGATATTTGCTTATTTCTGCATCTGGACAACCCCTTTACAGTTAGCGATCGTGTTGTGGGGGTTAGGAATTGTTACCTTTACAGACTATAGTATTTTATCACTAACAAATATCGAGTTTATTAGGAACTACGCTGGGTTTTTGATTCCGATTGTTGAGTGGCTCTACACGTGGTTCTGGAACGCTTTCCTAAACTGGCTTTTTTCCTTACCAATCATCATACATCAAACACTTAAGGCAATTTTCACCACTTGGTTGGGGTTTTGGATACTTAAAAGGTTAAGATAGGTGGTCATGCTTTAAGCGTGACTAAAGGGCCATGTCGTAATTTTTTAACTAGCGGGCGCTTTTATCGACCTTCATTCCAGTGCGAAAACCCAAAGCGAAGCGGCGCCGGGTGGTTCCGGTACAAAACCTGTAAATTTATTCATTAGGCCAAGCCACACACCGGTATGAATGTTGAGTTGTCCCGCAACTACTGCGATATACTGCTTATCATCAACACTATAGGTAATCGGAAATGCCGCGGGAATAGCATCCAGCTCGGTTTCCCACAAGATGTCTCCAGTTCTCTGATCAAAGGCCTTGAAGCTCTGATCAAGGTATCCCAAAAAAACTAGGCCGCCCGCCGTCGCTAAACTTGCGGATGCGGGAACGACTTCTTGCCGGTATTGCCATTCGAGTGTTCGGTTTTTCAGATCTATGGCTTGCAATCTCCCATAACTACCATCAGTTTCAGGTACGGGGATAGTTTCTGTGCCAAGTCCACTCGACAACAAAGTACCTGTCCCATCAAGACGGGTGTCCATACAAACCTCAAACATGGGGACAAAAAGAAAGCCCGTATCACTATTAATAGAAGAGGCGTGCCAATTGCGGCCGCCCTGATAAAAAGGACAGACCGTTCTAATTTCTTCAGCGTCGGGAAAGATATTCGGATTAACAATCTTTTCGCCAGTCAATGGATTAATGGCACTGAATACATTTTGTAAGCCGGGATCTATCGAAAAAAGATACTCTCCTGTTTCAGCGTTTAGTGCATCGAATAGGCCAGGTTTTCCAGCTGTGATAACTACCTTTTTCGATTCGCCATCAATTTCTAGCTCGATGATTGACCGTTCGAAACTCCAGTCTAGATCAAACTGATCATTAGCTATGTGCTGAAAATACCAGACGAGCTCACCCGTGGCTGGACGAAGAGCTAACGTAGTATTAGTGTACAGTGCATCATTACTCACACCTTCAATGCCTAATGGATAAAGTAATGGACCGGTATTATAGGTCGGAGATGCACCATAAAATACGAGATCCAGCTCAGGGTCATATGCACCGGTGTTCCAAACAGAACCTCCTTGTCTATCCTCTAACGGCATATTATTCCATGTGTTTCCACCTGGTTCATCTGGTCTTGCTACAGTATAAAAGCGCCAGGTCTCTTTTCCAGTTTCTAAATCAATGGCAAAGATGAAGCCTCCGCCAGACACAAAAGAAGCAGCCATGCCCTGAATAACTTGACCCTTAGCAACTGTTGGGGCGCTTCGCAACTGATAGCCGGTATTGTCTCCAACATCGATAGCATGATCCCAAATAACAGCTCCAGTACGCGCATCCAGGGCGACCATGTGTAAATCAGAGGTGGGAACTAAAACTTTGTTTCCATGAAGCGCTATACCGAACTTGTGGCTAGTTACATCATCACCACTATGGCTGTAGCGCCAAAGCAAATTTCCGTTAGTAGCATCAAGTGCCAAAACGACATCTCCGGCGCTGTAGAGAAACATAATGCCATTATGAACCAAGGGGGTTGGCATGTTATTGCCTTGTGTAACTGGTTGATGCCAGGCCAGCTGAAGGTCAGCCACTGTTTGACGATTGATCTGATCCAAGTTCGAAAAACCGTGGTTATCGTAGGATCGTCTCCAGGTTAACCAGTCTGAGTCGGGAGGGTTCTGCAATACCTCATCACTGACAGACGAATAATCTTGAAGTAGAGGAACCGCTTCAGGTTGAGCTAATATAGAATCTAAATTAATCGCGGCATTTCGACCATAGCGTTGAATAACTCCTCCGGTATTTTCCGCTGGATCTTGATCTTCTGCCTGTTGAGCTACGGCTACAATAGGGAGGTGTATCACTAGGAAAAAACCCAATATTGCTAAGGAGGACTCTGAGCGGAGTAGCTGTTGAGTTTTTTTCATGATGCGTTACCAGTGGTTATGGAAATCGTTGGATCTTAGTGTAGAGATATAGAATTATCTAGACAATAGGGGCAGGGATGAGCCGCGGATTTATTTGTGTTATTTAATTTTACTTTTCAGACTTCTTTGAAAATAATGTCTACGTCTCAACTCGTACTCATGCCGAAAGGATGTTCTATTGACTATTAAATCATCGACCGTGCAATTTTTAAGCTTAACGTTAGCTTTTATCTCTTGCCTCAGTTCACTTGCTCAGGACTATGACTGGCCCCATTACGCGAATGACCAGGGTTCTTCAAAGTATGCCGACCTTGACCAAATAAACAAAGAGACAGTGCAGGACCTTCAGGTTGCCTGGATATGGAAGTCTATTGACAACGCCCAAATACCGGTTCGACCCCAATTTGTTCCGGCTGGTTTCAAATCCACGCCTATACATAAAGACGGCACTCTTTACATCAGCACATCGTTGGGCAATATAGTTGCCATTGACGGTATGACAGGTGAACAGCAATGGACATTCGACACCGGCACATGGGAACACGGCACGCCTGCGAATATGGGATTCAATCATCGTGGCGTTAGCTATTGGGCACGAGACGAAAAACAACGCATTCTGATGGCGACAAATAATGCTTACTTGTGGTCGATTGTCGCCGAGACAGGGCAGCCTGATATGAGTTTTGGTAACAACGGAAAGGTTGATCTCACACTCGGACTCGGAAGAGAGATCGATCGCTCACGGTATTCAATTACTGCCGCACCGACAATTGTCAATGACACAATTGTAATTGGCGGTGTTGTGCAGGATTCGCCGATGCTTGGACTTGAGGTTCCAGCAAAGCAGAGTGATTTGCCGCCGGGCCACATACGAGGTTTTGATGTTAATACGGGCAACATGAGCTGGATTTTTCATTCTATCCCTCAGGAAGGAGAATTGGGCAACGAAACTTGGGAAGACAATAGTTGGAGAGTAACCGGAGGAGCAAACGTTTGGACCTTGATGAGCGCAGATCCAGAGCTGGGTTATGTCTATCTGCCTTTCGGTACACCCAGTAACGATTATTATGGTGGACATCGGCTTGGTGATAATCTCTTTGCAACCAGTATTGTCTGTCTAGACGCTTCAACCGGAGAGTTGGTCTGGTATTTTCAGACCACACACCATGAGATTTGGGACTATGATCTGCCTGCTGCACCTAACCTGGTTGACATCACAGTCGAAGGAAAACAGATAAAGGGCTTGGCGCAAGTATCCAAGCAAGGTTTCGTTTATGTTCTGGATAGATTAACGGGTCAGCCCGTATGGCCTATAGAGGAGCGGCCTGTGCCAGCGAGTAATGTCCCGGGTGAACGGGCGGCGGCAACACAACCCTTTCCCACTCGCCCTGCTGCATTTGAAATACAGGGAGTCAATGAAGAGGACTTAATTGATTTCACACCAGAACTTCGTGAAGAAGCATTAGCCATTATCAATCAATATGACCACGGCCCACTTTTCACACCACCTTCATTAAAAGGCACGGTGCAGATTCCAGGGGACGGTGGAGGAGCTGAGTGGACTGGTGCTGCCTACGATCCAGAGACATCAATCCTCTATATTCCATCTTGGACCCGCCCTGTTCTAACCCAGCTTGTATCGACAGAGGGTCTAGACACCGAATTTGACTACATCATAAACGGTAAGGTCGCCACAGTTTCGGGACCTGAGGGACTGCCGCTGATGAAACCTCCCTATGGCCGCGTTAGCGCCATAAATCTTGATAATGGCGAGTATGAGTGGGTGGTACCAAACGGCACGGGCATCCGTCAAAACATTATTGATAGAGGTTACTCAGATCCTGGTCCGGTTGGAGTTATGACATTTGTAAATGTCCTGCTGACCAAATCGCTCCTGTTTACGGCAATCACCGACGGCACACCGATGCTTAAGGCTCTAGATAAAGCAACTGGTGAGACACTTCACGAGATTGAACTGCCGGGAATTCCCCAAGGCGCGCCAATGTCTTACATGACTGATGGTAAGCAGTATATTTCTATTGCTGCGGGTGGCGGTGCTGATGCTAGCCTGATAACACTTGCGCTACCCTAACGTTGATATGGGTCAAACGCCCTTATGTAGTTGTTGTAGAGTAGCTTCACTGGATATCGAGATAAGCAGCAGCTAGTATAAGTTAGTGCTTTAAATTAGCTTTCAAACGGCGATGAGTTATGAGAACTAAATTACCAGTGATTGTGTTCGTATTAATTCCTTGGGTTAATATGTCTGATGCCAAAGCAGATGATGATTATCAGGTCCCTCGCACGGAATGGGGTCTCCCTGACTTACAGGGCGTGTGGAATTTTAATTCCAGTACACCAATGCAGCGACCTGAACGATTCGGAACCCAGGAATTTTTGACGCCTGAAGAAGTGAAGCAAGATCGGATACGGGAGGCGGAGCGGCGGCATGCACTGGATGCTGTGGAGGCTGAATTGGTAGTTGATCCACAAGCGCCGCCAGTCGGTGATGATCCCGGAGGGTACAACACTTTTTGGTATGAAAATGCCAGCATTGGTGAGAATGTTAGAACCTCTTTAATCATATACCCAGAAAATGGGCAGCTGCCTGCCAGAATCGAAGGATCTGCCGAGCATACGGCAAACAAAGTGGGAGCGGATGTTCCTGGTGAGCGTCCAGTTCTCTCAATTTTGGGGGGTATTGGCGCAGATGGACCGGAGGACCGTGGTTTATCAGAGCGTTGTTTGATTGGTTTTAATGCCGGTCCGCCCTTCACCGGTGGAGGTTACAACGCCAACGTACAGATCTTTCAGAACAAGGATCACGCGGTCATTATGACTGAAATGGTGCACGATGCCCGAATCGTTCCGTTAGTTGATCGTGCCGAACTCGACGATAACATCCGCTTATGGTCTGGAGATTCCAGGGGATATTGGGATGAAGAAACCTTAGTAGTGCTAACTAAGAATTTTTCTGATCTAACGCCTAGTTTTGGCCGCTTTGGAAACTCGAGAAACAAAAAACTGACTGAACGATTTACGCGGGTAGGGAAATACACCATCGAGTACGAGTGGACTCTGGAGGACCCTTCTACTTTTTCCGATAAAATTGTTGCCACTATGCCGATGACGAAAGTTGGGGGGCTAATCTATGAGTTTGGTTGCAATGAGGGCAATTACGGTATGGTTAACATCCTCCGTGGAGAAAGGATGAGGGAAATGAGAGGCGAATAAAGATGGATATGGGTAGTAGCAAAAAATCGATAAGTCCTCTAATGAGAGCTATATACAAATAAAAAAATATACCCTGAAATTACTAAGGAGTTAGAGTAATGATAAACGATTCTTTTGTTCGCGAACGTCCGTACATTAACGAATAAACCGGTGTGGCGAGAGTTCTATTGCCATATTTTTCGCCCCAACCTTCGTAAACTCTATTTAATGAATCAGTATGTGCGTCTTCAGAGGAAATGACATGAATTTGCGAATATTTTATCTCTGTGTTCTCGCGCGTTAATGAAATTTTTGGATCGCTGCGCAAAATCGCTGCATCTTCCGGTTCCGCATCATAAAAAATAATAGTGTCGCCACCTAAATCTAGCACCCACACACGTGTTGTGCTGAAGCCCTCTGAATTTTCCACATGTAGCTCGGCAATTTCTCCTGACTCCCAGATTAAAATTATGATGAGGTAGGTTGCTGCCCAGGTTGCCACAAATGTTGCTGTGGTCAAAACACTGATTTTTACGTCAGCAAGAGAAGGTAGTGCCAATATTTTGATCACTAAAACAATACCGAGTATTATGCCTGCCCATGCAAACAGACCGCCGCGCTCCAAAAGAAGCACAGTTCCAAATGTCAGGAGTAATCCAGCGATTGAGATACTCAGATATTTCTTGTTCGACTCTATCATTTTAAAATTTTGGAAGGGTGTTTTGAAAAAGCGTATCACCTCAATCATCAATATTTCAAGCAATCACTTCTGTACGCGTGGGACTATCCTGTTAGCCGGCATCTACAATATCTTTTTGGTCAAAATATGAAAAAATTTATTCACTGTTGTGGTTTCTTAACTGGTCTGGGAGCAGGATTCTCTGTCCTTGCAGCAGATTTAGAAACCGAGTTTATTAACTCCAGTACAGCCTTTTCGCAAGTAGCCACTGTGAGTTCTAATGGGATTAAGACTATTTATGTTTCCGGACAAGTAGGCATCCGTGATGGTGAAATTCCCGATTCTTTTGCCGAACAAATAGACATAGTTTTTTCCAACATGGTTGCTCAATTAGATGCAGCCGGGGCAACGATGACTGACGTTATCAAACTTACAGGTTTTATAGTAGATATGGATATTGAAAGGCGAGCTGCATACAGCGAGGCAAGAGCGCGTTATTTTCCCGCCGAAAATCCACCACCAGCTTCGACTTTAATTGGAGTATCTGGGTTGGTAGTTCCCACATTGCAGGTTGAGGTGGAGGCAATAGCAGTTATAGAGGACATGGATAACTAATTAGTTTCTTGCATCCAACGACTTATGAAATAACAAGTAATTTACACTGACAGAGGTCTTCGATAATGAGCCAAAATAATAAAAATATTTTAATGCGTATCTTTCTTTCACTTCATCTCTGTCTGTGCGCTGGAATTTTAAAGGGTGGTCTATGATTTTAGAGAGCCTGTTTTCTCTCAGGAATTTAGGGAAATCACTCAATCATTTACTAACGAGTGTACGGACCTTTAAAAAATAAGGCCCTTTAATTGAGAAAGATTACTAGTTAGAAAAAATTTCAGTTAGTTTCAAGTCCGGGCTTGGCAATAAATCTTTATATGACACTTCATACTCTCTCACAGCCTCATAAAATGAATCAGTGCTTATTAAGAATATTTCCTCGAATTTATTTTTCCAATTTTTGGAGTCTGGTTTTAAGAGGTAGAAATCTTTTAGTATTTTTCTAAAAGCTTGCGTTTCAGTCAGACCCTTATTTTTTAATTCTTTAGCGAGTACTAAGGTAAGGAAAACGGAACCAGAATAGTTCACATCTAGATCTCCACCAGACGCATCATAAGATTCGTACAGTGAGGGTGTCTGAATGACTTGGTTAGACAGGTTCGGTTCTTGCGCACTTGAGAAGTAATCGTAACTATAATGTTCTTGGACGTATATTGACTCTAACGTCGCTGCTGCGCCCTCTGACAACCATTTTATTTCCATCACATCCGGTGCATGGCTTTTCTGCCAAACATGAAAATATTCATGGGGAACTACGCTATATCTGTGGATAGCATCATTTTCAAACTCCCAAGCAGAAATTTCAAGGCTCATCCATGTGAAAGAGCCACCTTCACCGCCACCGCAAATACAAGCACCCCTTACGAAAGGGAGAGGAGCATCGGTATCACTTTTCCAAGCAAATATCGGTATGCTGTACCAGCTGGGCTTTGCGAGAATAGGAATATCTCTCTGAAGGTTCGTCATGATCTGCTCAAATTCGTTTCTCCATTCGATCGGAAGAGATTCGTCCAAAACGTATCTGAATCTGAAGTCTGAGACCCCAGCGGCTATTGATTCTGAGTAATCAAAACTCAGCACAGAACCAACTGTGATGACGATATTTCTCCGCTCAATTGACTGGTCGGGCGTAGTTATGTAGGAAATCGTGAGTTCCTGGTTTTTCATATCGAAATAATCTATCTCTGCTGGCCACGGCGACGGGTGGATAAAGGGAGGCCAAGACAGCCCTTCGCTGCGAACCTCACTTGCGGTTATTTTGACATTAGTTGCATAAATAGATTCTGTTTGGCTGGAGCCATCTCCAGCAAGCAAATGAGATAAAGTAATAGTGTTTGTGCTGGGATCATACACCGCGTCAGCAAATACTCTGCCCATCTGTGGCAGGCTATATATTAGACATAACAAAGAGATCATCGCGATCTGGAATTTTTTCATTGTGTCTTCCTCCATTTCCCATCGGAGAAATTAATATAAGATGTCGCAGCGAAAAGAATCTGCGGTGGTAAAGTAAGTATATCCTTGAATGAGATCTTGAGTCTTGTTTAATCTTAATGGTTACCGGCCCGATACATATTACTGAGTTTTAAGAAAAGTGAGTTAGCTATGGCTGAAATTGAAACTTTATCGCTTCACGATGCGGTTGAACTTTTTTATATGGCAATGGAGACACAAGATAGATTTTTTGAATTTTGGATAAGCGCAACGTTTGCGGTAATCATAGCTTGTCATCTAGGCTCTCGCACACTTACTCCAGGCTTTAGTGCGATACTGGCGCTTATGTATACAGCTTTTTCGGTAAACATGATCAGTCGATGGCTACTGGCTCAAGGAGCCGTGACCAGATACCGTTCTGAAATGTTTGCTTTTTTGGAAGCGGACAACCGAGCTCAGTTAATTGATCTTTCAAGATTGCTGACGCTCGGTACTTTGGTTTTGGGAACTATAATTACACTTTTCTTTATTTGGTTTACGCTCAAGAATCGCAAGGGTGTCGAATGACTCGCTACACCTTTCGAAAAGAAAAACGTACTGCGGTATTCCTTAATACTGGAAATGCATTCTTATTCAGTTATTACGCCCGACTGACAGACGTTGCATTAGTTCGATAGTACTAATTGGCGCTTCAAATTCTGCTTCTTGTAGGGGTGTTCGGTTAT
>Ga0310343_10001982_pt1 | contig 10694 bp, 9 predicted proteins | sample HC15DNA2025_MG_FD_203519 | JGI IMG/M metagenome (GOLD analysis project Ga0310343, IMG submission 203519) | Marine microbial communities from station ALOHA, North Pacific Subtropical Gyre - HC15-DNA-20-25_MG | ecosystem: Environmental > Aquatic > Marine > Oceanic | place: Pacific Ocean: North...
CAAAAACCATTTAAAGCTTGCTCTTTGTACTTCAACTAAATCTGGTAGATAAGTAGCTGTTTTTGCTACCTGTAAAGCGCTACTGCTCATCCAAGAAACCTGAGATTATGTGAGATTTACTATTTACCTTTAATTTACTCAATAATAGTTTTTTTACTTTTCTTTTAATTAAAATCAATCATTAAATCTCGATTTCAACAAAAAAATCAATTCAATTAGAGAACTAAAAATTTTAACGAAATGGTTAAAAACCAATAACAGAAAAGTTAAAACAAAAAAATCAAGAAAATTGCCAGTAATTTCTAATACTAGCAGCTGTCATGTCAATTTTACAAGTCAAATTTAAACAAATCTTCAGCATTCTTAGATGACTGTTTAGCGATCGTCATTAATTCAGTTGATCTTAAATCTGCCATAAAGTTGGCAACACTTTCAACAAATGCAGGTTCATTTCTTTTACCCCTATGGGGAACAGGTGCTAAAAAGGGTGAATCGGTTTCAATTAAATATTTATCATTTGGGACAATTTTGGCACACTCATGAATTTCATATGCTTTTGGGAAAGTTACAATTCCACTAAAACTGATATAAAAACCAAGATCTAAAAATTGCTTCATTTCTTTTGGGGTTCCCGTCCAACAATGAAGTACACCTTTAGGGCATTTTCCTTTTTTTGCGAGGTCATTACATATCTCGATCATATCATTTGCAGCATCTCTGCAATGGATAATTACAGGCAATTCAAGTTCAAAAGCTAATTCCATTTGAGGAATAAGAGCATTAATTTGCTGCGTTTTATTATCATTTTTAAAAAAATCCAGACCTAATTCCCCAATAGCTACAACTCTTCTATCTTCTTGAGCTGATCTTTTTAAGAGAGATTTGGAACTTAGCTCCCATTTTGTTGCTTCTAGCGGATGCAAACCAACTGAATAGTAAATTTCACTAAATTCATGAGATATTTTTTTCAACTTAGGAATTTCTGTTAAATCGCAACATGCATGAACTAATTTTTTTACACCTCTTGAACGTAATCTAAAAACAACATCCTCAAGATCCTTCTCAAAATTTTCGAATATTAAATGACAGTGCGAGTCAATGAGTTCAATATCGCTCATTATTATTTTCTTTCACTTACTTTGTAGTAAGGGTGGTTTTAACAAAATTGTTAATCTTAGATTTTTTGTTAGCTCCGTTATTCTTGTGAAGGACATTTTTTTTAACCGCCTTATCAATTAAACTAAAAGCTTTATTTAAACTTGTTTTAACTAAAATTTTATTATCATCATTAGGATCTTTTTTATATTTTTCACAATTTTCTAAGGTTTTTTTAGTCAAAGTTTTTACTATCGATTTATATGACTTATTAATTAAACGATTTCTTTCTGCAATTTGTATTCTCTTTTTTGCTGATTTGTTATTGGCCACAGAATGTAGATAAATATAAGATTCCTATAATAACAAATAAATCGACTACTAATCAATCATATATAATTTTAGAAGATACATATAAGTTCTCAATCCTTTTTGATTTGAAAAATTTAGAATATGAAGATCATAAACAATAAAAAAGATGCTATCCAAGAATTAAAGAGGATTTCTAATAGAACGAATTCAGAAAACAATAATAAGATTAATGTAATCGTCGAAGAAATTCTTCAAGAGGTAAAAGATTATGGCGATGCAGCGGTAGAAAAATACACCAAAAAATTTGATGGTTTCCACCCTAACCCTATGCAAGTTAGTGCGGATCAGTTAAAGGATGCATGGAATGAAATTGATAACAATTTAAAACGCTCACTTGAGGTAGCCCAAAAAAGAATTAAAAAATTCCATGAAAAAGAAATTCCATTATCTTTCACTATAAAAGGTGACCATGGCGATACAGTTCAAAGGAGATGGAGAGCAGTTAAAAATGCAGGTATTTATATTCCTGGAGGGAGAGCTGCTTATCCAAGTACTGTATTAATGAATGCAATACCTGCAAAAGTTGCAGGGGTAGAAGAAATAATAATGGTATCGCCTGGAAATAAAGAAGGGAAAATAAACAAAACTGTCCTTGCTGCAGCTTACTTATCAGGGATCAATAAAGTTTTTAGAATTGGAGGAGCTCAAGCAATTGGTGCTTTAGCATTTGGCACAAATCAAATCAATAAAGTTGATGTTATTACAGGTCCAGGGAATATCTACGTAACTACTGCCAAGAAGCTAATTTATGGATCTACTGGAATTGATTCCTTAGCTGGTCCAAGTGAAATATTAATCATTGCAGATGAAACAGCTCAAAGCACTCATATAGCATCTGATTTGCTAGCGCAAGCAGAACATGATCCTTTGGCTTCATCAATACTTCTAACTACATCAAAGGACCAGGCAAAAGAAGTTTTAGAGGAAATAAATAAAAAAATAGATGATCATCCAAGAAAAGAAATTTGCAGTCAATCAATAAAAAATTGGGGATTAATTGTTATCTGCGAGAATTATGAATTATGTGTTGAACTTAGTAATAACTTTGCTCCCGAACATTTAGAAATATTAACTTTAGATTCAAAAAAGATTCTTGAAGGGATAGAGAATGCAGGAGCAGTATTTTTAGGAAAATGGACCCCCGAAGCTGTGGGGGATTATCTGGCTGGACCAAATCACACTTTACCAACATCAGGAAATTCTAGATTTAGTGGTTCTTTAGGAGTCGAAACTTTTATGAAAAACACTTCAATAATAGAATTCAATGAAGAAAGTTTAAAAATTAACAGTCTTGATATAATAAATCTTGCTAAAAGTGAGGGCTTACATAGTCACGCCAACTCAGTAGAAATAAGATTTAAAGATTAGCCAACTTTTGAAGGCGAGTAAACAACTGGAATATTATTTTCAATTTTACCAACCAGTACTTTATCAGTAAGGTCAATGAATAATCCGTTTTCCAACACTCCAGGAATATTATTAATACTCATTTCAATTTCTTTTGGATTCTCAATGCCATCATTAAACAATACATCAAGGATTAAATTGCCTTGGTCAGTAACAACCGGGCCAGCCTTCTTAGTAGCCATTCTTAAAGTAGAAATACCATTCATTTCAAAAATCACTTCCTGAACTTGTTTCCAAGCATTTGGAAGAACCTCAACAGGTAAAGGGAAAGATTTATTTAAGTTTTTTACGAGTTTAGTTTCGTCAACAACAATTAACAATTGATTCGCTTTAGATGCGACTAACTTTTCTCTAACATGACATGCGCCTCCTCCTTTAATTAATTGAAATCCCGGATCAACTTCATCTGCTCCATCAATAGCTAAATCAATTTGAGAAACAGAAGCTAAATCTATAAGGGGGATATCCAGTTCGAGCGCTAAAACTTCTGATTGAAAAGAAGTGGCAACACCTCGTATATTTTGCAGTCTTCCTGAATGAATCTCATCAGCGAGGCTTCTTATCATAAGAGCAGCTGTAGATCCAGATCCTAATCCGAGAATCATCTCACTTTTCACTTCCTTAATTGCTGCATCAGCAACTATTTGTTTCATTTGAGTTTGTGAATCCAAATTCTTATTTTTATAGTTATAAATTATTAAATTTCAATGGGTGATTTATGTCAAACCTGGTAAAGGTTCTGGTTTGATATTTATTTGTATCTCTTTATTATCTCTTAACACATTTAAAAGAAATACCTTGCCTATCTGAGCTTTTTCAACTTCATCTAACAAAGCTTTAGGTTCTTCTATAGAAATATTTTCGGCAGCTATTACTAAATCTCCTCTCCTTAGACCAGCTTTTTCAGCAGGGCTATTAGGTATGACTGATTGAATGAGAGCTCCATTTCTTTCAGGTAGTTGAACAAGCGAATTAGGGTCTTTGTTATGTTCTTTTGCAATTCTAGGATTAAGAGAAATTAATTGGACCCCTAAATATGGATGGATAACTTCCCCATTTTTAAGAAGCTGATCACTAACACTTTTGGCTAAATTAATAGGTATTGCGAAACCTAGACCGGCTCCAGGACCACTTCTTACCAATGTATTAATTCCTATTACCTCACCATTAGAGTTAACAAGTGGACCACCAGAATTTCCTGGATTTATTGCGGCGTCAGTCTGAATAAGATCAAGCCTTTTATCTGAAAATCCTAAACTGTTAATGTCCCTATGTAGGCTGCTTACAATTCCTAGTGTAACTGTTTTTTCTAAACCATAAGGAGTACCAAGAGCTATTGCCCAATCTCCCACCTCAAGATCTTCTGAATTTCCAAGTGGTGCAAAACTAGAATAAGTAGATTCCTCAATTTTTACTAAAGCAAGGTCCGTTACTGCATCTGTTCCCAAAACTTGGCCATCGCAAATAGTTCCATCTGACAAAGTTACTGAAACGTCATCAACTCTTTCTACAACATGTGCGTTTGTAAGAACTAAACCATTCTCATTAATAATTACTCCAGAGCCTTGGCCTCTCTCTCTCTCAGGCGTGATTCCTTGCTCGCCAAGTAAATCCCTCAATAAAGGATCAAGTAGAGTGGGATCAAATTGATTCCTTTCTACCAATCGTTCGGTATCGATTTTTACAACTGCAGGTCCAACATTTTTTACTGCCGACGATACAAAATTATGACTATCAAGTGAATTTAAAGCTAAAACTTCAGCTCTTTGACAGAAATTAACTAAACAAAAACAAATAATTATGAAAATTTGGATTAAATTAGTAAATTTAATCTTGAGCAGCTTCATAATTTTTTAGAATTATAAGTTTATTTGAATAAATCTAATTGAAGAAACTTAATATTGTTGTTTTTTTGTTTACATCAATAAATTACAAATTTTAGAATTTTTTTCGTAGAAAAAACTTTTTTAATATGTGAAAATTATTTTAAATCAAATCACAGTTAAAATTTTGAATAAAGAAAACAAAATTAAACTAGAAAGTCTATTAAAAAAAGTTGCTAATATATGGGATTTCGAAATATGCAGTTTAAATTTTCAAACTAATCAAAATCCAATTGTTTTACAAATTATTATAAAAAAAACTAATGGTGATGATATTTCACTTAATGATTGCACGCTATTTAATACCCCTGCATCTGAAGAAATAGAGAATTCAAATCTTTTAAATTGTTCATATGTTTTAGAAATTAGTAGTCAAGGGGTCAGTGATGAATTAACCTCAGAAAGAGACTTCAAAACTTTTAAGGGTTTTCCAGTTAATGTTGAGTTAAACCACAAGAATTCAAAAATAAAAATTCTGAATGGTTTACTTTATGAAAAGTCTAAAGATTATTTAGCCATTAACATAAAGGGTAAGATAAAAAAAATCCCTTTTGATGAAGTACTAAAGATTAGTCTTTGTACATTAAAAGATTAATTATTTTCAAACGTTATTCAATTTTCCCATCATAGATGGCATTAGTTATTCTCCCAGGTTTAAACAATCTAATAGAAGATATTAGTGAGGAAAAAAAGTTACCTCCTAATATTGTAGAATTAGCCTTACGCGAAGCTTTACTTAAAGGATATGAAAAATATAGAAAAACTTTTTATATTGGAGTTGTTGCAGATCCATTTGATGAAGAATATTTTAGTAATTTTGACGTTGGACTAGATTTAGATCAAGAAGGTTATAGGATACTATCTAGTAAAATAATTGTAGAAGAAGTTGAAAGCGAAGATCATCAAATATCTTTAGAAGAAGTTAAACAAGTCGCTGATGACGCCCAAATTGGTGACACAGTTGTTTTAGACGTTACACCAGAAAAAGAAGATTTTGGGCGAATGGCTGCTTCAACAACAAAGCAAGTTTTAGCCCAAAAATTAAGAGATCAGCAAAGAAAAATGATACAGGAAGAATTTGCAGATTTGGAAGACCCTGTTTTAACTGCAAGAGTTATAAGGTTTGAGAGACAATCAGTCATTATGGGAGTAAGTTCTGGTATTGGTAGACCTGAAGTTGAGGCTGAACTTCCTAAAAGAGATCAATTACCTAATGATAATTACAGGGCAAATGCAACTTTTAAAGTATTTTTGAAAGAAGTTAGCGAAATAGCCAGAAAGGGGCCACAACTTTTTGTAAGTAGGGCGAATGCTGGTTTAGTGGTTTATTTATTTGAAAATGAAGTCCCGGAAATTCAAGAAGGAACAGTTAAAATTGTTGCGGTTTCAAGAGAAGCAAACCCTCCTTCAAGAGGCGTTGGGCCAAGAACAAAAGTAGCGGTTGATAGTGTCGAACAAGAAGTTGACCCTGTGGGAGCCTGTATTGGAGCCAGAGGCGCAAGAATTCAACAAGTAGTAAATGAACTAAGAGGAGAAAAAATTGATGTTATCAAATGGTCTTCTGATCCAATTCAGTATATTTTAAACTCTTTAAGTCCTGCGAAAGTTGATCTAGTAAGACTAGTTGACCCAGCAGGGCAACATGCTCACGTACTAGTTCCCCCTGATCAATTAAGCCTCGCGATTGGTAGAGAAGGTCAAAATGTCAGACTTGCCGCAAGATTAACTGGTTGGAAGATAGATGTTAAAAACTCGCATGAATACGATCAGGAAGCAGAAGATGCTGCAGTTTCTGAATTAATAATTCAAAGGGAAGATGAAGAAAATCTGCAGCGTGAAGCTGAGCTAAGATTAGAAGCAGAACAAGCCGAGCGAGCTGCAGAAGATAAAAGATTGCGAGAACTTTATCCCCTTCCTGAAGATGATCAAGAATATGGAGAAGAACAATACGAAGAAGATGCCTATTCAGATAATGATCAATTAGAAAATATCCAAAATAGTGAAATATCAGCTACAGAGGAGAGAAAACGGTGATACAACAAAACCCTGTTATGCGTATATGCATTTCATGTAGAAAAACATATGACAGGAAAAATCTTTTAAAGATTACCAAAGATCATAAGGGAGGCATTATGTTTCATAGGGGAATGGGGCGATCTGCATACATTTGCCAGTCAGAAAAATGCTTCTCAGATTCAAAAATCAAAAAAAAGCTTCAAAAAGCTTTAAAAACATTTCTTGAGCCTGAATTTATTGAAATTTTTGAAAAAGAAATTACGAGCTATAATGACTATCCCAATAAGGGAATATAATTAAATTAAATCCTCTTTATTTTCAAGAAGAGTACAAATCAGATTAAATGACTATCAGCGATAAAATCAGAATTTATGAACTTTCCAGAGACTTAAATCTGGAAAATAAAGATATATTGGATGCGGCGCAAAAACTTTCAATTTCAGTAAAAAGCCATAGCAGTTCTATTAGTGCAGAAGACGCAAAAAAAATAAAAAATCTTATTAAAAAAAAGAATTCAGATAAACAAATACTTTCTATTAATTCAATTACAAATCCTTCAAATAAAAAAGATAAATCTCCTTTCATCTCTTCTGAAAAAGGGGAAAATTTCAAAGATAATTCAAACAAAAAATCATTATTAACAAAACCTCTTAAAAAGCCTGAGAGTATAAAATTAATTGCAAATCAACTTAAAAATCCCACTAAACCTAATATTATTAAGAGTTCGCAAACTCAAGAAAATCTCAATAATAAAAAAAGTAATACTTCTGAAAATTTCAACCAAGATAAAAAAAATTTCCAATACAACACTACCCAAGCTATCAAAAGTCCTGCAAAACGTCCTATCCAACTAATTGCAAAGCCTCAAAATATAAATAATGTTAAATCAAATGAATCTTCCAAAAATATCTACAATTCAGGGGACAAAAGACAACTATCAAAGAAACCCGATCAAAATACGAACAAAACTAAACCACAAAATCTGAATAATAGAATAAACACCCCTGAACTTGTTGGAGCTCCTATAAGAAGAGATGATCTTAATAAACACAATAAGCAAAATAACAAGCAAAACATTTCTTTTAACAAGAATTTTTCCAACAGACCTAGTGCTCCAAATAGACCTGAGGCTCAGAATAGATCTGGCATGCCTAATAGGAATGGATTGAGAAACAAATCAACAGATCAAGGCAGACCTGGCTCGTTTAATAGACAAGTCAATCCCAATAGGAATGGGACTCCAAATAGACCTAGCATGCCTAATAGGCCTGGATTACGAAATAAACCAACAGATCAAGGCAGGCCTGGCTCGTTTAATAGACAAGTCAATCCCAATAGGAATGGGACTCCAAATAGAACTGGCATGACCAATAGGCCTGGTTCAAAATTTAATAGTCAGAATTCCGCGGGGATTAGGAAACCAGTATCTCCTAATGAACTTCTAAAACTTCAAAAAACCAATAAATCTGAAAAAGATAAACCAGTTAGTAAAAATCAGGAAAAACAAAATATTGAGTTACCTAAACAAAAGGTAAAATCTCCTAGTAGCCGTCCAAATGCTGTCCCAAATTCCAAGAAACCCCCTCATAGAGGATTTGCAAATAGTTCAAAAAAACCAGGCAGGACAGATTGGGATGACAGTGCAAAACTAGAAGCATTAAGGAATAAGAACCCTCAGAAACAAAGACAGAAAGTTCATATTATTGGAGAAAATGATGACACATTAACATCTGAAACCAGTGGATATTCAGGCGAAAAAATTTCAATATTATCAGCTAGTTTGGCGCGTCCAAAGCGAGAAAAGACTGACGAATCTCAATCTTACAAATCTATAAAACAATTCAAGAAAAAGAAAAAAGAGACAACAAGACAAAGGCAGAAAAGAAGAGCAATGGAATTAAAAGCTGCCAAAGAGGCCAAACAAGTACGACCTGAAATGATAATTGTTCCTGAAGATAATTTAACAGTTCAAGAGTTAGCTGATAAATTAAGTCTTGAAAGTTCTGAAATAATCAAATCTCTTTTTTTTAAGGGAATAACCGCAACCGTAACTCAATCTCTTGATTTAGCAACTATAGAAACAGTAGCAGAGGAGTTTGGAGTACCCGTTTTGCAAGATGATATCCAAGAGGCTGCAGAGAAAACAGTAGATATGATTGAATCTGATGATTTCGATAGTCTAATTAAAAGACCACCTGTTATCACAGTAATGGGGCATGTAGATCATGGGAAAACAAGTCTTCTTGATTCCATCAGAGAATCAAGAGTAGCTTCTGGAGAAGCAGGAGGGATCACTCAACATATTGGAGCCTATCAAGTTGAATTTAATCATGAATCTAAAACGAAAAAATTGACTTTTCTTGATACTCCTGGCCATGAAGCTTTTACAGCAATGAGAGCAAGAGGTACAAAAGTTACTGATGTAGCAGTACTTGTGGTAGCGGCTGATGATGGTTGTAGACCGCAAACACTTGAAGCAATTAGTCATGCAAGAGCAGCAAAAGTACCAATTGTTGTTGCAATAAATAAAATTGATAAAGAAGGAGCGTCTCCAGAAAGAGTCAAGCAGGAACTATCAGAAAAAGATTTAATTGCTGAAGATTGGGGAGGAGATACAGTGATGGTTCCAGTAAGCGCGATCAAAAAACAAAATATTGATAAATTGCTTGAAATGATTTTATTAGTTTCAGAAGTAGAAGATTTACAAGCTAACCCTGATAGACCAGCTAAAGGTACCGTTATTGAAGCCCACCTAGATAAAGCCAAAGGACCTGTAGCTACTTTGTTAGTGCAAAATGGAACTTTAAAATCTGGGGATGTTTTGGCCGCAGGTTCAGTACTTGGAAAAATTAGAGCAATGGTTGATGAACATGGTAATAGAATCAGGGAAGCGGGTCCATCATTTCCAGTGGAAGCACTAGGATTTAGTGAAGTCCCAACAGCGGGCGATGAATTTGAAGTCTACCCTGATGAGAAAACTGCTAGAGCTATTGTAGGAGATAGAGCTACAGATGCTAGAGCAACAAAATTAGCTCAGCAAATGGCCTCTAGAAGAGTTAGCTTGTCATCCTTATCAACTCAAGCAAATGATGGAGAATTAAAAGAGTTAAATTTAATTCTTAAAGCTGATGTTCAAGGTAGTGTTGAAGCGATATTGGGATCACTAGAACAATTACCGAAAAATGAAGTTCAAGTTAGAGTTCTACTTTCTGCTCCAGGAGAAATAACTGAGACAGATATAGATCTCGCTGCAGCATCAGGGTCAGTAATTATTGGTTTCAACACTTCTTTGGCATCTGGAGCAAAAAGAGCAGCTGATGCAAATGATGTTGATATAAGAGAATATGAAGTAATTTATAAACTTTTAGAAGATATTCAGTTGGCTATGGAAGGTCTACTTGAACCTGATCTTGTAGAAGAATCACTAGGTCAAGCTGAAGTTCGAGCAACTTTCGCAGTTGGCAAAGGAGCAATCGCAGGCTGTTACATACAAACGGGTAAATTACAACGGAATTGTTCTTTAAGAGTTATTAGATCAGATAAAGTAATTTTTGAGGGTAATTTAGACTCACTTAAAAGATCTAAAGATGATGTAAAAGAAGTAAATACAGGATTTGAATGTGGAGTTGGCTGCGAAAAATTCTCTTCATGGATTGAAGGAGACATAATCGAAGCATTTAAATTTGTTACTAAAAAAAGGACCTTAACTCAATAATTAAATATTTAACTTTTTAATCTTTATTCCTATCAAAAAATAATAAAGCAGGGAACAGTATGCAAGCACCCAATTGTATGAAAAGGTTATATTGCTGTAATTCAATTCCAGATGCAATTTTTGAAAGCATTATAAAAAGACCTAAAAATGCTGAACCACTAAAAGCTATCCACAATATTCTCCTTATCCCTTTAAAAGGAGTCTGG